>ERZ772960.1132-NODE-1132-length-21889-cov-3.827425_pt1 | contig 21889 bp, 16 predicted proteins | sample MGYA00580678_ERZ772960 | MGnify/ENA primary metagenome ERZ772960 (study PRJEB29015, sample SAMEA2737930) | human oral metagenome | biome: human oral; feature: human-associated habitat; material: dental | place: China | collected 2059 ... | reverse complement strand
TGCTTCGGGAGTTGTCTGCGCAATCTCTGCAATTTCATGAGCCGCTTCTTGACGTCGACGACGGCTTGGGTTTGAAAGACTCTCAATAAAGGACTCAATTTCTTTCTTCTGAGTGGCGGTGAGAGCCTTTGACTTTGAATCCTTTTTTGTGGGACTTACCGGAGCAGGAGTTTCTTCTTTAGAAGCCTTTTCTTTAGGGAACTCTTCTTTAGAAGCCTTTTTAGCCGCAGGCTTCTTAGTGGAAGTTTTCTTAGCCGCAACTTTCTTATCTGCGGACTCCTTAGCAGCAGGCTTCTTGGCTGTAAACTTCTTAGTAGTCCCAGAGGCCTTCTTACTCTTTTTATCGGTCTTCTCGCTGTCCTTATGGTCGGCTTTCTCAACGACCTTCTTATCAGTCTCTTTTTTAGTAGCCATCGAAGCAATTCCTTTCTCTGCTCTTCGGCTTACTCATCACTAAAACCGTCTACCATTGTTCCGGTTTTTTCATCCTTATGAATTTTAATAAATCCTAATCGCGAAGCTTCCTGAAGTAAAGCAGTAAACGTACGATATCCATATGTCGTTTCAGAGAAATCGGGACGCTTACGTTTCATGGTCAGCTTGAGTTGTGAGGCATAAATTGCCTGGTCATTTTCGCTTTGAAGCGAATCAATTGTCTGGAATAACAACTTATAGCAGCTCTGTTTATCTTTTGCGACTTTATTCTTATAGCTTGGGAAACGAGTAACCGCGCTAAATTTCTCTTTTTTCGCAATATCTTCATAAAAGATAAACTCATCACATACATTTTCAAGCAGGGATGCCGTTCCCTTTTTACGTCCAATACCAATAACGGTTTTGTCATACTCCTTGAGCTTTGCCACCAAGGGAGAAAAATCCGAATCTCCTGACAGGATGGCGAAGATATCAATGTGATCTTTGGTAAGACATGCCTCCAGTGCATCAACAGCCAAATGAATATCGGCAGAGTTTTTCCCTTTTTGGGAATTATCAGGAATCTCAATAAGCTCAACGCCAAGCTCGTGCAGGGCGGGCTTTACCGCCTCGTGGCGGCTCCAATCGCAGTATGCGCGCTTTATGGTAATTCGCCCTTTGTCAACAAGCCGCTCAAAAACAAGCTTTAAGGCACCTCGAGACCCATTGGAACCTACCGGAAAATTTTCATAATCAATAAATACCGCAATGGAACTCTGTGGGGTTGTTATATCGCTCAATGTTGCTACTTTCTAGTGTTTATGATGGTGATCGCAGGTGTGCTCATGACTGTCATGGTGGTGACCGCCGCAGCAATCGTGGCCTTCATGGTGATGATTGCCGCAGCAATCGCCGTCCTCGTGGTGATGACCACATTCCTCTTCTTCGGAATCAAGCAGCGACCAATCAATCCCGGCGGCAGTTCCCGTTTGTTCATCACTATACAAAAGGGTAAGAGCTTGCGTACCCATACGGGATCCACCCACTTGACACAGCATATCAAAGAGGGCAAATGCCGTCTCGGTACCCGGAAGCGTAATATCCAAATCCTCAGATTGTGCAAGTGCCAGCGCAATATCTTTGCGGAAGTGCTCGGCCAAAAATCCGGGAGTAAAATCACCCTCGAGAGACTTGGGTGCAAGTTCTTGAAGTGCGCGAGAAGAGCCCATGCCGGACGCAATCATCTCAAGTGTCTGTTTGACATCCAGTCCTCCTTGCTGAGCAAGAGCCATCGCGTCTGCATAGCCAATCATGCAAGACGCAAGGGAAACCTGATTGCACAATTTGGCGATTTGACCCATACCTGCCTTGCCCATGCAATAAATTTTTGCGGAAAACGTTTCAAGAAGCGCTCGTATGGGCTCAATATCTTTCTCTTTAGCCCCAGCGATAAGCGTGAGCGTTCCGGACTTTGCACCGGCCTCACCACCGGTAACCGGACAATCTATTGCGTGTTTGTCGTCAATCTCTGCGGCATCATGAATATCGCGAGCCAACTGTGGAGACGAAGTTGTCAAATCAATCATCCAAGCCCCACGTTTACTCGCACGAAGAATGCCGTCAGAAGAGAGATAGACATCCTCAACGTCGCTCGGATACCCAACCATAGTAAAAATCACATCGGCATCGGTAACGGCATTGACAACACCGTCAGCCCAATGAGCTCCCTTGGCGAGAAGTCCCTCAGCCTTAGATTGCGTTCTTGTGTACACCGTAACGTCGTACCCGGCATCAAGAATATGCTCCGCAATGGGCGCACCCATTATTCCTGTACCAATAAAGGCGATTTTGGAACTCTTGCCTAACAACATGCGTAAACCCTTTCATATACAAAGCAACCGCTTATGGTAAATCCATTCATTTTTACCCGCATAAAACAATTACGTACTATTGCTTGTTACCGCGAACCTTACTTGCAATTTTATCGGCAAGAGAGAGCTTCTCGCGGCGATCGGTACCCCAAAAGACAACCGCAACCATACCGGGCCCAACATGAGAGCCGATAACCGGACCAACGGTGCTCTGGATGATGGTGATGCCCTCACAGCCCTTCTCTTTTCTCAGCTGCGCCTCAACCCACTCGGCATCTTTCTTTGCGTCTGCCGAGACGATAGCCACGGGAAGCGAGAGATCGTATGAGTAGTTGTCACGAAAGTCCTGGATAATAGCACGGAGCGCTTTTTTACGACCGCGACAAATGCTCTTGAGCGAGAGTGCTCCGGCAGCATCGTAGGATATCTCAGGTTTGACATCCAGCTTGCCGCCAATATTTGCCGCAGCGGGCGGGATGCGACCTCCCGCTGCAAGAGCGTCAAGCGTTTCAAGCGTAAAATATCCATGCAAGAAGTAATGAGCATCGTTTGCCCACTTGGCAAGCTCATGTGCCGTGAGTCCGGAATTTGCCTGATGAACCGCTTCGATAGCAAGTAATTCTGCCGCCACTGACGGAGCACCATTGTCTACCACGTATAACTCAAAATCCGGATATTGCTCCTTAATCATCTGAGCTGCCTGCTGAGCCGCATAAAACGACGAGGAAAGAGCCGCCGGAAAACAGAGATACACCGTTGGTATACCGGCCTTTGCCGAACGCTCAAAAACCTCAAAGTAATGACCAGGGGTTACCGCGGAAGTTTTATAGTGAAGCTGCTTGTTCTTGCGCATACTTTCATAGAACTCATGCGCGGAAGCACTCTTCCAACCATCGTCGAACTTCTCGCCATCAGGTCCTGTATATGGGAACTGGATAACCTCAACTCCCAGCTGTTCTGCAACCCCTGGCGCAAAATCTGCGGTTGAGTCCACAATAATGTGGACACCGCTTGGTTTATGGTACGCCGTACTGAGCGTATGGTTTTGGTTAGCCGTAACCTGCTCGGTTGCAGAAGTTTGTACACTCGTCTCATCGACGTGTTTAGTCATTCTGTTCCTCAATCCTTGGTTTAATGATGCCGTATCCACCGTTCTTACGATGGTAAATAACATTCGTCAAACCTGTTGTAGAGTTCACAAAAACGTAAAAATCATGGCCGAGAAGATCTGTCTGAACGAGTGCTTCCTCTTCTGTCATAGGCAACAGATCAATGTACTTCTCACGTACAAGCTGATCATCAAGATCTTCAGCCGGTGTTTCAATGAGGTTGGCCAGCTCTTCTTGAGACAGCGCACGTCCGCGCGTATTTTGGGCATGATGGTGCTTATCGACAATGCGCGTCTTATACTTGCGAAGCTGACGCGTAACCTTTTCTGCGGCCTCATCAATGGCACCATACATATCATCGCCACTTGAAACCACACGTACAACGCTGTTTCTCACAAATACCGTTACTTCAACCGACTTACGTTCAAGATTTGAGGGGTTTTTATCCACACGAAGTACAACGTCGCACGTCATAGGTTGGATATCAAAAACCTTTAATGCGTCACCAATTTTTTCTTCAACATGAGAACGCAGTGCATCAGAAACCGTTACCTTGCGTCCGGAGATTTTGATATCGACCATTCGGACCTCCTATCGATGACAAACACAATCTTTGATACAAAGATTGTTGCTCATTTGATACCCATTAGTACCCCAGATGTGTCCGTAGATACCAAAATAACGGTAAACGGGAGAGGATATTCGGCAGACGTCTTTTGTCAATGCGCTTATATCTGTTACATCGGTGTATGTTTTCCCGTATGCCCACAACACTCATATAGCGTTTTGCATCAGGAAATGAAAGTGCCTTTCCAGCTGACCTGGTATTTGACCCCACACTCGCGCACTGGAGCGTTTGCTCAAGAAACACTATCACTGAAAGCTCTCTCGCCTGTGAGACTACCTGTCTCAAACATATCAGGCGGTGCGACTTACTTCTAGGACGAGCCATGCTCGTTTGGAACCGCTCTTGGGTTTCAAACTTACGTGGATCCTTTTGACCTCGTCTGCCTTGGACTAAAGCGGACACCTGCGCATTTACGTCGTTTGTGTATTTACACATCCCTGCAATCACGCATTCTCGTCTGCTCGCAACCACAGACCTGGAAAGGCTCCTCAAGTATACTCTTTGCGCACCAAGCGTCTCCCGCCAAATACGTGCAGGTATCTCATCATACGCGTCCGTAGGTTGGCCGAATACCTTACTTTCACCAAACGCGCGCAAGTGCCCCGACCGTTACCGATTGCGCACCGTGAGCCAGCAAAACACGAGTTGCCTCTCTCGTTGATGAACCTGTTGTAATGACATCGTCAAGCAACAATAAGCGAGCACCTTCCACGTCCGAAACTGAAGTTATCGTTCCGTGCAAATTTTTGGCACGATCGTGCGCATTGAGAGTTCGCTGATCTTGCGCGGCCGAACGCGCAAGTACGTCAATGAGCGGCAGCTGTGATTGTTGGCAAAATGCCTGAGATACCAGGTGCATATGGTCAAAGCCGCGGCGGATAAACGCCTTTCTCGTAGCGGGTACAAAGCATACGCCATCAATACTTCCCACGTCCCATCGAGGCAGACCGTCACGGGCTTCCCACTGCGCCGCCTCCTCCAATGCAGTCAAGATTGCGGCAGCCACAACAGGGGCAAGCCTGAGTTCATGAGCGTCTTTGAGATTGGTTACAATGCATGCGGGAGGTCCTTTAAACCCCATTGCACAAACGGTACTTCTGCTCTCCCATGCCACGTGAGGTTCTTTTCTGGTTATACACTCAGAGCAGACAAGAGAGCCAAACGGAGCGCCGCAATTTGGACAGGCCCACCTTTGTTCAATCCACGGCAGCTTGGAGATGCATTCTTTACAGAGAAGCTCTCCCGGCATGTCACACGCCACACAACGCGTTTGCCACAAAAGCTCGGATACGCCATCAGAAACGTAATGAAACGCCGGAATTAAAGACATACCAACCCCCGTATACTGGGGGTCTTTTCTTGTAAGCACTATAGCATAACGACTTTGCGGCTTTGCTCAAAATCCCAAGACAGCACTGAGGAAGCACCTAACACATTTGATATGCGCAACTATGCCAAGACTAAGCTGCGACACGGCCGCTTCTACGCCGTCAGCACAACCATTCCTAAGATAAGCCCGAACCCAATGAAATCGGTCACGCTAAAGGAAGTCCCCAGGACAATAACGGTCGTAATCGTAGCCATTACCGGCTCAATGGTTCCAAGGAGCACCGCACGCATGGAGCCCGCATCCTGAACGCCTTGCAAATATAATCCGTATGCTAAAAAAGTACCGACGGTAATACCAACAACCACAAGAATCCAACCAAAAGAATCAAGCGGTGGCATATGGTTCCACGGTTGATATACAACGGCAAGACACACTGAAGAAAACAAGAACGCAATCCCGTTAAAGACAAAGTTGCCCCACTGTTCCATAAGTTTTTTGGGCAGAATCGACAGTGCGGTTTGTGCGCAGGCACACAGAGCTCCCCAAAATACGCCGCGCAAAGGTAAACGTAAGCTAGAAAGATCTCCACCCGTAACCAGCAGATAAGTGCCGATAAGAGCCATGGCAATCCCAAGCACTTCTCGCTTACGAGGTCCCCTGCGTGCCTTAAAACACACAAAGAACAAGACCCCGAGCATGCCGAGTGCCTGCATGATAGTTGCCGTGGCTGAATTTGTAGCATCAACCGCATATATGTAGGCAATCTGTGAAAAAAGAATTGCCGTAAAGCTTACTGAAAAAATCTTACCCAAAGCCTGCCTGTCATGCATTGCTTGCGTCAGACGTTTGCGATCAACAACAATCGCTGCTCCTAAAAAGAGCAATGCCGAGAAGAACTCACGTACGTCAATGAGCCAAAGCGGTTCAACGTGATACACGTCCAGCAGATATTTTGCGGCCGTACCAAAAGCTCCCCATGCCGCGCCTCCAATAAGCACACACAGCATACCTCGGTGAATGCGCGCCTTATGCCTATCCGACACAAGGCCAATGGAAGCCTCGGCTGCCTCTTGTTCAAACGTTTGGGCGTCCTCAGAGGTCTCTTGCACCACGCGCTCTGAAGACGCGTCAGATTGAGGAGACGTATGAGACCAAGAAGACAAATCTGATGGAGAAGGACATGTCATAGAGATATAAATCTTTCGTTACAAATGGCGCACAAGCCATACTATCGTGTGCCAAACAGGTACAGTTAAACATATAGGTAACCATACACGACTCAACCTATGTAATACGCGAGAATCACGCGAGAATTCGAGGAGCGTTCCATGACAACAGATACATCACAAAAACTCCACGTCAACGACCATATCGGTGACTTCGTTGTTACCGGCATCGAAAAGTTACCTGAGATATCCGGAACCGCATTTGTCTTTTCCCACGTACCCTCAGGGGCTCGCTTGCTCTGGCTTGCCAATGACGATGAAAACCGCTCATTTGCCATCGGCTTCAAGACGCCTCCTCAAAACGACACCGGTGTCTTTCATATTCTTGAGCACTCCGTACTGTGCGGATCAAAAGCCTACCCGGTTAAAGAGCCATTTGTAAACCTGCTGAAGACTTCCATGCAGACGTTCTTAAATGCCATGACGTTTCCTGATAAGACAGTCTATCCCGTTGCCTCAACAAACGTTACCGATCTTGAAAACCTTATGAGTGTTTACCTCGACGCGGTTCTCCATCCTGCAATCTATCAGCGTAAACGAATTTTTGAGCAAGAAGGTTGGCATCTTGAGACAGACGACGAGGGAACCTTGTCCTATAACGGCGTTGTCTTTAATGAAATGAAGGGCGCCCTGTCAGATCCCGACCGCGCCCTCTATAGCCACATCAGCGCCTGCCTCTTTCCCGATACCGCATACGGAAAAGAATCGGGCGGGATGCCACGCGCCATCCCCCAACTCACGTACGAAGAGTTTCTTGATACACACGCACGTCACTACACTCTTTCAAACAGCTATACCATTCTCTATGGAGACCTTGATATCGCACGCGAACTGTCCGTTATTGGCGCACATTTTGCAGGTGCCGAGAAGCGCAATGCCGCTGCACCCAACCCTCTCCACGCACAAACGCCCGTCTCGCCGGAGCCTGCCAAATTTGAAATGGCAACCACGCCCGACAACTCTGCCGTAGGCCTTGGGTATGTTTTGGGAAGCGCAGATCAGCGCACGCATATGCTTGCCGCCGACATTCTCTTTGATACCCTCATGGGCTCTAACGAGGCTCCTCTTAAACGTGCCATACTTGACACAAACCTTGCTGACGATTTCAGCTACTACTTATCCGACGGCCTTCTTCAGCCTTTCTTGTTCCTTGAGATCAAAGGCCTTCGCAGTCAAGAGGCACCGCAGAGCTTCCGCGCACTTGTCGAGAATACCTGCGCAGAAATTGCAGCTGCCGGTATCCCGTATGCCAAACTCGAAGCATCCGTCGCGCAAGCCGAGTTTAATCTGCGTGAGCACGACCTGCCCTTCTCTGACGGCATTGAATACACGCAAAAATCGCTCGAGAGCTGGCTTTATGACGATGCTCGTCCATACGATTACATCAAGTATGAGGATGCTCTGACAGAAGTTAAAAAAATGCTTGCCAGCTCTGGGCGCCCCGGAGGAGCTTTTGAAACGCTGCTCCTTGAACTTGTCTGCCACAACTCCCACTGTGCCCAGGTCGAGCTTGTACCAACAGAAAAGGAGCAGGTGGATGAAGAAGCAGCGGAACTCGAGCGGCTTCGCCAGCAGATGGATGCAAACGACATCGAGCGCATCCGCGAAGAGGTCAAAGAGCTTCGCAAAGAGCAGGAAACACCTGACGATCCCAGCGATATTGCAAAGCTTCCGTTTCTCTCGCTCTCTGATATTGGGCCCGCAAAACCGCAACCACAGCCGATTGTGGTAGAGGCGCCGCTCCCCTGTCTTGCCCATGAGCTTGATACCCATGGTATTGACTATGCCTATCACTACTTTGATCTCACACACGCTGTCTCTTACGATGAACTTCCTCTCGTAGGAATTCTCTCCGATGTGCTCGGTAAGCTTGATACCGCCCAACATTCAGCCTCTGACCTGGACACCCTTATTGAAGCAAATCTAGGAGCGCTTGCATTTTTTACCGAAGTTTATTCGAAGGATCGCACCGACTTTGCACAGCCGGTACTTGTTGTTGGCGCCTCCGCTTTGGCCGATCACACACAGCAGCTTGCGTCCATCCCCGCCGAAATATGGAGCAGTACAAACTTTACCGACCTCACGCGCCTAAAAGACATCCTTACGCAACGACGCATAGGTCTTGAACAGTATTTTATAAGTTCCGGACACGCCGCCGCAATCAACCGCGCACTCACTTCGTACGCCGCCTCAGCGGAAGTTACCGACATGCTCGGAGGTATCTCGTTCTATTGCTACCTCAAGGATCTTCTCGCTCACTGGGACGAACGTGCACAAACCCTTCCCGCACAACTTGCCGATCTTAGTGCACGCATCTTTTGTGCCAATGCAATCACGGTCAGCTTTACCGGATCAGCGGAAAGTCGCGAGAAGTTCTGGCAAACCGCAGGTACTCTCGGGCTTCCCACACAACCCGCACACGACCACACGCTTATTGTGCCCGCACCGACACTCAAGCGAGAAGGCTTCACTATCCCCTCAAACGTCAGCTATGTGGGCTTTGGATTTTCCAACGCATGTGATGGACAACGTGAAACCGCCGGCGCATGGCAGGTTGCAAGCCGCGCCATCACCCTCGACTATCTTTGGAATGAAGTGCGTGTTAAAGGCGGGGCGTATGGTGTTGGCTTCAGGCCTTCTCTTATGGGCCTTGACTCGTTCTTCTCGTATAGAGATCCATCCGTGGATGCCACTCTTAATCGCTATCTTGGCACCAATGAGTGGCTCTCACGGTGGACTCCTGACAAAAATGAGCTTGAGGGTTATATAGTTGCCTCGGTTGCAACCGTTGATGCTCCCGTTCGTCCTCGTGCTCTCGCACGTCGTCAGGATATTGAGCGCTTCAATGACCGTCCTCAAAACCGCCTCGACCAGCTCCGCGAGCAAATGTTGCATACCGATGCCAAGAGTTGCCAAGCCCTTGGCCGGTCGCTTCCAACGAACGCTGCAGACAGGTCCATAGTGATTTTTGGTCCGCGAGAAGCACTTGAAACGTCGGAGCTTGACCTTGAAATTATCGATTTGATGTAGTTTGTCAGATTGTTTACGCGAAAAAGCCTCCCGTTATAAAACGAGAGGCTTTTGTACCTTACATATGGCCGCTTAACTCTTAATCACGAAAGTGTTTAGCTTTATATGTGCGCACTGCAGAGGCACCGACAAACGCTGTGCCAAGCAGAGTAGCAGCACCGATGCCAAGTGCGCCGGCATCGCCTGTTTCAGGCAGGATCTGCGCGTTCTTCTTACGCTCGCTCTTCTTGCCTGCTTTTTTCTTAGCTTTTACTTCTTTGCTCTGCGAATCCTTAGTAGGCTGAGTCTGTGGGGTTGCCTCTTTTTCAGCAGCCTGCTTAAGCATATGAAGATTTACCTCGGCAGCAAGTTTGTCGGAATCTGCCTGATCAGCTTTTGCTTTTGCATCATCATAAGTAGCTTTCTTTTTGGAAAGAGCTTCGTCCGCTTGCTGAGCAGCATCGACGGCGCTATGCAGACGCTGAATATACGGATTGAGATAAGCAAATTCGGCATCGGTTATATTGGGGGTGTCTGTACCTTTATAGTCAAGCGCTTGCGCATGCGTATTGGTATCGCGAGCGGAGCGCAGACGAGCTTTTGCAGCAGCAAGACGTGCGGGAGCATCGGCAGCATTCTGCTGTGCGTCTGCAAGTGCAGTCTGCGCCTTTGCAAGCTCCTTTGACGCCGCATCCGCTACAGCACGCTTGTCAAGCACCTCCTGCCAGATACCTAGATGCTCATCATAGTCATCTCGGAGCTCCTCGTACTTCTCCTGAGCGGAAGCAGATTTTGCAGCGGCGTCATCAGCCTCAAGCGTTGCCTTATCCAGATTCTTTCGAGCAACTTCCTCTGCGGCACGAGCTTTATTCAGTGCTTCCTGGGCGGCTGGACGATCCTCAGGAGCTGCGTCTCTAAAGCCTGCTCTTTAGCGGCAAGATCGGCTCCGGCTGCAACGGCTGTTTTATGGGCAGCGGTAAGCTTCTCCTGTGCTTTTTGTACAGCCTCTTCAGCGTCGTCGAACTTCTTCTTGGCGTCGTCCATCTTTGCCTTATCCTGCGCAACGACTGCTTCAGTCACATGAGCATACGCGGCATTTTTCTCGGCTGTTTTGAGCTTGCTTTTTGCATCGGCATCTTTAGCAGTTGCATCGGTAACGTTCTTCTGAGCGTCGGCGATGTTCTTGGCTGCATTATCAACGTCAGCCTGTGCCGTATCAACCGCAGACTTTGCGGCATCCTCAGCAGCCTGTGCGTCTGATTTTGCATTATCAAAAGCACTTTGCGCGTCAGCATGAGCCGCATCTTTCGCAGCATTGGCCTTATCCGCGGCTTCCTTTGCCGCATCAAATTCACTCTTTGCAGTTTCTTTTACAACACGAGCAGCATCCGCAGCAGCGGTTGCTTCAGCGACTTGCTTCTCGGCCTCAGGAATGGTAGTGGCTCTACCATTTGTGCTCTTGGCTTCAGCGGCCGGAAGACCACTTGTCAAAGCTTCTTGAGTGGGCTGAGCAAATGCGGGGGCGGCACCAGCGGCCACAATGGCAGCTGTGGTAATTGCCGCAGTTACCGTGGCAATACGTTTGGGTCTTTTGACTCTTTTGACGTTCATGTCACCTTCCTGTTCACGTTCATAACCTTTTAACGCAACGTTTATCTATGACCAGATAAACGACATCCCACCCTATCATAAAAGGTTTTTGTTTACGAGTAAGAGTATGCTTACTCGCTTCTGAGCGCCCGAACAGGATCTGATTTAGAAGCTCTTCTCGCCGGTAAAAGACCTGCAAGCAAGGTAAGTACCACGCTGATGCCAATCAAGACGAATGCTGCATTCCAAGGAAGCACTACGAGATTGTCTACATTAAACATCTGCTTTACCACAGCATTTGCTGGAATAATCAAAAGTTGCGTAAATACGATGCCCATAACGCCAGAAAGAAGTCCTTCAATAAACGTTTCCGCATTGAATACATGGGCAACGTCTCGACGAGATGCGCCGATTGAACGCAGGATACCAATTTCCTTTTTACGTTCAAGCACTGAGATGTACGTAATAATGCCAATCATGATGCTTGAAACAACTAAAGAAATAGATACAAAGGCAATGAGCATGGCAGAAATCATATCTATAATCTGTGTGACAGAGCTCATCAGAACTCCTACCAAATCCGTATACGTAATGACTTTGCCGTCTTCCCCTGCTTCTTTTGCATCAGCGTTATATCGATCAAGAATGGCGACAACCTTCTCTTTTCCTGCAAAATCCTTGGGGTATATGTTAATGGAGGTTGGTTTGTCAAGATCAGCATAGCCCATCTTTGTAAGATTGCTTTCATAGGTTGCGGGCTGCGAGCGGATCATTGATGAAGCGATAGCAGCAATTTGTGACGGATCAGCATCAAGCTTAAAAGCACTTTTTAAAACCTCAGGATCAACATGCATGGCCCCTGACATATTTGTCATAACATTTTGCATGGTCTGGTTCAGTGCTGAAGAAATCTGTACTTCAAGCTTTGTGGATACCTGCGTCATCACTGATGTCATGGCTTGCTGCATATACGTGCTGATTGCCTTGGTAATTGCTTGTGACAACGCAGAGGCAATTTTCTCCTGATACGCCTTCATAATGCGCTCAGCCACGTCTTTTTGCAAGCTTGGTACGTCAGCTGCTGTCCCAAGCTTTTCGGAAAGTGCCGAGATGAGCTGCTTTTGCAGATCATCAGTGTCAACTGCAGATACTACCGAGCTCACAAGCTTGGTACGCACCTCTTCGGTAGTAAGGTAGTCTGCCATAGTCTTGCCAGGATGAGCAGTACTCCACGCATTCCATCCGAGCACGATCTCATTTATTGCCTGCGAGAGAATAGCCTGTCCATCAGGCTTTAAATTTACCTTGATACCAGAGAGAATATGCTCAATATCCTCAGCGGAAAGTTCTGGAAACGCCTCTTTTAAAATGGAAGGATCAATGCCATTAGGCATCGCAGCGAGAAGATCATCGGGGCTTAGATTCAAGCCTGCTGGATCAAGCTCAGGCAAGCTGATATCAGAAAAATCCAGTTCAGAGAGGCTTATATTGGAAAAATTGATATTTGAAAAATCCAGTGCTTGAGGATTTATAGAAAACGCTGACGCAAGAGCTGTTTCGTCAATATGAATCAATGATGACAGAGAGAGGCCTTCTATCTCACCGGTTTTCTCGTCAGCAAATGATTTGCCGGTAAAAACATTAATATCGGAACGATTCTTTTGATCTTTGACTATCTCAGAATTAGCTGCCGCATCAATAAGGCGCTGTTCAAGCGCGGGTGTGTAATACAATCCGTGAGAAAGTGCTCCCGGTGCGGATGGGTCTTTTGCCTGTACGATACCAACAATCTTAATATTAGGAGCGTTTGTAACCAGAGTATTAATATACGTCTGATCTTTTGACATGTCTTTCCATACGCCCAGCTCCGTATCCCAGGTATATAAATCAACGGCATTTAACAGCTTAAATGTTGGAGCCATAAGCTGCTCGTAGGTATAGGTTGCATCAGATTCTGAAACACTTACACTGCCGCCATCGGCAATCTGATCTACTATTTTACGCACGTCAGCATGGTCACGCAGACCCATACTATATTCAATGGAGTCAGATATGGTGCCATCAGGACGTAGTACTAAGACAACCTCATTCCAAGCTTTAGGCCAACGACCGGCTCGTACTATATAGCGGTTTTCATAAATAGAAGAATCGGACGGTAGCTCCGCAAAAGATGATGTCGCGGAAAACTGCGCCATCGGACTATACGAGGGAATATTAGGGCTGACGCGCGAATATGTTTGATCGGGATTAACCTGTATCGGATCGCTTGAGGCGCTATCGGCTCCTGCCGGTAAAAAGAGATACGGTTTCACATTGTATTGATACGTAATAGCACTGGTATAGTTTTTGATATCCCCACCATTGGCATCAATGAAAGATTTTAGAGCTCGCAAGTCATTTTTCCCGATACTCGTTGTCATTTTTTCAAGCATCTTATTGGAAGGAATTGCTCCTTCAGGCGGTTGGTTTTCAAGCTTGGCCACATCTTGCTGCTGAGCCGTTTTCTCACCCTCTTTTGATGAGGTGTCTGATCCACTTACACTTGTCATGGCAGATGCAAGGTTAACCGACTGCTCAGAAATGGTAAGCGGATAGATTGACAGCGTATCTTCTTCAACACTGCGAATATACTCATTCGCTCCATTTGCAAGAGCAAGAATAGCCGCAATACCAATGATCCCAATAGATCCAGCAAAGGCCGTCATAAGCGTCCGACCCTTTTTGGTCATAAGGTTGTTGAAGGAAAGACCAAGCGCTGTTAGAAATGACATCGATGTACGACGTGCCGGTTTTGCTTCTCGCATTTGAACTGTAGTGGTATCAAAAGGATCAGAATCAGCCGTGATACACCCATCGGAAAGTTCAACAATACGTGTGGCATATTCACGGGCAAGACTCGGATTGTGCGTCACCATAATAACCAGGCGATCACGCGCAACCTCTTTTAAGAGATCCATAACCTGCACCGATGTAGATGAATCAAGGGCGCCTGTCGGCTCGTCTGCCAGAAGTATCTCGGGATCATTGACAAGTGCTCGCGCAATAGCCACGCGCTGCATCTGCCCACCTGAAAGCTGACTGGGGCGTTTTTTAGCATGATCTTTGAGTCCAACGTTTTCAAGCGCAACAAGAGCTCTCTTGCGGCGATCGTCCTTGGAAACTCCTGAGAGCGTCAACGCAAGTTCTACATTGGAAAGTACACTTTGATGCGGAATCAGGTTGTAACTCTGAAATACAAATCCAACACGGTTATTGCGATACGTATCCCAATCACGTTCTTTGAATTTCTCGGTAGAGATGCCATCCACCAAAAGATTACCTGAGTCAAAGCGATCGAGACCACCGATAACATTCAAGAGCGTAGTCTTACCGGAACCGGAAGGGCCTAAAACAGCCACAAACTCATTGTCTCTAAACGCAACTGAAACACTATCGAGTGCCGTTTGCTCAAACGTATCTGAAGTATAGCGCTTGCAAATATTTTCTAACTCAAGCATACGCACTTCCTTGCCTTACCCATGCACCAACTCTGCACGTATGAACTTACTTATCTGTATTGGTGTCCTTTAAAAGCGCCTCGTGATAGTTACCCGGCAAAGACGATTCACTTGCTTTAGAGGAAGTCTTTTGAGAAGTCTTGGGTTGAGAAGAGCCGTCCGCAAGAAGATCTTCGCCCTTGTCGCCCTTGTCGCCCTTGCTGTCCTTGTCGTCTACCCTTATTTGCATCTTGGTTTGAGCCCAGCTGAGCCCATACAAAAAGCCAAACACTCCTATTGCCATGGGCATCATAATTGCCACAACAAGCAACAGTGAAACAATAACTTTAAAGAGGTGAATAGGGATGCCGAAGATGACGGGTGAAAAAACCATCAATCCAAAGACAATCCCCGCCAGCACTCGAAAGACTATCTTGGTCACGTATGAAAGCTGTATGCTGGTAAAATTGCTAATCAGAAGGCTGATAAGCGCCAGTGCAGAAAACCAAAGCATGGCAGAAGAAAGCGCGTACATCATTAAGAGAAAGACATTTTCCGGCTGAACTTCTGGTTTTGTGACGATAAAAACAATCGAGCACAGCGCAATTAAAACTAGCAGAATGGCATTGGTAAGAATTGCCGGAGTTTTCCATATTTTTTTCATAGCGCACAGCTCCTTTGTGCTCTTCGCCCGATTATACTTGAACTTGCTTATTGTTCCCTGATGGCCTGTGCTTTAATCAATAAAGCACAGCTATGGATTGAGACGCAAGGAGAAACACTATGACTGATGAGGTTTTGAAAGCCCAGGTTGACGCCTATGTTGACGAAAACTGGGAAAACATTATTGAAGACATTCGCTATCTTGTTCAAGTAGAATCCGTGGAGGACCTCTCTGCTGCAGAAGCAGGAAAGCCGTGGGGGCCAAAGTCGTTTGAAGCGCTGCGGCGCGGCCTTGAGCTTGCTGAGCGCCTTGGCCTTAAAACCACCAATGTGGACGGATACCTTGGTTTTGGAGACCTTCCCGGAAAATCACAAAAGTACATCGCCACCATTGCTCATACCGATATTGTGCCGCTTGGTCTTGGATGGACGGTTGATCCGCTCGACGTCACACGCAAAGACGGCTATCTGCTCGGCCGAGGCGTTTTGGACGACAAGGGTCCTTTTGTGCTGTCTCTTTGGGCCGCACATTTCTTTGTCGAACACGTCAAAAAAACCGGCAAACTTCTCCCATACACCCTGCGCGCAATTGTCGGCAACAACGAGGAAACCGGTATGGGCGATGTTCCCTACTATCTTGAGCGCTATCCCGAGCCTGCATTTTGCTTTACACCTGATGCTGAGTTCCCGCTCATTTGTGGCGAGAAGGGCGTCTATCACGGCGAGTTTACCTCTGCCGCCATCGCGGGCGAGAAGATCGTGGAGCTTGACGGCGGTACGGTCCCCAACGCCATCCCCGGTCTTGCATGCGCACTGGTACGCGCCGATGCCGCTACATTGCCTCAGGCTCCCCACATTGATGTCGAAGACGCAGGCGTTGATGACCAGGGCAACCACCTCACCCGTATTTCTGCTCATGGAAAGGGCGGACACGCCTCTATGCCTGCGGGAACCGTGAATGCCATTGGTCTTCTCGACGCATATCTACTTGAGCACAATCTATGCAGCGACACCGAGCGTGCCTTCCTTGAATTTTCTGCCCTGCTCTGCTCAACAACCGACGGTACCGGCACAAATATCCAAAGTTCAGACGATAAATTCGGACCGTTGACCTGCATATCCGGAACCGTCCGTACCAAAAATGGCTGCTTTGTCCAAACCATCGACTCGCGCTACCCCACCTCTACAACCGGTAAAGCCATTACCTCTGCGATGGAAGATCTCGGCAAAACATATGGGTGCGCCTACCGGGTGCTTGCAGACGACGTGCCCTTCTATATTGATCCCAAGTCCCCTGAAATTACCACTCTTTTGGATACGTATCATGAATACACGGGACACGAGGGCAAAGCATTTGTCATTGGCGGCGGCACATATGCCCGTCATTTCAAGCACGCCGTTGCGTTTGGCCCCGTTGAAAGTGCCGAAACAGACAAAATTCCTGCATGGGTGGGTGCAGAACATGGTCCTGACGAGGGCGTGTCTGAAGAGTGGCTCCGCCGCGCATTAAAGATCTACATTGTCAGTATCGCCCGTCTTATGGAATTGGATTTATAAACACCGAATAGTACTCGGCTAAGCAATGTCTCTTCCGAGCCGTGTCTTTCGGCTTTATTGTGCGCGGTGTCTGCTCGTTTTTAAGCAGGCACCGCTTTTATATCTTGCCTGTTGGGCAAATCCAGCCGAGAAGTGCTTAGGATACTGTATGGTTTTTCTTTATATGAGAGAGTACCTTTGCGACAATACTGTCCGGCAGTCCCATTTCAATACGAATTCCCAAATACAGCGTAATGAGGTTATATACAATAGCGCCCACGCTACTTGCCTGCACTTCCAAAAGGCCCAAAAAGAGAGCACTTACTATAAGGGCGGCTACGTTAAAAGATGTCACCAAAAACTGAATGATTACAAACGGTCTGATATAACGCGCGTTGTTTGATCCACGTAAGGCTATTGCTGCCACAAATAACGTAAACAAAGCAGAGATTGTATCCAACAAAAGTGACAGAGGGCGTATCCCCGCAACCAAAACCCGTATTTCTGTTGTATACGGTATTGAAACATAGTTACTCATATCCGCCGCACCAAACAGAAGAGCGTACACCACAAAATAAGCAACGTTAATTACAATGGTAGTAACTGCGATAAAGTGCAGGACACGCTGATAACGAGAACGCATAAAAGTTGTTCCGGATATACCGGCGTCATATTCGCTCTTTACCCTTTCCCCTAAATTTGAAAGAATTCCCACATAAACAATGGTAGTAATAATAACCATCGGATCAAAGATAATAATCTTCCCATTGCCCCACGCCCAAAGCGCCACCACCACTAAAAGAAGTGCAATACCGTAACAAAGCGCTCGGAACGGATTGGCCTTTGAGGCATCATTTGCCGCACGAATACCCAAAAATCCCGTAAGCATCTGAAGCATTCCCAATGCAATGACAAAGCCATAAAACAAAAGGTACTGATTACTCCCTCCCACCAAACATCCACCTAAATGTGTAATATCAGTAGAAAATGCAGGAGAAATTCCCGTAAGTAGTGCATACCCCGAGATAAGAGACGTAACGATATCCGTAATACCAAAGAGCAGAGCAAGCCACGAAATCACATAGAGCGTGTGCTGTGCGGTAGTTCTTGGGATGGAAGCCTTAATGTCGTTGCCTTGGGGAGACGCAGCCGAATCACGCTCTTCTGCCACTAAAATCTTCTCGGCAGCCGAAGCCGCATCACCAAGGGCGGCTGCTCCTTTGGCGAGAAGTTCTTCCCCTTCTTGAATGTGCTTGGTAACTTCACGGCTCAATGACGCTTGTGGCTTTTTTTGATCCATACTCCATCGTTTCCCCACGCGTGTTTAGATACCAGTGTATATGTGTTCAGCCTAAGCACGCCCCATATTTTTATCATGTCACAACACGCACAGACTAAACCTTAAAAATCTGTTGTATGAACGATCGATTAAATCATTTTATGAATGAGCCATAAGCCCTTGTATGACATATCTTTTTTGCTATGATAGCAGGCTGTTGGTATCAATAAGCAGCCTACCTGTATATCTTTTCTTTATTGGCGGCTTGAGACAACGACATCGATCAATCGTATGCACTGAAAGGGAGCTTTAGGGTTATGTTTTTGTGATGACACATTTTCGCATTGCGCTTCATATTCGTGATACAGCCTGCATATGCCGAGCTATACGTCTTGACGCATGCTGCACAACATGAAATCTGAACGGTTCTACGAAAGGGTGTTATGGAACAAAACAAACTCTTTGCAGAAACTCCCCCGCTGCAACTCTTTTTACGTGCCGCCATTCCCGGTGCCATCGCCATGCTCGCATCCATGCTCTACGATACCGCTGACGGTATTTTGGTTGGTCGCTTTCTTGGGGCCGACACCTTTGCCGCCGTTGCCATTTCGCTTCCGTTGGTCATTATGAGTTTTGCCGTTTCTGACTTAGTGGGCGTTGGATCGGCTGCCGTCATTGCCGTTGAACATGGAAAGCATAACTATGATCGTGCCAACGACGTATTTACCACCTCAGTTGTTATAATTTTTGCAGGTGGTTTCATACTGGGTACCCTCTTTTTCCTCTTTGCCCCAAACATTTTGACTCTTTTAGGAGCAAAAGGCGAGCTTGTAGAAAAAGGGTCAATCTACCTCCGTGTATATGCAGCCTTCCTGCCATTTGTCTCTATTAACTACGCTGCCGATAATTTCCTTAAGATTTGCGGGATGATTCGTCGTTCAATGATCTTGAGTTTTATCATTGCCATTCTCGGTACGATTCTTGAGTTCTTTTTTCTGGCTGTTCTTCATCTTGATGTCGCATATTCGGCCCTTGAATATTGCATAGCACTGCTCTTCTCGGCCGTCTTTGGTATGTGGCCGTTTGTGCATAACAAGCAAATCCTCAAGTTTGTACAACCTCACTTTTCTTGGGAAATCATTCGTGAGGTCTGTGCTAACGGTATGGCCGTCTTTTTGCAAAACATTTCGGGACGCATCTATAGCCTTATCATGAACTCCACGCTTCTCGCCCTCGGCGGTGCAAATGCCGTTACAACCTATGGAGTCATTTTCTTTTCCGCGGGTATCATTACGCCGCTTGTCTATGGCGAGGCAGATGCTCTGCAGCCTGCCATCGGCTATAACTGGGGTGCCAAAAACAAACATCGGGTGATCGCCCTTACCCGATATGTTTTTATGGCGGCCGGTCTTATCGGCCTCACCTCGGCATCACTCATGTTCTTCTGCCCCGAGCTTCTCGTCCATCTCTTCATTTCCGATGCAACACCCGAGCTTGTTGCCATGGCGGTTCCCGCTATACGCACCTACGCAGCCGCAATTCTCATCAACTGGATCTACTTCTGCACACAGGAATTTGTTATCGCGCTGAAGCTCACTCGTATCTCAAGCGTTCTCAGCGTGCTTGCAACTTTTATCTACCCCACTACTGCCGTTGTGCTTCTCGCTCCATTCGGACTCAACGTACTTTGGTGGGCACCTGTGATTGGTGCTGCTCTCACGGTACTTACCAGCATCGTCATTTTGATTCATATTCGCACCACGCACTTTGCCGGAATACCCGTACGTCACCCACGAGAAACCCGCTAGTAAACATACCGTGAAGAATTTGTGAGAAGCAAAGGAATCTTTGGCTGAACTTACTGTCCTACGGTATAGAGCGCCTTGAAATACCCGTCTCGTGCCATAAGTTCATCAAAGGTTCCCTTCTCGCAGATGGAACCGTCGCGCAAAACGACAATACCGTCAAATTGCTTCAACTGAGCGGCATCGAGGCGATGTGTCACCACCACGCGTGTTGTGCCCGTCAAATCCAAAACGGAGTGAGTAATCTTATCGGCAGTCACCTGATCAAGAGCAGAAGTGGCCTCATCAAGCAGAAGAACCTCAGCGCCACGCAAGAGACTACGCGCAATGCATACACGCTGACGCTCACCGCCCGACAAGTTGCATCCCCCTGAGCCGCACGCGTAGGCATAGCCGTGAGCAGCCACAAACTGAGTAAGTCCCGCCTGATCAACGGCAGATTTGAGTTCCTCATCGGAATAGGTTCCGAACATGGTGATGTTATCGCGAAGCGTGGCATCAAAAAGGAAGGTATCTTGACGTACAAGTGAAATATTGGTGTACAGTGACTTTTTCTGAACATCTTTTAGCTCAATGTTGTCATACCTAATTTCTCCCGTATAGGCATCATGTGAACCCATCAAAAGAGAAAGCATCGTTGACTTACCCGATCCCGAGGCTCCCACAAGAGCAGTGCAAGAGCCTGCAGGAAGTTCAACTGAAACGTCAGACAATACTGGTACATCAACGTCATAGGAAAATCCAACATGCTTAAATGCAATGCCTTTCTTCAGACCAGAAGGCAGCTCGCGGACACCGTCCTTCTCGGCATGAGATGCAAGAGCTTCTGCAAGTTTATCAACCAACTCACGCACCGATTTACGGGCGGCAATCACGGGGGGAACATCTTGTGCAGGGCTTGAAATCCACGTCATCAACTGAGCGGCCATTAGAATACCACCGGGTGTAACGCCGTTACCGGTTGCGCAAAGATACGCACCAAGTACCATCACAAACATCTGAGAAAGTCCCATGGTGACAGACGACATAACCATAATGAGCTTCTCGGTTTGCGTGCGGCTCTGTTTCACCTCTTCGAGTTTATTGTTGCTTGTATCAAAAAGCCCCTGCGACTCCTTCTCAATGGAAAAACTTTTAATCAAGGGGAAGCCGGAGAGTAAATCACTTACCTGAGCCACAAACGTATCAAATTGATTTGAAGCTTCATGCTGTTTTTGAGCAAGCGTATCGCCGGTTTTAAGGGTCACCATGAGTGGAATAAAAGCTGCTACGATTGCCATAATCGCCAGAAGGGCATTTTGGTAGAACAGAATGCCCACCGCAACCACACAACTTAATACCTCAGCTATGGTCAAAAATACTTTATCAAGATAGGTGGTCTCTATCGTATTCGTATCGTTAGTCAATGCCGAGATATACTGACTTACGCCTTCCTGAGCAAAGGAGCCAATCCCTTTTGTAAGCAGATTTGAAAAGGCTATCGCACGATATTGCGAAAGTGCGCGCCGCAGGAACGCGGGATGAATACGGCTGCGTATGATGCCGAGAATTGCCTCAAGAACGCACATTGCTGCCCATGCGATACCTGCCCACAAAACACCTATCGCATTACCGGCAACGGCAAAGTCTATGATTAAAGCAATCACGACGGAGAATAGCACGTAAGAGAGGTAAGAGAAGCTGTTAAGCGCAATATTGAGTATAAATAATCCCTTATTACCTTTGAGAAAGCTCTTTAGGAGTTCCTTTTTAATGGCTTCTTTCTTTTCTTCCATCATGCTCATCCTCTTGAACAAACACACGCTGACCCTCAAGTACCTATTGCGCCACGAGACTCAATGTCTTTTTATGAGTAACGCAAGAACGCAAGCGACGGCGCCGTATTGGATAACCCAGGCACCGGATGCTCCGTTGAATATCAGTATGCTCGCATATTTCTGGAAGTACATTACG
>ERZ772960.1131-NODE-1131-length-21897-cov-9.255746_pt1 | contig 21897 bp, 16 predicted proteins | sample MGYA00580678_ERZ772960 | MGnify/ENA primary metagenome ERZ772960 (study PRJEB29015, sample SAMEA2737930) | human oral metagenome | biome: human oral; feature: human-associated habitat; material: dental | place: China | collected 2059 ... | reverse complement strand
CCAATGCGAAGGATCCGGTCCACGATCGACACGCTGCATTCTCCCTTGGGACGTCAGATTGCGAAGAGCGACGATGAGACGCAGGCCGTATCGGTCGAGTCGGCCGACTCGGAATCAACTCGAAATCGACGCGGAATCGGCTCAGGATCGGCTCGGTATCGGCTCAGGTCTCACCGGCTACCTGCCTCCGTACTCTAGTGGACCTCGCTGGGCGGCGGTCTTTCCAGCACCGAGATTCTTCCCACCGAGGACACAGGTGGGGCACGGGGCCACAGGGGACGACGACGACGGCCGTCCCCTCGTGGTGTGGACCGCGAGCGCCGCCAGGAGCGGGAAGGTTCCGCCTGCGTCACAGTGGGGATATGGAGCACCGTCGCCGCAAGCCCCGCCGTCCCGCCGCGCTCGGCCCGCCACTGGGCCTGTCGGCGGATTTCTCCCCGGGCCTGTCGCTGGGGCTGCCGACCAGCTGTGCGGGCTGTGGGCGCTGGGAGACGACGCTGTGCCCGCGGTGCCGGGAGCTGCTCGAGGCCGTCCCCTTCGCCGTGGAGCACGCCGATGCCGCCGGAGACCTGGACATCTGGGCCCTGGCCTCCTACACCGGCCCGGTGCGCACCATGGTGCTGGGCTGGAAGAACGGTGCCCGGGAGGACCTGTCGGAGGTGATGGCCCGATCCGGCAGGCGCCTGGGACGTTGGTGGGCGCTCACGCACCCGCCGGAGGAGGTCTGGGAGAGCTCGCCCCGGGGCGCGCGGGTGCTGGTCGTGGTCCCCGCGCCCTCCGGGATCGTGCGCCGTCTGCGCGGTCGCCTGGTGGCGGCCCACCTGGCCGACGCCGTCACCCGGGGGATCTGCGCGCAGTGGGCCGGGCAGGAACCCGCAGCGCTCGTGCTGAGCACGGACCTGCTGCGCCGTCGGGGCGGCGGGGCGCACCAGGCGGGCCGATCCGCCCGTCAGCGACGGGGCAACCGCGCCCAGGCTCCGCGCCTGCTGGCCGCCGTCACCGGCCTGCCGATCCTGCTGGTCGACGACGTCGTGACCACCGGGGCCACTCTGGGGGCCTGCGCCCGGGCGCTGCGGGCGGGAGGTGGGCGGGTCCTGGGCGCCCTGGTGCTGAGCGCCGCCCCGCCCCCGGCCCATGCGCGTGCCGCGGTGCCGGCCGACCCGCAGGCGATCACCGCAGGCCGCCGCACCCCTGGCCGCATGGATCCGAGGGCCTCCACCTTGTCCGCCTGCGGCGATCAGGAGGCTTCTTCCGGGCGCGGCGCGCACGAAAGGGAGGCGTGAACGGCCCCACATGGTGTACCTTATGTGGCACAACGCACAGGCGGCTCCCGACGCCGACAAGGACAGTCGACCGGATCCCCGCCTCGGTGCCTGAGGGCCCTCACGAGGTGACCAGGAGGTGATGACACCAGTCCCGAACCCGCCGTGAGACGTGGCGGGTACTTGTCGCACACGGCCCGTCAGGGCCGGCCCACGAGCCCAGAAAGAGGTTCCACCATGGATATCACCGTCGTCGGTCGTAACGCCGAGATCAGCTCTCGCCTGCGCGACTACGTCGAGGACAAGGCCGTCAAGGTTGAGCAGTTCGACCCCCGGGTCCAGCGCGTCGAGGTGGAGGTCACCCACGAGCGCAACCCGCGCCAGGCCGACACCGCCGAGAGAGTGGAGATCACTGTCGTCTCCAAGGGCCCGATCATCCGGGCGGAGGCCTCCTCCTCGGACCGCTTCGCCGCTTTTGATATCGCCATGGGCAAGCTGACCGAGCGCCTTCGCCGGGCCCGGGACCGCAAGAAGGACCACCACCGTCGTCACACCGTGGCCGCACCGAATGAGGATCTCCAGGCAGCTCCCGGCGTGGAGGAGCCCCTGGTCCCCGACACCGGTGACGCGCCGATCGAGGACTCCCCCTCCGCCCCCACCGAGCCGGGTGTCGCCGTTGAGGCACAGCTCGGCGACTCCCCGGTGATCGTGCGTCAGAAGCTGCACGAGGCCAAGCCGATGACCGTTGACGAGGCCCTCTACCAGATGGAGCTCGTGGGGCACCCCTTCTACCTGTTCATCGAGAAGTCCTCCAAGCAGCCCTGTGCCGTCTACCACCGTCACGGGTGGACCTACGGAGTCATCCGCCTGGACGCCCAGGTGCTGTAGCCCCATCCGGCCCCGCGGCGCGGGGTTGGCCCCTGCTATCCGGGTGCCCCACGGTCCTGACCGACCGGGGCACCCGGAGCCGCGTGTCAGAGGCGTCGGCTCAGGGAAGGGGGAAGGAGGGGTCAGTGACCTCGGCGGTGAGCACCCGCCACATCGCCCCGCGACGCTGCCAGGTCTGCCCGTCCTCGTCGACGATGAGGAGGGACTCCTCGGAGCGGTCGGAGATGACCGAACGGGCCCGACGCACCCCCACCAGCGTGTTGACCGCACCGCCGACCTGGACCAGACGCACTTCCGGCACGCCCCCGCCCTCGGTGCCGGCAGCGGCCAGGACGCACACGGCGTTGGGGGCGCACCAGGACAGCCCCCGCGTGCCCGTCCCACTGGCGCGGGGCATCTCCAGGGCCGGCCCCAGCCCGGTGGGACGGCCGTCCTGGTCCCTGATGATGATGGCGACGGCGACCCGCCCGTCGGTTCGCCGCACGGCGATCCGCTCGGACTCCACGGACAGGTCGAAGGCCGTGACCGTGCCGTCCTGCAGCCAGGAGGACTCCAGGGTGGCGCGCTGCCCGGAGCCGTTGACGGCGGTCAGACGCCCCTCGGCCAGCAACCAGGCCCAGCCGTGCCGGTCACCCATCGGAGCTCCCAGCCCACCGGCGCCCGCGGAGGGATCCCCCACCGAGAGGATGACGCTGGCGGAGTCCTGCCCCCGGGGCAGGCGCAGCAGGCTGGAGGCCGACAGTGCGTAGACGGCCCCGTCGGCCCCCAGGCTCGGGCTACGAGCGTCGCTGGTCCCCAGGACCCGGTCACTGGCCAGGGTGACGCGCCTGGCCCCCGTGCCGCGCACGACCGAGCCCTCCGACATCCCCACGATGCCTCCGACCTCGGGGGCCATCGGTGTCAGCTGGGCAGCGGCGCCGAGGTCGACGGTGCCGGCGAGCACCCGCACGTGGTCGATACCGCTGATCTGGACGAGGCTCTGCTCGATCTGGGCCACCATGAGCCCGCGGGCGTCCTCCGAGGCGGGGTCGGAGTCCGCGCTCAGGTGGACGGTGGCGGTACCGCCCTCGACGACGACCCCCCGCCCCGCCCGCTCGGCGTTGCGCGGGATGAGGCTGGAGGCCCCCTTCGCAAGCCAGTCCGAGGGCCCGGCCAGCAGCCCGGAGACCAGGGAGTCGGCCTGCGAGCTGCGCGGGTACCAGCGCAGCTCGGGGACGAACCTGGACCGGTCCCGGGACAGGAAGGCCAGGGAGCTGACCGCGAAGTTCTGCATGAGTCGGGACAAGGGCAGCAGGATGCCGTGAGGCAGGCCGACGATGCGCCACTGGCCGGTGGAGTTGGTGGCCAGGGAGAACTCGCCGGTATAGGTGCTCCCCTCCGGGGCGGGGGTGAAGACACCTAGGGAGTTGAGCACCCCCACCTGCCCGGAGGTCACCGTGAAGGAGCCGTTGGCCGCCACCGAGACCTGCGGCTCGGTCGACCCGCTGTAGGCGCTCACCGTCTCCAGGGGCTTCCACTGCGCGACGGCGTGATCGCTGAGGAACTGCTTGGCGGTGGCGAAGTCGTCGGAGAACCCCGCGATGGTGGCGCGCAGGAAACCGTTGACGATGTCCTCGGCCGAGTCCCCCTCACCTGGTCCGGGAGCGGTCTCGATGAGGGCGTTGGTGTCGGAGGCGGCCACCCCGGAGCGGGTGACGCGGCTGGAGCTCGGAAGCGCCGTGCAGCCGGCCAGCACTCCGGCGGCCGTGGCCGAGAGCAGCCCCAGCGCGCCGCGTCGCGACAATCCGGCCGGAGCCGTTCCGAGGATCCTGGTGGGCTCAGTGGGCGCGTCGCGGTTCATCGGCTGCGTCATCGGCGCCACCCCTCTTCCTCGGTCTCCTCGGGTGTGCGGGTGGCGGGCTCCTGACCGGGAAGGACGACGACGACTCGGCCGACGTCCTCGGTGACCGCGTCGTGGCTCTCCCCGGCCAGGGGGATGTCGCCCAGGACGACGCTCTGGCGGGCCCGGCGGGTGGCGGGCGCGGGCCCCAGGGGGCCGACCGGGGAGAAGGAGGACTCCTCGTCGATGGGGATGCCGGCGCGGGCCACCGCGGGCGCGTCCTGCGGGACGAGCTCGAGGGGGCCGGGGCCGCGGAGCCGGCCGGGACCGCCGTCGGCCCCCTGGGTGCGGGGCAGGACCAGCAGGAAGGAGGAGCCGTCGGCCGGCCACCCCCAGGCCGAGAGGCGCCCGCCGTGCAGACGGGCATCCTCCATGGCGATGGACAGCCCCAGTCCGGTGCCTCCCAGGCTGCGCTTGCGCGAGGGGTCGGCGCGGTAGAAGCGGTCGAAGACCTTGGTGACGACGTCGGGGCTCATGCCGATGCCGTGGTCGCGCACCCGCACCGCCACCGCATCGGCATCCACGGCGACGGTGACGTCCATCGGCTTGCCCTCACCGTGCTCGAGCGCGTTGACCACGAGGTTGCGGATGATGCGCTCGACCCTGGTGACGTCGATCTCCGCGGTGGCCGGCTCCTCGGGGAGGTGGAGGCGCAGCTCGGTGCCGGTGGCGTCGAAGTGGAACTGGGTGGTCTCGATGACGGTGTCGACCACCTGGGCGAGGTCGATCTCCTCCAGCCGGAGCTTGACGTTCCCGGAGTCGATGCGGGAGATGTCCAGCAGGTCGGTGAGCATGGTCTCGAAGCGGTCCACCGAGCTGGACAGGACCTGGATGCTGCGCAGGGCGAAGGGATCGGAGATCTCCTCGCGCGCGTCCTGGATCTGCTCCGTGGCCAGGCGGATCGAGGCCAGCGGGGTGCGCAGCTCGTGGGAGACGTCGGAGACGAAGAGGCGCTGCACCTTGGACAGGGACTCCAAGCGCTCGATCTGGTCCTCCAGCGAGGTCGCCATGTGGTTGAAGGATCTGGCCAGGGTGGATATCTCGTCCTCCCCCTGGATGCTCAGCCGCTCGGCCAGCAGTCCGGAGGCCAGCCGCTCAGCGGCCCGGGCGGTGTGCCGCACGGGGCTGAGCACCCACCTGGTGAAGGCCCACACCACGACGATGAGGATGGCCAGGAAGCCCAGCCCCCCAATGGTGATGTTGCGCGAGGCCAGGGAGACGATGCGCTGCTCGCTGGCCAGGCTGTAGACGAGGTAGAGGTCGTACTCCCCTGCCAGGGGCAGGCTCACCCGGGTCCCCACGATGAGCCCCGGATCCGTGCCCCCCTCATCGTTGGGAACCGCCACCGACTGCCAGTACTGGGCGCGCGCCCCGCCCTCATCGAGGGCCCGGGTCATCTCAGGGGTGATGAGGGAGCGCAGACGGGTGTCGGTCTCCAGGTCGTTGACGACCGTCGTCGAGGTCTCCTCCTCGTTGCGCAGCATGAGGACCCCCACTCCCCCGGAGGAGGAGATCGAGTCCTTGGCGCCGTTGACCTGCCGCTCGGCGGCGGCTGAGACCTCGTCGACAGTGACTGCCGTGGTCGAGTCGAACTCGGCCTGAGCGACGCTGGCGCGCAACGCGGCATCGGCGAGGATGACGTCACGCTGATCGGCGAACACCTCGGAGCGGATCCGGTCGGTCACGAAGGTCAGCAGCAGCACAATGAGAAGCAGACCAATGACGGTGGCGGTGCACACCATGCGCACCTCGAGGCTGCGGCGCAGCAGCCCCGGCAGAGGCAGACGCCGAACCAGCCGCTCCTCCGCGGTGCCCACCGATGACCCCATCGACGTGCCCCCTGAATTACGCATCGGGTTCATTGTATGGCGCCCGATGCGCCGTCGCTCACGCGGATTCGCCGACCCTGTAGCCGACACCGCGCACCGTCACCACGATCGAGGGACGCTCGGGGTCCTTCTCGATCTTGGCCCGCAGGCGCTGAACGTGAACATTGACCAGTCGGGTGTCGGCCGGGTGCTGATAACCCCACACCTGGCTGAGGAGCTCCTCACGGGTGAAGACCTTCCACGGCGACCGGGCCAGAGTCACCAGCAGCTCGAACTCCAGCGGCGTCAGGGAGATGACCGACTCGCCGCGCTTGACCTGGTGACCGGCGACGTCGATGTCGAGGTCCCCGGCACGCACGTGCTCGGCCGCACCGGGGTTGGTGCGACGCAGGCGGGTGGAGACACGGGCCAGCAGCTCCTTGGACTTGAAGGGCTTGGTCACATAGTCGTCCGCACCGGCCTCAAGACCGGCGACGACGTCCTGGGTGTCGGTGCGCGCGGTCAGCATGATGATCGGCACGTCGGACTCGGAGCGGATGAGCCGGCAGATCTCGACGCCGTCGAGCCCGGGAAGCATGAGGTCGAGCAGGACCAGATCGGGGTTGACCTCGTGGAAGGCGTCCAGGGCCTTGGCCCCGTCATGACAAAGTGTGGGCGTGTAGCTCTCCGACTCCAGCATGATGCCGATCATCTCGGCCAGGGATGCATCGTCGTCGACGACCAGAATGCGCGTGCTCATAGCCCGTATCTTGGCATGAGCCCCAGGACCCGAGGGACACCCGGACCACCGAGGTGGCGCCCACAGTTTCCCCAGGAAATTAAGAGAATCCCCTCAGTTACGGGAAAAACCGGCGTCAGCGCGCCCAGAAGCCGGGATTATTGCGGCCGAACCGTGATCTTCGCTGCGCCCCCTGATCCTGGCTCAGGGCACACGCGGAGCTCCAGAGGCACGATTTCCTCCTCCAGGGGGAGGGCCGGATGACGGCCGGACATGACAGCATGGGCTTATGAGTACCGACTTCCCCCCTGACGGCAGCGGTCCGAGCGAAGAGCCGGACCGCGAGGCTCACGGCACCTCCGGCAGCGACTTCGTCGGAGGCGATCAGGACGGATGGCAGGCCCCCGACGCCGGCGCCTTCACAGGAGCTCCCTCCTACCCGGCTCCGGACTCAGCAGCGGGACCCCAGTACCCCGGCTACGGCAGCTACCAGACGCCACCGGTGGGTCAGCCGGGCTACGCAGGCGGCTCAGTCCCCGGAAGCGCCCCCTATCCCGGAGCACCGGGGTATCCGGGAGCTCCCGGCGGCCCCGGATACCCGGGCTACGGCGGCTACACGTCGGCACTGGCCCCCAAGCCCTCGATCATTCCGCTGCGGCCGCTGTCCATCGGGGAGATCCTCGGGGGAGCCTTCGAGTCCCTGCGCGCCAACCCCAAGGCGATGTTCATACCCTCACTGGTAGTGATGGGCATCACAGGACTCTTGTCCGCCGGGAGCGTCGCCCTGTTCATGTCCCGGCTCGGCCTGACGGACCTGACATCCGGAAAGGTTGAGTTCTCAGAGACCGACCTGGACAGCATCGGGTCATCGTTGGTGGGTCTGCTCATCCAGCTCGGCGTGACCGGCGTGCTGAGCATGATGGCCACCTCGATCATCATCGGCCTGATCATCGTGACCGTCTCACGCACCATTCTTGGCCGTAAGGCGTCCTTGAGCGACGTGTGGCGGCGCACCCGGCCGAGAATGTGGGCGCTCATCGGCCAGACGCTCCTCATCGAGCTCATCCTCGCCGTCATCACCGCCGTCGTCACAGCGATCGCCTTCGGCATCGGCTGGGCTCTCCTGGGGAACATCATCGCCTACGGGGCCGATGAGGACTCCGCCGGGACCATCATCCTCGCCATCCTGGCGATTCTGGCGGTGATCGCCGTGCTCGGGCTGTTGACCTTCGCCCTGATATGCAAGCTGTCCCTGGCACCGGCGGCACTGGTCCTGGAGAACATCGGCGTCCTTGAGGGGATCTCCCGCTCCTGGACCCTCACACGGGGCTACTTCTGGCGGATCGTCGGCATCCGCCTACTCTCCTTCATCCTCGTCTTCGTCGCCGTCCAGATCGTGTCTCAGGGCGTGTCCATCGTCATGCAGGGGCTCGTCTACGCCGCCCCGAACATGACCATCGCGATCTTGGTGGCATCGACGCTGCTCAACAGCCTCATCCAGGCCGCGATCCAGCCCTTCGACTCCGCCGTGGTCGCGCTCATGTACACCGACCTGCGGATGCGCTCCGAGGGCCTGGACGTCGAGCTGCGTCGCGCCGCCGGGGTATGAGCCGGTCGTGATACCTCTCAGGACGATCAGCGCGCAGGCCCCGGCGACCCCCGACGCCGACGAGGCACGGCGCGCCGCGGGCAGGGAGCTCTCCCGACCGATCTACCACGATCATCACGATCTGTGGGACCGGCTCTGGAGCTGGATCAGGGGGCTCTTCGATGCCGACGGCATGGTCCCCGGGGCTCCTCCCTGGGTGTCGACGCTCATCGTGGTCCTCGTCGTCGCCGCCGGCATCGCGCTGCTGATCCTCCTGCTGACCAGGCTCTCCTCGGCACGCCGAGTGGTGACGCCGCCCCCGTTGTCGGTGCTCACCGACGACCGCGATGCCGACACCCTGACCCGAGCCGCGGACGCTGCGGCCGTACAGGCCGATTTCGCCACCGCCGTCGTCGAACGCTTCCGCGCCATCATCCGTTCCCTCGACGAACGCGGGATCATCGACGAGTACCCGGGCATGACGGCGCTGGAGGCGGCCACGCTCACCCACCGGGCCCTCGGTGAGCACCGGGTGGTGTCCCCGCTGTACGAGGCCGCCCACCTGTTCGACGCCGTCCTCTACGGTCGAGTGGTCTCCACCAGCGCCCAGGACCAGCAGATGCGCGAGCTCGCCGATCAGATGACCACGGTCCGCCTCCCCAGCGGACACGCCCTCGTCGGCGCCTCCGCCCACGCCCCGGGGACGCCGGCATGAGCACCACCGCGACGACGTCGCAGCCCCCGCCTCCCCCGGACTCCTCTCTCGAGGCCGCCCCGCCCCAGGTGACGGGTCCGCACTGGTCCCGGCGCTGGCGCCGGTGGCGCCCAGGAGTCATCGCGGTGGCCCTCATGCTCATCCCCGTCCTGGTGACCGTGTGGACTCGGACCATCACCTCCACGACGCCGCTGGCCATCGACAACCCCAAGGACTGGGGAACCATGGCGCTCGCCGAGCTGCTGCGCGACGAGGGGATCTCCGTGAGCAGGGCCGGCAGCCTCTCCCAGGCCGTGGACGCCGGCCGCCATGGCGCGACCATCGCCGTGGTCAACGCCGACCGGCTCAGCAACCAGGACCGGCGGGCCCTGGCCGAGTCGGGCGGCGACGTCGTCGTCGTCGGAGCCGAGAGCGGCAGCGACGCCCTGGTGGGGCTGACGGGCATGACCGCCAAGGGCACAGCGGCACCGGCCTCCTCCACCCGGGCGCCGCAGTGCGACGACGCCGATGCCCAGGCCGCCCGGAGCCTGGCCGGCACGCGCGCCTCGGTGTCCCTGCAGGGCGATGGCGACGCCGTCGGCTGCTTCCCGGTGGGCGAGGACCGTTACGCCTATGCCACCGACTCCCTGCCCAGCGGTGCCACGCTGCGGGTCCTGCCCGATCCCGCGCCGGTGACCAACGCGCACCTGGCCCAGGAGGGGCACGCAGCCTTGGGAGTGCGCGCACTGGGCCACCACAGCCGCGTGCTGTGGTTGGACGCAGAGCACATGGAGGCGCCCTCCGTGTGGAACTCCTCCTCCACTCCCCCCTGGCTTCCGGTCCTCATCTTCCAGCTCCTCGTCATCGCCGGCGTGCTGGCGATCGTCCAGGGGCGTCGCTTCGGCGGCATCGTGAGCGAGGACCTGCCCGTCGTCGTGCGCTCCATCGAGACCACGGTGGCCCGCGGGCGTCTCTACCGTCAGGGCTCGGACCGGCCCCGTGCGGCCCAGGCCCTGCGCTCGGGTGCCGCGCTGCGTCTGGGCGCCACCCTGGGCCTGCCCCCCGGGACCTCGCGCCGTGACGTCATCGCCGCCGTCTCCCTGGCCTCGGGCATCGCCCCGGCCACGGTGGACTCTCTTCTTTACGGCCCGCCGCCCACCAGCGACAACGCCCTGGCCACCCTGGCAGTTCAGCTCGACCAACTCGAGAGCGAGGTTCACTCCACATGAGCACGGACAGCACCGACCCCACCCGCACCCCGGGCATCGCAGGTGACGCGGATACCGGCGCACCCCACTCCCAGGCCCCCGAGGGCCCGGACGCCTCGGGAACCCACAGCGCCCCACAGGTCTCACCGCCCTCCCCCCGCGGGGAGGACGGCTCCGACCCGCGCAGGCGCCTGGTGGCCGTGCGCAGCGAGGTGGGCAAGGCCGTCGTCGGTCAGGAGGCGGCTGTGACCGGGCTGGTCATCGCCCTGCTCGCCGGCGGGCACGTCCTGCTCGAGGGGGTTCCCGGCGTGGCCAAGACCCTCCTGGTTCGGTCGCTGGCCACCGCGCTGGATCTGGAGACCAAACGCATCCAGTTCACCCCCGACCTCATGCCCGGGGACGTCACCGGCTCACTCATCTACGACTCCCGCAGCGCCCAGTTCTCCTTCCGGGCCGGTCCCGTCTTCACCAACCTCCTGCTGGCCGACGAGATCAACCGCACCCCGCCCAAGACGCAGTCGGCGCTGTTGGAGGCCATGGAGGAGCGTCAGGTCTCCATCGACGGCGAGCCCCGGGCCCTGCCGGATCCGTTCATGGTGATCGCCACCCAGAACCCGGTGGAGTACGAGGGGACCTACCCGCTGCCCGAGGCCCAGCTGGACCGTTTCCTGCTCAAGCTGGTACTGCCCCTGCCCGAGCGGGCCCAGGAGATCGAGGTGCTCTCCCGCCACACCTCAGGATTCGATCCGCGCGACCTGCTCTCGGCGGGGCTGCGGGCCGTCGCCGGGGTCCAGGAACTGGCTCAGGCCCGGGCCCAGGTGAGCACGGTCGGAGTCACGCCGGAGGTGCTGGCCTACGCGGTGGATCTCGTGCGCGCCACCCGCTCCATGCCCTCGGTGGCCCTGGGGGTCTCACCGCGTGGGGCCACGGCGCTCCTGGCCGCGTCACGGGCCTGGGCCTGGCTCGCCGGCAGGTCCTTCGTCACTCCCGATGACATCAAGGCACTGGCGCTTCCGGCTCTGCGCCATCGCATCAAGCTGCACGCCGAGGCCGAGATGGAGGGCATCACCCCTCAGTCCGTCATCGAGGCCGTGCTGCGAACCGTGCCGGTCCCGCGCTGAGGCATCGGCCGCCGAAGACCACGAGCACAGAACCGATCAGCTGACCGACTCACGACAGGAGTGGCATGTTCCTGACGATGCGCGCCGTATGGGCGATGCTTGCGGGGATCGCCCTGGTCCTCATCGCGCCGCGCCCGGCCACCGTGCTGGCCTGGGCCGGCGTGGTCATGGTCCTCGTCGTGATCGACGTGGTGAGCGCCCCCTCGCCCGCAGTGCTGCGGGCCTCGCGCTCCGTGAGCCACGGCGTGCGGCTGGGCGAGTCGATCACTGCGACACTGACGCTCACCAACACCGGTCGGCGCACGGCCCGCCTCCTGCTGCGCGATGCCTGGCCCCCCAGCGCCGGGGCGACCCACGATCGCGGGGCGATGACGATCCCCCCGGCCCAGCGCCGTCGTCATTCCACGGTGCTCACGCCCCGACGCCGGGGGGAGCGCCAGGCGGGGCCACTGACTGTCAGGGTGATGGGTCCCCTGGGCATCGCGGGGCGGCAGGCGTCATTGGACGTCCCTGCCTCCGTCCGGGTCCTGCCGGCCTTCCGCTCGCGCCGCCACCTGCACTCGCGCCTGGCCCGGCTGCGGGAGATGGACGGACGCAGCGCCGTCATGGTGCGCGGGGAGGGGACCGAGTTCGACTCCCTGCGCGAGTACGTCGTCGGAGACGACGTGCGCTCCATCGACTGGCGCTCCACTGCCCGCCGGGGCGAGGTGCTGGTACGCACCTGGCGCCCAGAGCGCGATCGGAGGGTTCTCATCATCATTGACTCGGGTCGACTGTCCGCCGCCCGGCTGGGGGACGCCCCCAGGCTCGACGCCCAGATCGAGGCCACCCTGCTGCTGGCGGCCCTGGCCTCCCGCGCCGGCGACCGGGTCGACGTCCTGGCCATGGACGACGCCGTGCGCGCACAGGTGCGGGGCAGCGCCGGACCGGTGCTCATGACCGAGCTGGCCGAGCACCTGACCGATGTGGAGCCGCGCCTGACCGAGCTCGACTGGACCCTCGTGGCCTCTCTGGTGCGCACCACGCTCTCGCAGCGCGCACTGGTGGTGGTCATCTCCGCCCTGGACGGCAGCGCCGGGGACGCGACGATGATTCGGACGCTGGCGGCTCTGGCCCGGGAGCACACGGTTGTTCTCGCCTCGGCCCTGGACCCCGAGCTGGAGGAGCTCAGGTCGACGCGTGACGACACCGACTCGGTGTACGTGGCCGCCTCCGCGGAGAAGGACCTGGTGGAGATGCACGCCGTGCGCCGCCGCCTGAGTCGCGGCGGGGTGGAGGTCGTGGAGGCACCCGACCAGGGGCTTGCTCCGGCACTGGCTGACTGCTACCTGGACCTCAAGGCCGCGGGGCGTCTATGAGGCGCACTGCGACGACGCCCGGTTCAGCCGGCCTCGGGCTGGACGTAGCCGGCCTCGTCCTCCTCGAGGTCACCCGTGGACCCTGCGGCGACAGCGGAGCGGCCCAGGATGAGGGTGTAGGCCCACAGCAGTGCCAACGCACCGGCTCCGATGGCGATCTTGACCAACCAGGGGATGGGGGCCGGAGTCACGAAGGCCTCAATGAGTCCGGCGACGGCCAGGGCGACGGTCAGGCCCACGGCCACCGTGATGAGGGCCCGCCCCTCAGCGGCCAACGCGGCCGTGCGGCTGCGCCGGCCGGGGACCAGCATGGTCCAGAAGAGCTTGAGTCCGGCCGCGCCGGCGATGAAGATGCAGGTCAGCTCCAGCAGGCCGTGCGGCGAGATGAGCGAGAGGAACACGCCGAACATGTCGTGGTCGGCCATGATCGCCCCGGCCTGTCCCACGCCGACGGCGTTCTGGTACAGCATGTAGAGCGGCAGGAACCCCGTGATCCCTCCGGCCACGCAGATCGCTGCGATGCGGGCGTTATTCGTCCACACCGCAGCGGCGAAGTCGGGGGCGGAGTACGTGGAGTAGTAGGACTCGAAGGCCTCATGGGCGTAGGTGTCCAGCTTCTCGGGGCTGCCCAGAGCGGCCATGGCCTCCGGGCTGCGCAGGGTCCACGCCCCCACCACCAGCGCCAAGGCGATCTCGGCAACCATGACCCCGCAGGTCCACCACCGGATGCGGTACAGGGCCGCCGGCACGGACTGGAGAATGAAGCGGCGCACCGAACGGCTCCTCACCTCCCGTGTTCCGGTCAGGCGGCCGCGAGCCGCGGCCACTCGGGAGGACAGCTCGGCGATGAGCTGCGGATCCGGCGCGGCCGAGCGCACCCGCGACAGATGACGGGCGCAGGTGCGGTAGAGAGCCACGAGCTCATCGGTCTCAGCCCCGCTGAGGTGGCCGCGCCCCACGAGCACATCGAGACGTTCCCACTGATCGCGGTGCGCCGCGGAGAAAGCATCAAGATCCACGCAAGGAGTCTGTCATGACGGCCGCATCCCCCACATCCTCCGAGCGGATGATCGAGCCCGAGCTGCTCATCACCGGGGAGGCGGTCGCCCTGGAGATCACCCCGGCGACGGTCGCCAATCGCATCACCTCGGGACTCATCGACTACACCGTCTATGCCCTGGGGGCAGGACTATCCGTGGTCGTGGTGATGGTGCTGGCCATCTCCACGGGCTCGGAGTTCCAAGAGAATCTCGCGTTGACCCGGGCGATGCTGTCCCTGGCCCTCCTCGCCTGGATGGTCGTCATCCCTCTGCTCGTCGAGCTCCTCAGCGGGGGCCGGAGCCTGGGCCGCATGGTGACCGGGGCCCGGGTGGTGCGCGACGACGGCGGTACCGTCAGGCTGCGCCACTGCCTGGTGCGCACGCTGCTGGCCGTCGTCGAGATCTGGGGCACCTGGGCCGTGCCGGCCCTGTGCGCCAGCATCGTCTCCAAGCGGGGGAAGCGGTTCGGGGACATGCTGGCCGGCACCTACGTGGTTCGAGAGCATCACCGCTCCCACATGGCGCCACCGCTGCTGATGCCCCCCGAGCTGGCTCAGTGGGCGGCGGGCACGGACCTGCGCGCCCTGCCCGGGAACCTGAGCCTGACGGCGCGCACCTTCCTGCAGCGCGCCTCCTCCCTCGTGCCCTCCTCCCGCCACCAGCTGGGACTCGAGCTGGCTTCTCAGGTCCAGGGATACGTCTCTCCCCCGCCTCCCGCCGGCACTCACCCCGAACGGTTCCTTGCCGCGGTTCTCACCGAGCGCCGTAACCGTGAGCTGGTGCTGGAGAGCCGCGACCGCCGGCTGGAGGAGGACGTGCTGCGGGACATGGCCCGCCCGCCCTATGGGGTGGGCGGAGAGACCCGACGGCGTTGAACCACCCCGGGCTCGGCCCCACGGTGGGCCACCCGGGTCGCAGCGGGGGCGCGGCGTCTCAGCCCTGAGGGTCGGGACCGGGAGCGGGCACGCGTGATGCCTCGTGAACCAGGAGGATCGGAACGCCGTCGCGCACCGGGTAGGCCAGGCCCGTGCCCCGGGAGACGAGTGCGGGGCGACCGGCCTCGTCGAGGCCGTCAACGAGCTCCTCGCCGCTGAGCGGGCAGCGCAGGGCAGACCTCAGTCCGGAGGGGAGGACCGCTCGCTGCTCAGGCACGGGAACGTCCGACCGGCTCATGCGTCCCCCTTCTGTCCGCGCAGGACCCGCAGGTGCCCGCGCCGCAGGATCTCGTCCTCGGCGATCTCCGGCGGGGGCGGCAGCGGGGCCGTCAGGGAGGCCGGCATGATCCCGCCGGGGCGGGGCCGGTGCTCGGCCGGTGAGGCAACCGGACGCGGAGCGCGGGAGGCCTCACGAACGGCGTCGGCCAGGGCCAGGAGGTCGTCCTCACTGGGGGGCGCCGGCTCGAACTCGGTGGCCAGGCGGATGATCTGCCAGCCGCGGGGGGCCGTGAAGGAGGAGACGTGCTTGTCGCACAGGTCATAGGCCTCGGGCTGGGCCTCGGTGGCCAGTGGCCCCAGCACGATGGTGGAGTCCGCGTAGACGGAAGTCAGGGTGGCCACGGCTGGGCGCTCGCAGCCGGGCTTGCGGCAGTGTCGGACTCTTCTCACGCCCGCAGGTTACCGTGCCGCTGCCCGGCGGTCATCTACAAGGAGCCTAGGCTGGCAGACGTGACCGACCTGTTCCCCTTCTCACCCGGGCGGATTCCGCCGCGATCCGCCGCCGCATCAGGACGGCGCCCGGCCGGGCGCCGTGATCGTCACGGCCGGGGGCTGCGCGGCCCGCTGCTACCGCCGCATCTGCCGGCCTGGCGCACCCGGGCCGAGCGCTTCGACGAGCTCGTCGTGGACTCGGCCCAGAGCCTGGCCAGGCGTTGGCCGTCCGTGAACCGAATCCAGTTCGCGGTCGAGGAGGTGCCCCCCTCGGACCCGGCACCATGGGAGCACTCCGTCGTGCTGGGGCGCGGTTTCACCGCCGAGCCGCGCGCAGGGCTGCCGGCGCGGGTCGTCATCTACCGGCGACCGGTGGCCTCCCGGGCCGCGGACGAGGCGGACCTGGTCGACCTGGTGCACCGTGTCGTCGTCGAGCAGGTGGCCCTCATGCTGGGCCGACGCCCTGAGGAGATCGACCCGGATTCCGGGATATGAACCGGCCTCGAGCCGGACTGCTCTCACGCAGCCGGGCAGAAAAACGTAGGACTACGTGAAGCATCAACATGCCCGGCTCGGCGCGGGAAGTCCCGTCGGGGAAAAAAGGAGAGTCATCCTAGCAGGATGCTGCGCTGGGCCCGGACGGAGGCGTCGGGCTGGGCGGGCACCGTGGAGATGAGCGTCCCGGCCAGATCTCCCCCGGCCTGTGCCGTCACGATCGTGGCGGCGGCCAGGCCGCTCGGCGTGCGCGAGGTTCCCGAGGCACTCTCCTGCCCGGCCGCGCTCAGGCGAACGGCCGCGACCTCTGTCGGCACCTCGACGACGACAGCACTGCCCTTGGTGACGGCGACGTCCTGGCTCCAGGAGCCGTCGACGGAGGACAGGGTGACGGAGGTGGCAGCACCGCTGTTGGCCACGGTGACCGCGGAGGTCAGGGAGGACGCGCGCGGCACCGCCAGGAGACCGGAGTCGGCGGCGCCCGGCAGGGCGGCCTGCGCCCAGGCCTGGTCGTGGATGAGGGCCTGGGAGCGCTCCGGATACTCGCCTGCGCTGCGCACCAGGCGAACGGCGGCTCCCACAGGGGTATTCGAGGTGACCTGGACTCCGTAGACGCCTGCGGGCACGCCGGCCAGCGAGATGTCGAAGACGGAACCGGCGTCGATGGCCACCGACTGCGCCCCCGCCAGGGGACGGGCCCCGTCCTTGCCGAGCATGGTCACCGACACGGTCGCCGGGGCCTGCCCGGGGTTGACGATGCGCACGGCCGGGGTGTCTGAGGAGTCGGCGCCGGTCGTGGCGTCGGGCACCTCCCCCTGGGAGGCGGGCTCGACAATCTCCACGCCGGGGACCACGAGGTCGGTGGCCGGGGCGGCTCCCGGGGTGATGACGTCGGTGCCGGCGGGGGTCTCTCCGTCGAGGGATTCGGTGACGAGGGTGGGCACCACGGAACCGCCGTCGGCCTCGATGGACACGGCGATGCGCGGATCCTGGCTGCCCTTCGTCTCCAGGGTCAGCGAGGAGGAGCCGCCCGCGGGGACGGTGATCTCACCGTTGCTGGGCAGGCTGAGTCGACCGATGGAGCCGTAGAGGCTGACTTTCGCGGTGGCCGGGGTGGCGCCGGGATTGGTCAGGCGCAACTCGGCCGATGAACCGGCCGCTATGGAGCCGCCCACGATCCAGGACATGGCCGATGGCTGGGTACAGGGAGCGGCGGTGAGCCCCCGCAGGTCGCCGCTTTGGGTCAGAGTGGTCACGGATCCGACGGCGTTGGCCACCTGGCCGTCGGCGGGGACAAGAGTGAGGATCCCGCCATCGGCGGTGCTCAACGCGGTGGTGGCATCGGTGGGGATGGCCGAGCCCGCGTAGTCGGCGGACTGGATCGCCCCTGACCCGTTGGCAGGAAGGATGGTGGTGGTCGATTCCACGGCGCCAACGTCGGTGCCCCGCAGCGTATTGGAGGGCGCATGGGGGCACACGTAGGTGGTTGCGGCTCCGGGCTCGGCCAGGCTGAGGGCCTCCAGCTGCGGAGTCGGCGTGGTCGGGGCGGCGTGCCCCCACCAGGTGACTCCTCCGACGGCGCCGGCGAGCGCGACCGAGGTCAGGATGCCGATCCCGCGGGCGATCGACTGCCACGCGCTGCGGCGGTGCCGCCTGGAGCCGGTTCGGCGCTTCTTGGGGGAGGCGCCGGGCCGAACGCGCCCTGAGGCGTCCGTGGCGGAACCGCCGATGTCGTCGGCACCGGCCGTGTCGGCTGACTCTGCTGACTCTGCCGACTCGGCCGGTTCGTCACCATCATCCGCCTCGGCAGATTCCTGCCTGTCGGCGTCGCCGTCCCGACCGCCGCCTTGCTCACCATCCGAATCCTTGGCCTCGTCTGAGGCCTCCCCACCCCTCTCGACGTCGGGGTCGGTGAGGGGCCCCTCACCGGCCTCGCCTACAGCAGTGTCTTCAGCACCGGCCCGGTCCGTGACAGGGCCCGTCTCCTCATGCTCCGAGGGCTGCGACTCGGCCCGGTCCTTCCGGGTGGCGGAGTCGTCGTCGCGGGGCTGAGTCATGAGGCCATTTCCTTTCCGCGTCGCAGGGGCAGCGCCGCAACCAGGCTCAAGGCCCACACGGTCCAGATCGTGTAGGTCAGTGTGGCGGTGGACCGGCGGGTGTGGGTCACCACCAGCTCTCCGGCGTCGGGGCCGACGGCGAAGCCCTGCTTCCAGCCGCCGTCCTGATCGGGGACGGTGGTGGGCTCGAGGCGGCGGCCGTTGAGGGTGGCGGTCCAACCGGCGTCAGCCCGTTCCACCATGACGAGGGTGCGGTTACCCGAACCGGCGGGGATCCGCACACGGGTCCCCGAGCCGGCGCCGGTGGAGGCCACCGGGGTGGCCGCTCCACCTGCGTCGAGAAGGCTCAGGCGGGCCGAGTCCGGGTGTGTCGATGACGTGACGCGCCAGGAGTTGCCCGAGGCCGTCTGGGCGAGCTGCTCGAGGCCGGGTGTGGAGGTCAGACCCACACGGGCCTCGGCGGTGACGGCGTCGCCGTCTTTGTCGGTGAGCAGGACGACGGCGATGCCGTGGGCCGCCAGGGCATCGGCGACCTCCTTGTCCTGGCCGGCGGTGGCGCGGGTGACGAGCTGGGCGAGTTCGGCGTCGGCCGGGTCCTCCAGGACGAGGGCAGGGTCCGGGGAGGGGATTGTGAAGACCGATATCTGGCCGGTTTCGGGCTTGAGCCGAGGGTCGTTCAGGGCGCTTGCGGCGCGGCTGCGCGCCTCGGCGTTGACCGCCCCGGGCAGGACGTCGCTGACCTGGGTGCCGGGCCCGCGCCAGATGGTGGCCTTGAGCCCCTCAGGGGTGGAGGTGAGCTTGAGGACCCGGCCGGCCGTGCCCGATCTCTGGAACTGCTCGGCGATGAGTGGGACCTGCTGAGTGGTGGAGCGCAGCGCCATGACCTGCGGGTTGTTGCCGCGGTGAGCCTGATGGGCCCAGATAGCACCGACCATCACCGGGGCGAGTAGGAGAAGGCAGGCGGCAACCGCGAAGGCCGTCTTGAGCCGGCGCGAGCCCTCTGACCCCGAGCTCGAGCCGGCACCCGCAGAGGGAGCGGACGACTCAGACGAATCAGACGACTTGGGCGACTTGGACGGCTCGGCCTCGGTGTCCTTCCGGTTCCCGCGCGCCAGGGCCCTACGGCCGTCAGCGGCGCGTCGACCGATCATGCCCCAGATCGCCTCGCCGGCCGGCAGGGCCGCAGCAAGGAAGCCGCTCAGTGCCAGGGAGGTTCCGGCTCCGGCCCACCCGTTCACGGGGGCCAGGCCGTCTCCGGCAACATCACTGCCCAGCCCGGTGGGCGTGCGCAGCGAAAGTCCTGCCAGGACCAGACCGCCCAGGGCCATGAGAATGGCGATGCGGGCTACCCGGGGGCGCCGGGAGACGAACAGGCCGACGATTCCGAGGACCGGGACGAGCAGGAGCAGCACCCGGACCAGAACGCTCAGTGCCCCGGAGGGAACGACAGCGCCCATGGCCACTGGCGAACCGGCCAGCAGGTCGAGGCTGCTCGGAGTCGGCACGGAGACCGGCAGGCCGATGTCGGTCAGCAGCAGCCGGACGCCCTCGGCCCAGCCGTCCCTCTGCCCCATCCGCCACGCGCTCCACCAGGCCGGGGCTGCAGTGACCACCATGGGGGCCAGGGTGAGGACGAGCTTGAAACCACGACGCGTCGTCACGGACAGCAAGAGGACGATGACGATCAACACGGCCGCGGTGGCAGGGACGGCCGCGACGACGACGCTCAGCAGCAGGCCGGCGACGGCGGCGGCCGTGGCTGACCCGTAGCCGTACTTTTCGGCCCGGGGCAGGTCGACCTCGGCCTCGGGGGCGGCCGGGTCGGGGACGTTGAGCGACTCGATGACCTCTCGGGCCGTCGCCAGGGCCGACGCCGCCGGCCCGACCTTCTCGTCCTCCCGACCACGGTCATGACCGGGGTCGTCCTCGATGCCATCGGAGACCTTGACGCCCTTGACGCTCGAGTCGGTATCCGCTCCGACCGAGGCGTCATCCCGGGCGCGCGGCTCCTCGCCGGAGCTCTGTCCCGTCTCCTCGAGCTCGTCGGCGCCCTCCTGCTCGGCGTCGAGACTCGCCGCGGCCTGCGCCTCCTGGTCGAGGTGGGCCAGGTCGGAGATCTTCTCAGTGGAGAAGCGGTCGAGCTCGGCCCGCTCCTCGTCGGTGAGCAGGTGCGCCCCCACGAGCCCGGACAGGACGAGGTCGCGGCGGTCGGCGCCCACGGCGCGCGTCAGCGCCAGCAGCGCCCAAGGAAGGACCAGATGGACCAGGAGGGAGCCAAGACGCCCCTGCCCCAGGGCGAGCAGCAGACCGGGGGTCAGCGCCCACACGAGCGCGGCCCAGGCCCGCAGGACCACCTTCCGGGTCATGGTGCCGGCAGCGAACCAGGCTCCCAGGGCGGCGAGCGGTACGGCCAGAAGCACCAGGCCGCTGACGAAGGAGCCGGTGTCCAAACCGATGAGCCGGCCCAGTGCCGCCGGCCCGGCCAGAATGGCCAGCAGCGGGGTGACGCTGCCCGGGTAACCGTCTCCGGTGGCGATCCAAGTGGTCCAGGCGGCGTCCCACATCTGCCGCCAGCCGCCGAACAGCGGGAGCGCGCCGCCGATAATGGAACGGGTGGGCAGCAGCCGGGCCAGGCCATAGGCGCTCAGCGCCGCCGCCACTACCATGACGGCGCTCAGGGTCCGACGTCGGCTGCGGGCCAGGGCGGCGAGCTCACGCAGCTCGAGCTCACTGGGGGCGGCCGCGCGGGCCCGGCGCTCGCGCTCTTGCCGGGTGCGGTCGCGGCGCACGCCCCGGATCTCGGCCGGAGTGGCGTAGAGGCGCCCAAGCGCGGAGACGGGCACCTTGGTGTGCCTGGCGAGTCGGCGCCTGGCCGCCTTGATCCGTCGACCGCGGCCGGCCACCGCCAGGGCCGCACCGAGTTCGTCGCGGGCAAGCGCTGGCGCCTTGGAGGCAAGCCGCCATACGGCCCGCATCGCCCCGAGGACGACGAACCAGGTCAGCAGCAGGCCGATGGGGCGGGAGGAGAAGGCCGCCCAGTTGGTGAGCTGTGCGCTGCGGCGGGCGCGGAAGGATCGCTCCGGGTCGGGCTCGGGGAGCCGGACCTCGATGGCCTCGGCGTCGGTGCGGACCTGGGGACGCAAGGAGTGGGAGACGTGGGCGGGACGGCGCAGTCCCTGGTAGGAGGCCCTCCGGTGACGGATAACGGCGGTGGGCTCGACGATGACCCGGTATCCGGCCAGGCGCGCCGCGCGGGAGAGCTCCAGGCCGTCGCCGAAAGGTCCGAGCCACGGGGCGATGCCGCCGATCTCCTCCCACACGGCGCGGTCGACGAGGGCGCCGGCTGTTCCTACGGCCAGGACGTCGCTGCGGTCGTCGTGCTGGCCCTGGTCGACCTCACCGGGGACGATGTCGTTGGCGCGCCGGGCCGAGGCCGTGGCCCGCAGTCCGACCTCCAGAAGCAGCTCCGGATTGTCCCAACCCACCTGCTTGGGGCCAACGATCCCCACGGAGCGGGCGTTGGTTGCAGCGGTGAGAAGATGCTCGAGACAGCCCTCCTGGGGCGCGGAGTCGTCATGGAGCAACCAGAGCCACACCTGATGCTCTGGTACATCCTGGGGGGCATCGGCCGGAGCCACGAGCCGCTGCTCGTAGGAGGTGATCGGCGAGAGCGCTCCTGTGGGACCGGTGATGGGACCGGAACCGGTCAGCAGCAGGTCGCGCACAGAAGTTCGCGAACCGCCCGAGGTAGCAGAGGCACCGTCGGTATCCGAGCCTTCCGCGCCGTCGACGGCTCCCGTGCCGCGGCGCCAGCGGTTGCCGGCGGCGACCAGTTCGGCGTAGGCGGCCAGTCCCCGGGAGACCGCGTCCCCGAAGCTCCTGGCTTCCTTGACCCGTACGACGCGTACCGCCGTGACGGTGCCGAGTCCCGAGCTCTCGACGAGCTCCTCGATAGGGGTCCCATCCCCCAGCCCGTTTGCTCGCGAGGCGACGTCGACGACGAGGACGACGTCGGGCGCGCAGGTCTGGGAGGCGATTGCGGTCAGTGTCTGCGCCAGGAACGGGCTCGCCCCGGCCGACACGACGACGGCCAGGGCTCCTACCCGACTGGCTC
>ERZ772960.1130-NODE-1130-length-21910-cov-9.305559_pt1 | contig 21910 bp, 18 predicted proteins | sample MGYA00580678_ERZ772960 | MGnify/ENA primary metagenome ERZ772960 (study PRJEB29015, sample SAMEA2737930) | human oral metagenome | biome: human oral; feature: human-associated habitat; material: dental | place: China | collected 2059 ... | reverse complement strand
ACTCTACAATCAAGATGGCATTCTTAGCCAAAAGACCAATCAACATGATGAGCGAGATCTGCATATAGATGTCGTTGGAGTGACCGAAGAGCTGTGTAAAGAGGAATGCACCCGCCAATCCGAAGGGGATAGACAGCACTACAGCTAACGGAAGAATGTAGCTTTCATACTGTGCACTCAAAATCAAATAAACGAAAAGCAGACACAAAACGAACACAATCGCAGTGGTATTACTGCTCTCTGCTTCAGAACGTGTCAGGCCGGAATATTCATAACCATAGCCTTGGGGCAGCGTATTCTTTGCCACTTCAGCAATCGCTTGCATGGCTTGTCCTGAAGAATATTTCGTATTGGGCGTCACACTCACGTTGATAGCCGTGAACAAATTGAAACGAGCAATGTTTGATGGCCCATAAACACGCCTCAATTTGCAGAACTCTGACACAGGAGACATCTGCCCATTTGCTGTGCGAACGTAGATATTGCTCAACTGATTGGGGCGCAAACGGTCGCTGGCCGGTGCCTGAATCATCACGCGGAAGAGCTTACCATAGGCGTTAAAGTTGGATGCATACATACCTCCTAAGTAGCCTTGCAGCGTAGAAAGCACCACGGTTGGCGATATTCCGGCCTGCTTTGTCTTGGCAACATCGACATCAACCATATACTGTGGATAGTTAGGGTTGTAGGTAGTCATCGCCGTTTGTATCTCGGGTCGAGTGTTTAATTCTTTCAAAAAGTCTTGTGTTATGTTGAAGAATTTATTTAAATCACCACCCGTTTTGTCTTCCATCGTCATGGTAATACCATTCTGCATGGAGAAACCTGGTACCATAGGTGGACCAAAAGCCAAGATTTGAGCATCCTTAATGCTTGCCGTTTGCTTGTAGATCATGCCCAGAACCGAATTAGCTTCCAAGGGATTTACGATTAAAGCCATGGGATCTCCCTGCGTGATGGCATGCTTGATGCGTGCAAAGAAACCACCCGAACGCTCTTCAAAGGGTTTGAGTTTGATGATAAAGGTGGCTTGATCGGAGCCTTGTCCGGCGATGAAGTTGTAGCCAACGATACCTTCACGACGCTGAATGGCGGGGTTCGTAGCCAGCATTTGGTCAACTTCTTTCACAATTTCGCGTGTCCGTTCCTGGCTTGTTCCAGGGTTAGCCGATATCATCACAAATAAAGTTCCCGTGTCTTCGTTGGGCACAAGACCGGTCTTTGTGGTGGCCATTGTTATGCCTAACACGACAAATCCTATCGCTACTGCAGCTGCAACCAACCATTTTTTGCCAATAATCTTGGTTACAATATTTTTATATTTGTTGGTGGTTTTGTCGAAAACGCGGTTGAAATTGCTGTGGAACCGGCTCACAAAGCTATCGTTATGCGCATTTTTCTCTTGGTCATGTGGTTTCAACAAAATGGCACATAAGGCGGGAGAAAGTGTCAATGCATTCAAAGCTGAGATGACAATTGATAGTGCCATCGTCACACCAAACTCGCGATAGAAGGTTCCTGAGGTGCCACCTAAGAATGAAACAGGCACGAATACGGCAGCCATCACAAGCGTAATGGAGATGATTGCACCTGAAATTTCGTTCATGGCATCGATAGATGCTGTCAAAGCATTGTCATAACCTTGGTCTAATTTGGCATGAACGGCCTCCACAACCACAATGGCATCGTCGACTACAATGGCAATAGCCAAAAGCAAAGCCGACAGTACCAGCAAGTTAATCGAGAAGCCAAACACCCAAAGGAAGAAGAAAGTTCCAATCAAAGCCACAGGAACGGCAATCAAAGGAATGAGCGTTGAGCGCATATCTTGCAGGAAGATATATACCACAATGAATACCAATGCCAACGTAATGAATAAGGTTGTAACCACCTCTTCGATAGAAGCAAAGAGGAATTCCGTGGTATCCTGTTCAATCGTATATTCCATTCCCGGCGGGAAACTCTCGCTGGCCTCTTTCAAAGCTGCCTTCACATCGCGCGCAATGTCGGTAGCATTCGAGCCTGCAATCTGGTTCACCATGCCCATAACAGCGGGATGTCCGTTGTTAATCAAGCTCACATTGTACATCAATGAACCGAGCTCTATCTTGGCAACATCCTTCAAACGCAGGGTCTGTCCAGTGGTAGAACTGGTGATAAGGATGTTCTCAAACTCAGAAGCTTGCTTCAAACGACCCTTATAGCGCAGTGCATATTCATAGGCAACTGAACCATTTTCGCCCAAAGAACCCGGTGCCGCTTCGATATTTTGCTCAGCCAATACCCCCGAAATATCTGAAGGAATGAGGCCATATTGCTTCATCTTGTCAGGTTGTAGCCATATTCTCATCGAATAGGTTTCCATACCTGGGGTCTGAACATCGCCTACACCTTTGATACGTTTCAGCAGAGGAACGATGTTAATGTTGTTATAGTTTGTCAGAAACTGACCGTTATAGCGCCCATCTTCCGTCGTCAGCGAATACATAATCACGTTGGACGACTGGCGTTTCGACACCGTAACACCCACACGTGTAACCTCGGCTGGGAGCAAAGCCTGTGCCTGTTGCACACGGTTCTGCACGTTGACAGCCGCCATGTCGGCATTCGTTCCTTGCTTAAAATAGACCGTTATTAACGCCATACCCGAGTTTGTTGCCGTCGATGTCATATAAGTCATGTTCTCAACACCATTGATACTCTCCTCCAAAGGTGTGACAACAGAGTTTAATACTGTCTGAGCATCGGCTCCGGTGTACGAAGTCATCACCGAAATAGTAGGCGGTGCAATATTCGGATACTGCTCAATAGGCAGCGAAACCAAGCCGATAGCACCCAATAGCACGAAGAATACCGAGATAACCGTCGAGAGTACGGGGCGCTTAATGAAGTTTGTAAAAGTCATAAACCTTTCCTTTTTTATTTACCTTGCATCGTTTTTACAAAGCCACCTGCGGAGCTTTGCTTCTCACCTAACTTTGCAGCGTCGTTGATACTCTTATTGTATTGTGCCAAGCTGATGGGCTTAATCTGCATGTTGTCGCTCAGTTTGGTCAAGCCTTTCAGCACGATGCGGTCGCCAACAGCTAAGCCATCGGTTACAATATAGGTGTTCCCATCGTTTTGTGGGTTTACTTTTATCTCAGTATATTTTACTTTATTGTCTGCACCCACTTTGTAAACAAACAATTTATCTTGCACCGATGTAGCAGCTTCTTGTGGAATAACAATCGCATGTTGGCTGGTACGTGGAATGATAATCGTACCCGAACCGCCACTCTTCAGCAACTTTTCGGGGTTATCGAAGTGTGCAATAAGCGAATAAGCGCCGGTAGATGCGTTGATAACGCCACTCATCTTCACCACCTTTCCGGGGTGATTGTAAATTGTTCCGTCGGCCAACTGCAACTTCACAGCGGGTAAATCCTTCAGTGCAGCAGCTACGTTGCCTGCCGCTTTTGTCATATCTAAGATGTCACTTTCAGCCATAGAGAAAAACACTTCAACCGTTTTGATGTCTGAAACGGTTGTCAAGGCGTCTACAGAAGAGGCGCTTACCAAAGCTCCTTTCTTATAAGGTAGGCTTCCAACCACACCTGCTGACGGACTTTTTACTTGGCACCAGCTCAACGTTTCCTTAGCCGATGCCAGCGCAGCTTGTGCTTGTGCTAAGGCAGCTTGTGCGGTTGTGAACGCGTTTTGCGCCGTAGAAAGCTCATATTGTCCAATCACTTTCTTGTCGAACAATTTTTTATTGTTCTCGTAAGTCAAGCGTGCTGTGTTCAATTGTGCCGTAGCCGTGTTCACACCGGCTTGCGCTTGACGCACCGCTGCACGATAGGTTTCGCTGTCAATGGTAAACAACAACTGACCGGCCGATACCGCTTGCCCCTCATGAACATAGACGTTGGTGATGAAGCCCGATACCTTTGGCCGCACCTCTACGTCTTGGATACCGCGAATCGTTGCGGGATAGGTCGATTGAAGCGAAGCACTATTCGAACCAATCGTCTCTACAGGGAATTCGTTATTGCCAAAGTTGGGCATTCCACCACCGCCACCACAAGCGGTAAGCGCTACTGCAAGTGTGGCTACATACAAATAATTTTTAATCTTCATACCTATCTTATACTATATTATTGCCTTTGAAAAACAGTTACTTTTTTATTCGGTTGAATATCGTTATCAACAATCTTATTTCTGAAAACTTCTATAAAACTCTTGGTTTTGATAACGCAAAATTACAAATAATAGTTGGCTTTATATTCTTTCGAATGCCATATTTTAAGGAATATTATAGCTTGATGAAGTGAATTTAGTGGTAGTTGAGCGCATTCCTGCCAAGAGAATATTCTTATCTTTCCCCATAGCTGTAGATCAACGAAGCTGCATTTCCTTTCTTCTGTTGTTGCAATGATGAGCCTGTAAAGCTGTATGCTTCCAAAAGTCTTGAAGCATATTGCTGTAAATCAATAGGCGAACGGGCCTAACCGCATTGCATCTTTCTTGGCTAATTCTAATGCAGTAGGGAGTATAATCCTTTTGTTTTTTTTGGCTGTTATGCATCTTTTCTTTATCTTTGTGCTGCAAAGCAGGTGCAAGTATATCTGAATTTGGTTGGAATAAATCGGCACTCTGTTTCCCAACACGTGTTAAACAAGTACGTCAGCATGGTAGCATCGTAAAAATAAATCATAAAAACGAATGAAATATTGGCTATATCTCCTCCTTCTTATGGCGACTCCGGCATTGGCACAAGTGCGCCTTTCTCCATGTGATAAACAGGATTATGAGCTGTATGCCTCACGCTTGAAAGCACTTTTTAATCCCGACGCTTCGCAACAATATATTGTGGTGGATGGGCAAAAAGAATTATATGCCTTACAAGTTATCAAGGGAAGCCGTTTGGGACAAAGGAAAAAGACGCTGGCTCTCAAAGATTTCAAGCAGGTGTACACCATTGATGATGACAGTCTTTGTCAAATAAAGGTTTCATCTTTATTGCGTTTCGCCGTATTTTCGTCCACATATCTTGTTCGTAAGCGGCTGGGCTTTTTAAAAACCTGCTTCCTCTTCGATATGCAAGATGGCGCACAATGCTCCATAAGGAATGCCGATGTCGCTGCCGGTAGCTTAATAGATGTCCTTGAACAAGTATGTATAGCGGTACGAAAGAATAATCCTGAAACCATCAGGCGGCTCTTTCCACAGATAGACTCACTTACGAAACATTTTAAATCTTATGAATTGGAAGAAAGTTGGGCGATTGAAACCGCAGAACAAGATGAGCGCAACATGCCTTCTGTGATATTATCCACACATTACAATGGTTTCAACTTTCAATTTTTTCAGCCGGAAACAGACACTGATTCACTCTGTCGAAAGTATGGGAAACTATTAAAAACAGTAGCACAATGGCTTTTTCTACATTCCAATGTGCTCGATTTCAATGAGCGCGTCTATGTCTGCATTCATCATGACCGTTCGACGATTTATGACCGTTTTGCCCATCTCTATGGAAAATATTATTTCCATATTATCGCCGACGAACTTAAAGAATCCACCTTGTATGCGCTTTTTAAATCTCGTTTTCTTGATTCTTGAATTTGCGTGAACTGTGAAGATGCACTGGGTTGTGTCCATTAAAGTTTAGAAATATGGTAAAGAAAAATCATATAGAATTGAAGTCTATCCGCTCTTTTGAGGTGTTTAGTCGATATTATTGGTATCGGAAAGATTTGTCGGATATATGCAAGCAGTTGGGGATAGAATATGTGGGAACGAAACAAGAACTGAATTCTTATATAAAAGAATACTTCAATGGAAATTTAATAGCACATCGAACAGGCAAAGAAAGTGGACCGAATGCCATAAAAGTTCCTCTCCATCAAATCTCTTTAGCAACTCCTTTACTGGATTGTGGTTTTGCATTGAATGCTTCTTTCCGAAAGCTATTCTCTGATTATACCGGCAAAGCCCATTTCAAGTTCACAGCGGATATGGCAACTGCATGGCGGAAAGTAAAACGTGAGCATGACCATTCATTTACGCTTCAAGATATGTTGGATATCTATAATGGATGTTCTTCTTATGCTCATTATGATCATAGTTCTTGTCAATGGAATCAGTTTTTGAAGGATTTTTGTGCAGATTCACGGAATGCAGTCTTCACTAATAAACTGAAAGTTGCATCAATCCTTTGGAAACAGGTGCGCGATTCGTCCCACCCTAAAGTTTATAACTACAATCTCGTATTGCGCTATTGGGATATCATAGAGAAGTTTTTGTAGGGAAAGAACGAGAGAACAAGAATTTCCGAACGGCGTAAGCCTTTGCGATGCTATTTAAATCTTGGTTCGGATTTGTATGGTATGCAGATGGATACATCCCAAAATGGTGGATGAAGGACTTTACAAATCCTCTTCATTTTTCATTGCTTTCCCCGATAAAAGAAAAAGGAGTTGCGGTGAAACCGTAACTCCTCGACGTTGAATGTAGCGGGGGTGGGACCCGAACCCACGACCTCCGGATTATGAATCCGACGCTCTAACCAGCTGAGCTATCCCGCCATCACATTTAGGTTTTTCCTAATTGCGGGTGCAAAGGTAGTATAAAGTTTTGGATATGCAAAATTTTCATGTGATTTTTATTTTGAGTTTTTATGCTATAGGGTCATCATCTGTTTTCCCGTTCAACCTGCGATTGTAGCATGGTTTTACATGGGCAGGGTTTGCATATGCTGTGAATACTCTCACCCACGATGCGGAAGAGGCAAAGAGAAAGGATTAACTCCGAAGCTGAAACTCCGTCCTGTTTCTCCAATGACAGACGAGATAACAGGTGACCGATGCCAAACTTGCCAAAAAGATGAAATAAATCATCACTCATTCGGTTTTTAACACTCAAAAGTTTGGATAACTCACTTATTTTCTCTATTTTTGTTTCCATAACAGTTTTGTTGTCTTGTCTTTAAAATCAGTTCTTTAGCGATTACTAATTTACAAAGAAAATTCGACAAACTGTTATTTTCTATCTATTTTTGAGGGTGGGAAACTTTAGTAAATAAGGAATGAATAAGAAAACATTTATTACCATTCTGCTCGCCATCATCGCAATGGTGGGACAGGCGAAGAAGAAAACTGTTGTGTGGGAGAATCTTGCCACTGAGTATGGAACCAGCTACGGTGACGGATTCTTTACCTTGGCACTTGACGTTACCAGGGTAGAACTGAAGGAAACAGAAACGATAGTATATATTACCGCGAGCCTGCGGTCAGACTATCCCAGTTACCGTTTTAAAATCGCTGGCGACACTTACCTGAAAGTGGGTGAACGACGATACCCCATTATTTCTGCCGATGGCATTGAGCTGAACAAGTTTATGCAGACGAACAAGGACGGCAAACTTAAGATAGCGTTTCGTTTCCCACCGCTGCCGAAAGGCACGCAATCGTTCGACTTTATTGAGGGCGACGCCGACGGTGCTTTCCGAATTAAAGGCATCAAGCCTGTGGAGGAACGATGGAAGCAATTGTTCCCCTCTTATTGGCGTGACGATGAAGGCAACTGGAAGATGGCTTTCTTTGATGACTGCGCCATATACGATTGCAAATTCTGGAATTATAAGGAGTGCAGGCTGAACCGTGCTACAGGCGAGGCAAAAATCGTGATGCAGAATGCCAGCAAAGAATTGAACGTAAGAATAGGTAAGGATAAGAAAGGGAAACGCCTGATAGAGATTGGCGGCGAAAGGGCTGACTATTCTATGATTACGAGTCGTTTCCTGCCCGACTACCCTTTGAAAGACACACGCCGGGAATTTACCGACAACGGATATAGGGCAGACACGGTGACGGTAGTAGGCTGGATAAAGGACATGCCGGCTGCGTTCAAGAAAGAAAAGGTCTTTGAGTTTGGTTATTCCGATCTGTTCACGGACAGTCAGCAGTCGGCCTATGCCAGTTTGGACAGTATGGGACGCTTTACCGTGAAAATTCCCATATTGAACAGCACCGAGTTTTTCTGCGACTGGAAGCGATGCTTCGTTCGTACGATGTTCGAGCCCGGAAAGACCTACTTCATGCTCTACGACTTCAAGGAGGGTCGGCGTTACTTCATGGGCGAAGACTGCCGCTTGCAGAACGAACTCTTCAAATATCCCCTCGGATGGGAATCCGTGCGCATGGAACGGGGCGAGGACTTTGCCCGATTCATTGCTTCAACCGACAGTCTTATAAAAGCCCGATATACGGCTATCGACGAGCTTTGCAATCTGCATCCTACGCTTTCCACCCGCTTCTGTAAATACCAGAAAGGGAATGTGCTGTGGCAGCAGGCACGCAATTTCGGACAGGCTCGCTTTAGTGCTCCTGATTTCACACTTCCGGACAATGCAAGCAAGTATGCCTACGACAACTTTTGGATAAAGCGGGAACAGCCTTACACGCTGCACCGCGACTTCCGTAGTTTTCTGCGCGACTATCTTGGTGGCGTGACGGACAGACAGGCTGTTTCTTACATCAATGGCGCTGAGCCCAAAAGAACTGTCGACGGAAAGGCACTCATCGCCCGAATGAAATTCTATCTGCACAAGCTCGACTCGCTGAATGCCGACCAGGTAGTAAAAGATATCTGGCTCATGCAGAAGGTGAGCGAGGAGATGGATAACAAGCGCACGTCAATACTTCCCGAGGTTTTAGACACGCTGAAAGCATTAACCGCCAACCCGATTGTCGTGGAGCATGCGGAAAGGCAGAATAACCACTATCTTGCCATTGAGAACCGCGAATTCAACAAGCTCGTTTTCAAATCGTCCGACAATCTCGCCAACCTCAGCGAAGGCGAGGCTCTGTTGAAGAAAATACTCGAACCTTACAAGGGAAAGTTTGTGCTTCTGGACATCTGGGGCACGTGGTGTACTCCCTGCAAGAAAGCACTCTCACATTCTACAGAACAGTATGCTCGCCTGAAGGATTACGATATTCAATATCTCTATTTGGCCAGCCGCAGCCCTCAGGATTCATGGAAGAACGTCATCAGGGAGTATAATGTAAGCGGCGACAATGTGGCTCACTACAACCTGCCCGATGAACAACAGGCAGCTATCGAGCGCTATCTTGGTGTTCACGCCTTTCCTACCTACAAACTCTTCAATCGAGACGGTAACCTGCTTGAGCTGGAAGTTGACCCTCGCCGGCTTGATAACCTCGCCCGGCTGCTTGAACGGTTGAAATAACAGGCATTTTGGGAACACGCTCTCCATTTGCAGTTTGTATATGCAAGTGGAGAGCGTGTTATATGTGACTTATACACATATACGCCAGTTCGGGCTAAGAAAGTTTGAGAATAAGCCCGAACCACTGCCTGTAATGTAGAAAAATCAAGGGCGCCGGAGCAGTTTTCATACAAAACTTATCCTGAACCGGCCTATAATATTATAATAAGGTGTAGGCCAACGGCGGGGCAGGGTAGGGCGTCGGCAGGCGAGGAAAGGGACTTTCGGCACGCCGGAGGCAGCGTTTTTCCGCTTTTTTTCAAGAAGGTACGCAGGCAGGTGTTGCACCATCCGCCGAGGCGCGCTATCTTTGCATCAGTCATTCAGAGGAAGACAAGGAACCGAGTTTGAAACGTTTGACCTTACATTAATCTAATTTTTTAACCATTAAAAGAAAAACACAATGAGTATTCGTTATCGTATTGTACAGAACAAGATGCGCGGAACAGCCAATTTCGGCAAGTGGTACGGCCGCGCGGTCATCTTCGACGAGGTGAGCACCAAGGAGCTTGCCACCGAAATTTCTCACTCTACCACCGTCACTTATGCCGACGTTCTGGCCGTTCTCACCGAGCTTTTGCGCCAGATGAGCGTTCATCTGCAGAACTCGCAGCGCGTGGTTCTCGACGGCGTAGGCGCCTTCAAGGTAGGGCTTCGCACCAACCTCACGGAGAAGAGTGACAGCTTCACGCTGGCCAACATCAAGGGCTACCACATCGTTTACACGCCCGAATCGCGCTTCGTGCCCAAGGGTTACAACGCCAAGGGCCACCGAACAGGCTCGTTCGTCAAGTCGCTGCTTGAAGGCATCACGGCCAAGGAGCTCACCGACGGGAAGAAGAAAGCCGGAAAAACACCCGAAGCGCCGGTCCCTCCCGCAGGGCATTAATACGCCCTCACATGTTTAACCTTAAAGAAAATACCATGAAACGCAAGGAAATCTGGAAGTTTGTAGTGCAGACGCTTATCAGCGTGCTCACGGCCCTCGGTGCCGCCTTCGGCTTCACGTCGTGCCGATAAAAGCCGGTGGCGTATGCGATGGCGGGCGGGTTGCCAGCCGATAATTATCCACGGGCACGGCTCCGACTGCAGCGGAGCCCGCCTACGACGAGGTTTGAAGCAGGGGTTAACAGCTGCTTTGCCTGCCTGCAATAAGGCAATTGCAAGCACTTAAACTTGCGGGCCTCGCCCGTAACCTCTCTCTCCAGCTCCCTCGCCCCACTGACGGGCGAGGGAGTTTTTATTTCCCCTCTGTCTTATTTTAGCATTATCCGGTACAGAAACAATAACCTTGAAGAAGAAAAAAGCCTTGTATAGAGGGGTCTCGGAGCATAACAGATGAAGTCCCACACAGCATAATGTTTTACTTTCCTGCCTGATATTCAGCCGCTTCCCTTTTCGTTTTAATCTTTTTTAATCTTTTAATCTTTTGTTTTTTTTATCTTTCTTTGTACTTTTGCCACCGTGAAGAGTTTAGCAACGTTATATAAAGACAGTAAATCGATGCAAGAGAGCCTGTGTTTTTCTGTATCTTTTAACACTTTTTCTTTGGCTGTCCCGAATATTTTGCTAACACACACACACACACACACACACACACACAAATAAACCATAGAAGCCATTCTGACGGTTTAGGAAAGTTTTCCTCATTATTTAATAATACGAGCGCGGGAAGCGTGCCGTATCCACAATAGACAAAGGGCTTGTCATAGTTCCCTTTGTGTGCTTTTCTATATCCTTTTACCAACTTTGGCAAAGGAAGAATAACGACGATTTAATAAAAGATAAACATTTACGATAAAATAAAAAGAATATGACGAAGAAAATTAAACTCACGTTGCTGTTGATAGCAACGTTATTACCCGCTACCATGTTTGGCGATTGGAGGGACTTTACCTACACCGCTAATGGTGTAACATGGAAATGTGGTGTGTGGGCTGATGGTGATAAGGCTACAATTAAAGGTGAAACTTTAGGTGCGGCGGCTTTTGTCGGTGTGCTGAATATTCCATCAACTGTGAGCGACGGTACGAAGACATACACCGTGGACGACATTGGTGGAAGTGCCTTTGAAAATTACACAGGTGCAACAAAGCTAATACTTCCTGATAATTTGAAGTATATACAGCAGGCTGCTTTCCGCAATTGCACAGGCTTAAAAGGTGAATTAAAAATTCCCGATCATGTCGAGCATATTTACTATGGTAATGAATTCGAAAACTGTACTGGTATAGAATATATCACATGGGGCGTGGATTTTGGCATGCACTATCAAAATCCTGTTTCCGGATGTACGAATGCGCGGTATATAGATTTAACCAAGGCTACTGTCGGCGTTACCAGTTACTATGGAATGTGGAACCGAAATACGATTTTCTGTCCTTACAGTGGTTTGATGAATCACACCCTTGTTTACCTCCAGGATGCAGCAGAAGAGACCAAGTTCAACGCCGAGGAAGACAACATCATTTACAAAAGCAAGTGCAAGGTCTTCAAAGTCTACGATGCCTACAGCTATCGCATCCCCTATGCTTTTACGGCTGAGACTGCACAATGCGACCGCGTCTTCTCTAATACCAGTGGCATAAGCGTGAGCACCCTCTACTTGCCTTACCCTACCGACCTGCCCGACGGCATGACAGCTTATGCCCTCAGGCTCAAAGGGCTTGATGCAGACGGCAACAAGGCTTTCCACTTCGACCCGCTGCCCGCCGGAACCCGTCTCGAGGCCAATCATCCTTATCTGGTACAGATTACCGACGGCCAGAGCCACCAGTTGCCCGTTATGCACAACGTTCAGGTGCCCGTGACACCTGATATAGAAACATCTTCTGTTATGGCTACTACTGATGCCGACTGGAAATTCTACGGCACCACCGAGCGCATTGACAACGCACAGGCCTACGACAAGAAAGCCTATTACCTGAACGGTAACAAGTGGTGGGCCGTACAGAACGGTGTGCAGAACGACTTCATAGCGCCTTTCCGCAGTTTTATTGTCAGCCCCACAGGTGCTGTTCCGGCCAAGAGCTTCCTCATGGTGCTGCATGATGGTACGGCAACGGATATCAACCGGCTGGAGAAAGCCACCGAAGCCGACATACGGAGCGGCCGCTACGAGTTCTATTCGGTGGACGGTCTGCGCATGGGTCACGACTATAATCAACTGAAGTCGGGTCAGATTTATATTGTCAACGGTAAGAAGTTCTATAAACTATAATAACAAGGAGGAACCAATAATGAAAAGAAGAACATATGTACACCCTATGTCTAAAACTGTTATCTTGAAGTCAGAAGGCTTCGTCTGCCTTTCCGTTCCCATAGGCCCTGGTCCTGGTCCCGGTGGAGGCGGTCAGGCTAAGCAGGGCAGTCTGGACGAGTTTACGGACTGCGACGATGTTGATGCCGTCGGCGGCGGAAGCTGCGAAGCATCCGGCACATCTGCCCTCTGGGGCGAGTAAAGCATAAAGCGGGGGAAGCATTGCTTCCCCCGCTTTCTTTATATGCCTCACCCATACGGAGCGAAAATGCGGTCTCTACATGATGAGTTTCTACAGCATTATGGGTTGAGAATCTTGATCTATGGCAATATTAGTAAGATATACGAAGAGAGAATGTTGATGACTTTAGCCGTATACGTGCTTTCTTTTTTGTGTGTTCTGGTTGTTTGTTGATATGTTGATAGTATAGATTGCGTATTCCGTTTAGATAAACAGTTTACATAATTTAAGCCATTTTATTTGGACGAAGGCGTTAATTTGGCTAAATTTGCAACGTTAGTAATGAAGGTTATCAACTAATAATTAAAAAGTTATGGGAAACCTTAGGTTAAAACAGCAAGATAGCACGCAGATAAGGAAGAACGATTTTGTGCTGTCAGACGTGTCTAAGGGTGAGCTTCAGAAAAGGAGAGTGCCTGTATATCCTTATTTGTTGTGAGTTTTATTCCAGACTCTTACCCCTTCCAATTTATAATGAATGAGGGTATTAACAAAGAAGGACATATAAAAAATATCTGGTATAAGTTCAAATCTACGAAATCTAACTTATGGTATATCGTACTTGTAGAACAATATGAACACGAAGTATTTGCTGTAAAGTTCTATCCAAAGGCTTGACAAAACTCAAAATACAAATATAGGAAACTTACAAATACGCGCGAACCGAGACGAGTTATTTATACTTGTATCAACATCATGTTGAGTATTTATAAAGCAAATCCTACGGCTTCATTTGGTTTTGTCGGAGCAAACGGTGTAGACGAAGATATAAGTGAAACAAAAAGGTATAAAGTATATACTACAATTATCGCCACATATTTTAGTGACAAACACTTTTTTCATAAGGAGAATAAAGAAAAGAGTGCATATCTATTGATAAACAATCTCTCCTTATCAAGAAATCCTTCACTGGTGAAAGAGATTGAGGATTTCTTTAAAAATCAATATATTGACTTTGACTAAGGGGAAATTACATATATATTGTGCTCATAATAAGTATGGTATTTTTTTGTGAGAATATGGCGCAATAAACCTGACATAGGTGTAAGTGGAGGGGTTTTGCCCATACTTTATCTTTTTCTTTCCAGTTTTTATTTATCTTTGATTTATCCACTAACAAAAAGGAAAACTGTTATGACAAAAGAAAAGTTTTTCGGCTCCATGGGTTGGGTCGGCATGGTGACATCGATATTGATGTATGTTTTCTATTTTCCACAGATTCAAAACAATCTGGAAGGACACAAGGGAACGTTTATACAGCCGTTTATGGCAGGCATAAACTGTACGCTGTGGGTGGCATACGGATTCTTCAAGAATAAGCGCGACTGGCCTCTCGTCATTGCCAATTTGCCGGGAATCATCTTTGGTTACGTAGCGGCTTTCACGGCTTTGTAGACGCTTTTAGAAAGCGGGAGAGTTTTTCGCAGGAGTTAAGGATTTAAAGGAAGTTAAGGAGTTAAGCCGAATGCCTGCTTCACGATATTGTCGGAAAAGGGTAAGGTTGAAGTTTTGCCTTAACTCCCTCTGACTTTTTAGCTCTTTCGTACTCCTTAATTCCTGTATTTCCAGGGGGTCGCGAAGCCTTTTTACCTTTTTAATCTTTTACTTTTTTACTCTTCCTTACCTTCTGTCTCCTAAATCTTTCCCAGCTTCAGCAGCTGTCGTGCCGTTTCGATGATGGTGTCGCGACCGCGTGCGAAGTCGGCCTCACTGATGCCGACGCTTACATCGGGCGCAATGCCGTCCTCGGTGCTGTGGCCTTCACGGTCGAACATAGGGCAGGCCGAGAAGCGCACGTTCCACCCATTGGGTAGCTCTGATGAGAACGGAAGTCCCGCGCCGCCGCCCGTGCGGTCGCCCACAATGGTGGCGAGGGGGCAGCATTTCATGTATTTTACAAACTCGTTGGCGGCCGAAAACACCATTCGGTTCGTCAGCACCGCCACGCGTTTCTGCCATCTGATGCCGCGCGCAGGGCGCAAAGTCTGCCGCTGCAAGGCCGAAAACGCGTCGTGCGCACGCCCTGTCTTGTGGCGCAGAAAGCCCACGTCAAGGGGCTTGTTCGTAAATCGGGCTGCCAGTTTCTCGGCCGATGTGATAAGTCCGCCGCCGTTGTTGCGCAGGTCGATGATAAGGGCGGTGCAGGGTTGCAGGGCAAGAAGAATCTCGTCGAGGTTGCCGTCGCCTATGCCGTTCTGAAAACTCTCGCAGCGAATGTAGCCTATGTTGTCGTCAAGGATGCGGTATTTCAGTCCGGAGGCAATCTGATAGTCGGTGCCGAGATAGCGCCGCGTGAGGGTGTCGCTGTAATTAGAGGGATAGCTTTCGTGGAAAGCCCAGTAGCGGGCTACGTTGAAAGGCGAGGTAAGATTGACGTGCCCGTCGCGCAGTTCGGCCAGCATGCCGGCCAGAACCTCAAACTGTTGCTTGTCGGTCATGGCGTCGTTGAAGCGCGGTGCGTACACACGGTGGATGCTGTCCCAGCTGATTTGTTTCTCGCGGAAGAAACAATAGTGTTCGTCCATAATCTTCCACAGGGCCTCGAAATTGCCTCGCGGCGAGTCGTTATACTCGGGTTCGGTGATGCATGCCGACGGCAGCAGCAGGGCTGTCAACAGCAGGCAGATGCCCATGACGGCGTGGCGAAGAGAAGAAAAGGCTTTTGTCATGTTTGAAAGATTTCACCATTGCCAGCCCAAGACGGCGGCATGGGTGTATCGATGGTATTTAATGTCGTTGACGCGGGCCTGCCGGATATCGCCCTCGTAACCCGCGAAGAGCCGCTTCCCTATCAGCGGGAACGCGAAAAGCAGACGCTGGCGCAGCGACGGTGCGTTGCCCACCCACACGGGGCACAGGTTATGGTCGTAGTTTCCACGTGAGAAAATCTCATAGTAGCTTTGGCCATAGGCGGGCGAAAACATCACGCCCACGAGCGGAACAGCAAGTTCGTAGCGCACGCCAAGCGCGTGGCGGCGCTGACTTTTCGGGCTTACCAGAAAGAAACGCCAGTCGGCAGCCATGGCGGGTGTGAAGCAAACGGCCGCCTCGGCCTGCGCGGGGTTGTTGCTGTTCTGCGCATTATAGCGGAACCCCACGGCGGCATCGACGCCTCCGCCCGCCGTCACCACGAGGCGTCCCCATGAGCCTACTGACTTGTTCATGATTTTACGTTGCCACGAATAGCTGAAATCGTAGCCGCCTTCGAGGCGTACACCGTCGTTCGTGCGCATGGTTTCGCGTGCCAGTCGCAGCCCGTGGGTGAGCGTATGCGTCCAGTTTCGCTCGGGCCTGTTGTGCACGGTCTGGCTCGTGAAGCGCAGTTCGGTGCCGCGATAAGTAAGTGGAGAGAGGTAGGTGTCGAGGCTGTTTACGGTCCCTGCCATCAGCATGCCGCGGTGTTCGGTGGCTTTGAAGGTGGGGGAAACGTTGGCAATGCAGCCCCCGTGCGATTGCAACAGGTCGGTTATAGACCGCAACGTATCGCACGCGGTGCCGCAGGTTTGCGACCTCGCCGCTGTAAACACGAAAAGGCACAAGCCGCAAAGCACGGCCCGTGTGGTGGTTTTACTTCTGCACGTCGTCATCAGGGAACAATGATAGCTGGCCTGTTATCTCGTCAATCACCTGTTGCCGACTCTTGCCGGCATCGGGGTCGAGGTTCTCCTCCTCCGTAGAGGCATCATCGCTATTCTCTTCGGGCGCCGGTTCAGGCTCGGGATAGCGCAGCGGTTCCAGCTCTTCGATGCGTTCTACCTGCCACGTAGTGAGGCGCTTTCCCTTGGCCTTGAAGCCCTTTACGCCCACGAAGCTCTCGGCATCAACCTCCAGGGGAGCGCGCGTTGCGTCGGAACCGCCGAACGTTATCAGCAATCGGGGGTAAACGGTATCGGTGAGAAGGGCCTGACGGCTCGCCTCATTGTCGCCTACATAATTCTGCGGACGCTTCGAGGCTTCCATCTGGAAGCGCTTCAGATAGGGGTAATTGTGGTTGTCGGCATCGAAGATTACGGCCGTCCATACCTTGTCGGCATCCCACTTTTCTATCGTACGGATGTTGTCTTCAAAGTGGTTATTGAGGTCGAAATTCGTTGTATAGAAGTCGCCGTTATTCAGTATAACGAGTATGCTGTCGCCGTCGTTGAATTCGCCCAACAGGCGTCCGCGGTCTTCATAGTTGAGGCGTCGCACATCGGCGTCGTACCAAACCTTTCGTCCGCCCAGCGTCGAGCGTCCGTGGCTCTTCAGTGCAACGCGGTGCACGCCTTTGCGCGTGAGCAGGTTTCCCTGCGCCGTGCGTCCCTTGATACTGATGTCAGAGAAGTCTTTTTCGAGGAAAATGTTTTGTTTTTTCTTCCCCGGGTCAACGTCAAGCGTCACTTTTATCACCTCGGCTTCGCCGTTGGGGTTGGCCGTGAAGTAAAGCACGCGCGAACCCGGCGTGCCTTTCGTGAGGTCGTATTCGCGGTCGCGGGTCATGCTGGTCACGTTAAAGCGCTTGATATAACACGGTCCGCCCTTGCCGTCGCGGTAGACAGCGTTGTATATGGTGCGGCTGTCGTTCTTCTTGAACACCTGCAGCCACAGGATGTTCTTGCCGACGAATATCTTGTCGGCCACGCGAATGACCTTGTATTTACCGTCTCGGTAGAAGATGATGACATCGTCGAGGTCGGAGCAGTTGCACACAAATTCGTCCTTTTTCAATCCGGTTCCGATGAACCCGTCCTGCCTGTTGATGTACAGTTTCTCGTTGGCTTCGGCCACCTTTGCCGTGTCGATGGTGTCGAAACTGCGTATTTCGGTCAGCCTCGGGTGGGCAGCACCGTAGGTCTGGCGCAGGTGTTCGTACCACGCAATGGTCACATCGGTCATGTGGTTCAGGTCGTGTTTAATACCCTTTATCTCGGCTTTGATAGCCGCCATGAGCTTATCGGCCTTCTCCTTATTATATTTAAGGATGCGCTGCATCTTGATTTCGAGCAGGCGTAAGTAGTCATCGTCGGTTACGGGACGTATGAACGTCTCCTTGTGCGGGGCAAACTGTTCATCAAGGAATTTCAGAACGGCCTTCTGGTCTGCGGCTTGTTCGAATCGCTTTTCCTTGTATATGCGCTCCTCTATGAATATGCGCTCAAGCGAGGCAAAGAACAATTGCTCCTCCAGCTCGCCCTTGCGAATGAGCAGTTCCTTGCGCAACAGGCCCATTGTACGGTCGGCCGAATGGCGCAGCACGTCGCTGACGGTGAGGAATTGCGGCCGGTCGGCTTCGATCACACAGCAGTTGGGCGATATGTTTATTTCGCAGTCGGTAAACGCATACAGCGCATCGATGGTCTTGTCAGACGATACTCCGGGTGCCAGCTGCACCTGAATTTCGACCTCGCGCGCCGTCATGTCGATTACCTTACGGGCTTTTATCTTACCCTTTTCGATGGCTTTCGTAATCGATTCCTGCAACGAGGCCGCGGTTTTTGAGAAGGGCACTTCGCGGATGACAAGCGTGCGCGGGTCGAGTTTCTCAATCTTTGCCCTCACGCGCACTACGCCGCCGCGCTGCCCGTCGTTGTATTTCGCCACGTCAATGGCCCCTCCGGTGGGGAAGTCGGGATAGAGATGAAACTCCTCTCCGCGCAGATAGTGGACGGCCGCCTCGCACAATTCGCAGAAGTTATGGGGCAACACCTTCGACGATAAGCCCACGGCGATGCCCTCTGCCCCCTGCGCAAGCAGCAGCGGAAACTTCACGGGCAGCGTCACAGGCTCCTTGTTTCGGCCGTCGTATGAGAGCTGCCAGTCGGTCGTCTTCGGGTTGAAGACGGTTTCGAGGGCAAATTTCGACAGCCGCGCCTCGATGTAACGCGGGGCCGCCGCGCGGTCGCCCGTGAGCAGATTACCCCAGTTTCCCTGCGTGTCGATGAGCAAATCCTTCTGCCCCAGCTGCACTAAGGCGTCGCCTATTGATGCGTCGCCGTGCGGATGAAACTTCATCGTTTCGCCCACCACGTTGGCTACCTTGTTGTACCGGCCGTCGTCCATGCGCTTCATAGTGTGCAGGATGCGCCTCTGAACAGGCTTCAGGCCGTCCTCGATATGGGGCACGGCGCGTTCCAGAATCACGTACGAGGCGTAATCAAGAAACCAGTTTTTGTACATCCCCGAAAGGTGATGCACGGCCGATGCGTCAAAGCGGTCGGCGGGAGTATAGTCCGAGTGTTCGTCCGTGGCGAGGTCGTCGTCCTGCTGTTGCAGCTCCTCGTCGTCGCGGATATCCTTGTCGTTGCCGTTGTTAATGTCTTCTGACATGGGTAATTATGCGTTAGTCCGTAATCCATCGCGTTTGCCGATGGCGTATGCAAAGATACGTAAAGTTTCCTGAAATTCCAAATCTTTCGGCGCCCGACGACACACGCCCTTTCCCTTTACGCCGTAATCGCGTCGCCTTTACATCGTAATCGCCGACCCTTTACGTCGTAATCGTTCCGCCTTTACGACGTAATCGTTTTGCCTTTACGCCGTAAAGACAACAGGTGTACGGCGTAATCTCCTGTACGCTGATACACAGCGGGTTACGAGCGCCTGTAAAAACATGATTTCTCCAGACCTGTCGGCCGGCAGTTTTATGTTTCCCGACCGTCGTCCCCGGGCCCGCCGACATGTTTTCCCAGACTTACAAATCGTTGTCCCCAGAATTAAAGACATGCGCTTCCAGACTTAAAGACATACGTTTTGAGACAAAAAAACATAAGAAAAATCATTTTAAAGACGTAGCGAGAACAGGGGAAAGGGCTCGCGCCGCGGTAATGCCTTCTTCTCCTTTAAATCCTTCACTCCTGACGCCTTTATAAGATTCTCCTACCCCCTGCATAACAACTTTTCTTCGCATAAACCGCGAATGTTCGAAAATAATGATTATATTTGCAGCAAAGAAGATGCAAGGATGGAAATAATCTTTGAACAAGACTACTTGCGTAACGCCAAACTATTATTATAAAACACCTATGGCAGGTTTAGGTTATGGTTATTATGCTACCCACCCCGGGGAGGTTTTGAAAGACGAACTCGAAGCCAGGGGAATATCGCAACGTAAGTTTGCCGACAGCATAGGCATGGGATATTCGGTGCTGAACGAGATTTTGAACGGACGCCGGCCGCTGACTACTACCTCGGCGCTGGTGTTTGAGGCCGCCCTCGGCGTTCCGGCAGAGGCTCTGATGAGGCTGCAACTCAAATACAATATCCAGTCGGCACGCACCGATAAAACCCTTTCGGCCCGATTAAAACAGATAGCACGGGCGGCGGCGGTGCTGTAACAGACGGGGCAAATAAGGTAACGAAAGCTAAAGATTAGCCGGCTTTACGCCGTTTTCCTAAAAAAATATAGTATCTTTGCCACCGAATTATACCAATAAGGAAAGAATAATGCGGCGGGGTGAAGCACATTTTTGTTTCGCTATCGCTCAAAAAACAAGATAAGAGACATGGCAGAAGACAGTTTCAAGAAGATTGTAAGTCACTGTAAGGAATACGGATTCGTGTTCCCAAGTTCGGATATTTACCCCGACGGACTGGCGGCAGTCTACGACTACGGCCCCAACGGCGTGGAGCTGAAAAACAATATTAAAAAGTACTGGTGGGACTCGATGGTTCTGCTGCACAACAATATCGTGGGCATTGATGCCGCTATTTTCATGAATCCCACGGTGTGGAAGGCTTCGGGCCACGTTGATGCCTTCAACGATCCGCTGATAGATAACCGCGATTCGAAGAAGCGATACCGCGCCGATGTACTCATTGAGGACCAGATTGCACGATACGAAGAGAAGATAGCCAAAGAGGTAAGCAAGGCCGCCAGGCGTTTTGGCGACAGCTTTGATGAGGCTAAATTCCGCGCCACAAACCCGCGCGTGCTCGAACATCAGGCCAAACGCGACGCCCTGCATGAGCGTTATGCCAGGGCCATGCAGGGGCCCGACCTCGAGGCGCTGAAGCAAATCATCGTGGATGAAGAGATAGCCGACCCGATAAGCGGCACCAAAAACTGGACCGATGTGCGGCAGTTTAACCTCATGTTTTCGACCGAATTCGGTTCGCAGGCCGGTGCAACGAACAGGGTTTACCTGCGTCCGGAGACCGCCCAGGGCATCTTTGTCAACTTCCTGAACGTGCAGAAAACCACACGGCAGAAGCTGCCTTTCGGCATCGCACAGATAGGAAAGGCTTTCCGTAACGAAATTGTGGCCCGGCAGTTTGTGTTCCGCATGCGTGAGTTTGAGCAGATGGAGATGCAGTTTTTCTGCCAGCCCGGCACCGAAATGCAATGGTTTAACTACTGGAAAAAGGCGCGTCTGGCATGGCATGAGGCCCTCGGCATGGGCGATGAAAACTACCGTTACCACGACCATGAGAAGTTAGCGTTCTACGCCAACGCCGCAACCGACATCGAGTTCCGCATGCCTTTCGGCTTCAAAGAGGTGGAAGGCATACACAGCCGTACCAATTACGACCTGTCGCAACACGAAAAATTCTCGGGCACAAAGATGCGATACTTCGACCCCGACACCAACGAGGCCTATGTTCCGTACGATGTTGAAACGTCGATTGGCGTTGACCGTATGTTCCTTTCCGTCATGTGCCACAGCTATGATGAGGAGCAATTGGAGAACGGTTCGACGCGCGTGGTGCTGCATTTGCCCGAGGCGCTGGCACCTATCAAATGTGCCGTGCTGCCGTTGGTGAACAAAGATGGACTGCCCGAGAAGGCACAGGAGATTGTTGATGAGCTGAAATTCCACTTCACCACGCACATCGAGGCGAAGGATTCCATCGGCAAGCGCTACCGTCGGCAGGATGCAATAGGAACGCCGTTCTGCGTAACGGTAGACGGTCAGACGCTCGAGGACGGCACCGTAACGCTGCGTTACCGCGACTCGATGAAGCAAGAGCGCGTTCCCGTGGCCCAATTGCGCAGCATTATAGAGGACCGTGTAAGCATCACGTCGGTACTGAAGAAGCTGGCCAAAGCGATTAAAGAGCTTTGAAAAGTAAAAAAGTAAAAAGGTAAAAAATTAAAAAGGCTTAGAAGGAGTTAAAGGGAGTTATGGAGTTATAAGGAGTTAAGACATTACCTTATTGG
>ERZ772960.1129-NODE-1129-length-21913-cov-9.606917_pt1 | contig 21913 bp, 15 predicted proteins | sample MGYA00580678_ERZ772960 | MGnify/ENA primary metagenome ERZ772960 (study PRJEB29015, sample SAMEA2737930) | human oral metagenome | biome: human oral; feature: human-associated habitat; material: dental | place: China | collected 2059 ... | reverse complement strand
CGGGCAAAAAAGATGCGCTAAGATGGCGCGGCTGAATTTATCAGTGCTTCCTTAGATCGCAAGGAAAGCAAAGAGCTCACGGACATCACCTTTATTGACCGTGAATTTGATCCGCAGTTTGAGGAGGACAAGCTCTCGCAGCTCGACATATACGGCATAGCGAGCGACGGCAGTCAGATCAATATAGAGGTTCAGCTGATGAACCTCTACAATATGCAGAAGCGCACGCTCTACTACTGGGCGCGGATGTATCAGACCCTGCGCAAAGGGGAGGCATATCAGCAACTCAGCCCGTCTATTACGATCAATCTGTTGAATTTTTCGTTGCTCCCGCAGAAAAGTCCGCACAATATGTATGGACTCTATGATATTGTGAGCGGGCATCGGCTGACAGAGGATCTGGAAATACATTTTCTTGAAATTCCGAAGTTCAAGCTGAAATCGGTGAAGGAGATGAAGCGCCTCGAAAAGTGGCTTGCTTACTTTTCAAACAAACTGAATGAACGTGAAACGGAGGAACTGGCGATGAGCGAGGCAGCGATCAAAGAGGCGATACAGGCGGAGCATATCTTTATGCAGAGTGATGTGGAGCGGTGGCAGTACGAGCAGCGCGAAAAGGCGATGCGGGACTATCTCAGCGCGATGACCTCCTCGCGTGATGAGGGGCTGCAAGAAGGACGGCGCGAAGGGCGGCGCGAAGGAATCCTCGATATGGCACGTTCCCTCCTCGCGCTCAACGTTCCCGTGGATGTGATCGAGAAGTCGAGCGGCATGACGCGCGCGGAGATTCTGGCACTGCAGCAGAGCGTTGGCGAGTAGGCGGCGCACACGATTTTTCGTGCAAACGGGGTGGGCACGCTCGCGCGATATCGAAAGAAGTCCTCTGCGTGAGATAAGACGTTATCGCGACGAATCGGGCATGTTTGAAGCGGGAAAATTCAAAGAAAGGAGCGCATAGATGGATGACACAGCTGCAAAGCGCAGGATGTACCTGCTGCTCGCCCTCACGGCGGTGATCTGGGGCATTCAGCCGCTGTGCATCAAGTGGCTCGTTACGGAATGGTCGCCCGTCACCATCTCTGCCATGCGCTACATCTTCATCTCCGCGGTGCTTATCGCCATCGCAGGGCGGCGCGGCGAGGCGCTCCTGCCGCCGCCCCATACCCTGCCTGCGCTCCTCGCGATGGGCGTCACAGGCATCCTGATGAACGGCTGTATGCAGTTCACGGGGCTTCAGCACTCAACGGTGACGAACTGCACCCTGATCGCTGCCGCCTCGCCTGCCATCACCGCGTTCTTTGCCGCCGTCTTTCTGCGCGAGCGACTGAACGCAATCGCTTGGGGCGGCATCGCCGTCTCCTTCCTCGGTGCGCTCGCCGTCGTCAGCCACGGCTCGTGGCAGGTACTCGTCGGGCTTTCGTTCAACTACGGTGACATCCTCTTTCTACTCGCGCAGGTCGCATGGACGATGTACTCCATCCTCGCTGTGCGCGTCATGCAGTGCATCTCCGCCGCGCTTTGCACGGGATGGGCGGGCATCTTTGGGGCGCTTGCGACGATCCTCTACGGCGTCCTCACCGATGACTTTCATCCGACTGCGCTCTCCACGCCACTCCTTGCAGCGTTTCTCTACACCGTCGTCTTTGGCGGGGTCATGGCAATGCTCTTCTGGAACCTCGGCGTGCGCCGCGTCGGTCCCTCCGTTACCTCCATCTTTCAGAACGTCACCCCCGTCGTCGGCATGATCGGCGGTATGCTCCTCTTTGCCGAGCAGATCGGTATGCTCCAAATTCTTGGTGCAGCCGCCATCTTCGGCGGTGTGTATCTCACAACACACAGTAATTTTGCAGAGAAGTAATCCGCATCAAAAAGCAACAAATTTGAGTTTGCAATTCGCATAAAAACAAAAATTCAGAGAATAAGAAATCAGAACCTTGGTATAATGATCTCGTAATCAATACCTTGGTTCTGATTTCTTATTATTTGACAGAGGAGGCGAACAATTTCGATCTGTCGTGTTTTTAGGAGCAGCAAAGGAAGGTGCTGGAAATGCTCAAATGGTTTCTGACGAATCCGGACAAACCCCGTATTGAGGATCCGAATACCGTCAAGAAGATGTATCATTCTGCACGCGTGCAGGCCGTTACGGCAATGATCATCGGCTACGGTATGTACTATGTGATGCGCATGACGCTAGGCGTTGCGAAAAAGCCGATGATCGAGGCGGGCTTTACCCCGACCGAACTCGGTGCGATGGGCGCGGCGATGATGGTCGCCATCGCCATCGGAAAATGTGCGAATGGATTTATTGCCGACCACTGTAACATCAAGAAAATTGTTCCCATCGGACTTCTTGGTGCCGCAATCGTCAACGTCATCCTTGGCTTCAGTGATGCCTATTGGGTGTTCCTCGTCCTGTGGGGCGTCAACGGCGTGTTCCAGAGTATGGGATCGGCACCGTGTATTGTGTCCCTTGCCCAGTGGTTCTCAAAGAGTCAGCTTGCGACCTACTACGGCGTTTTCAGTATCGCGCACTACATCGGTGAGGGCGCTACCTATCTCGGCACGGCGATGATCATTGTCGCGTTCGGCTGGCACGCAGCATTCTTCCTCCCGGGCGTTGCCTGTATCGTGCTCGCCTTCATCATGTACCGTTTCATGCGCGACCGTCCCGAGACATACGGACTCCCCTCTGCCAACGAGTTTGAGGGCGAGGTTGCGCAGGAGAAGAAGGAGCAGACGGTTTCCACGAAGGAAGCCCAGCTCATGGTTCTTCGCAATCCATACGTCTGGTTGCTCACGGTTGCCGCAATCTGCCTTGGCATCTCGCGTTACTCCATCAGCAGCTGGGGCGTGATCTTCCTGCAGGAGGCAAAGGGGCTGGATCTTGTGACGGCGGGCAGCATCATGGCACTGTCTCCAATTCTCGGCGGTGTCGGCTCGTTCTTCTCAGGCATGATCTCCGACAAGGTGTTCAAATCACGTCACTCCGTCACCACGATTTTCTTTGGTATTGTTATGCTTGTCGGCATCGTTGGCATTTGCTTCGTTCCTGCGGGATCGCTCGCACTCACAACGGCATTTATTTCCATCTTCGGTTTCGGCCTGGGCGTTATCCTCTGCTTCGTCGGAGGTCTGCTCGCGGTTGACCTCTGCCCGCGCAAGGCGACGGGCGCGGCGATGGGTGTCATCGGTCTGCTGGCATACGGCGGTGCGGCGGCGCAGGATATCGTCAACGGGTTTCTCATGGATCATGCGAAGGTCGTTGTGGACGGTGTGACCACCTATCATTTTGAAACCATCATGGCGTTTTGGATCGGCAGCGTTGCACTCATGACGCTCCTCATCGTCCCGACCCTGTGGGCGAAGAAAGTCAAGGAAGAAGAGGAAGGGTAAGCCATGACGAGCGGAAGAATTTGCAACGGTCCGTACCTGCTTGCTCCCGGCACGCGGCAGATGACTGTCGCGTGGGAGACGGAAGATCCTGCAAGCTTCTACGTCACTTGCAGAGCCTCGGATGGCACGGAACTGCGCCGGGAGGCGGAGGCAGCGCGTGAGCCTGCCTGTCCCGAACATCCAGGTGGAGCGCTGATTTACACCGCAGTTTTGACGGCGCTGTCACCGGACACGGAGTATGCCTACGCGGTCTGTTCCGGAGAGGAGTGCTGTGCACAGGCGTCGTTCCGCACACTGAAGGAGGCGCCGCAGGCGCTCCATCTCATGACCATTTCGGATTCGCATCTCTTTCACGCATCGGAGGCGTTTCGGCGCGCGGCAGAGCGTGAGCAGCCCGAGTTCCTGCTGCATGCGGGGGACATCTCGTTTGGGACGGGCTATCAGCACGACCAGTATCCGAACAACTGGTTCGAGAAGATTCCGGAACTGCTTGCACGTATGCCTGTCTTCTATGCACACGGCAACCACGACGACGGTCCCTTCTTCGATGCCTTTATCGGCGTCCCTCAGATGAAGGGACTGCACGGGATGGAGAGCGGGGAAGCCTTCTCTTTTGACTACGGCATGGCGCATTTCACCATCGTGGACAGCAATCCGTGGGGACTTCTCGAGATGAACGGCATCAATGCGGGCATTGCGGCAGATGCGCCTCTGCGCGCACGGATCGAGTCCATCCTCTCATGGATGGAGGCGGATCTCGTAAGCGAGAACGCGAAGCGGGCTGTGTGGCGCATCCTCGTCACACATCATCCCTATACGGATGCGTTCAACAACCGGTATGTTGTACCGATTGCGGAGCGGTGCGGCGTGGATCTCGTCCTCAGCGGGCATCTCCACTACTACATCAAATCCGTCTCGGCACAGCCGACCGTCGGGGCACGTACCGTCTATATCTGCCAGGGAAGCACGCAGGATCCTGCGGCGGGCTATGAGGAACTGGACGGCTCGAAGCGCCTTCTCGCCGAGTTCCCCGAATCCGTGGCGGTGGGCAACAACAACTACGGTATCCTCGATATCACAAAGGACGCCATCGACTACAAACTCTACGGCTTTTTGCCGGATGGCACGGAGCAGGAAATCGATGCCATCCATATCACCAAGGATGAACCGGACATCGTTTTTGCCGACGTCCGTCTGCGTGCGCTCGATGAAAACGGGAACGTCGAGATCACGGGTACTGCCGAAAATGTCGGCACAGGGATTGCCGCCGCCGTCCTGCCCATCGCGGACAATGGCGCGGAGCATCTCATCAATATGTTTGGTACGGGCGCGGACACACAGCTCATCGTTCTGAATCCCGGTGAGAAGAGATCGTTTACCGCATACTACTGTGCGGATGCGGTGGGGGCACACAGCCTCCGTGCGGCAGGTGCCCAGCTCACGCTTGACACGCGTGAACCGCAGGCATTCTCATACGCGCATCTCTTCCTTCAGATTGGCGCAGGCGCGGATATCGACTGCCTCTTTGCACGCGCAGAGGTGACGAATCATCTGGATCGTGCCGCCGATGTCGAAATCCCTCTTGTGATGGATGGCACGACCGTGGCCGTTCAGCGCTTCAGCTTTGCCGCGCATGAACGGCGCTCCGTGACGTTCTGTCACCGCTTCGCGCGCGCCGGCACCTACTGGGTCGGCATCGCCGATCTCCCACCGAAGGAAGTGACCATCGAAGGCGCCGTTCGTATCGTTCCGCGCATCCATGACAAGTCGGGCAAGGGGCACACGGCGCTCCTCCATGGAACGCCAAAGGTTCTGGAAAAGAACGGCCGCATGGAAGTTGCGCTTGCGGAATACGGCGACTATATCGAGATCCTGCCGCGCGCGGATCTTGCGACGCCCCACGGACTCACGGGCGTGGTGACTGCAGATATGTACCGCTTCGCGCGTGCGGACGAGATGGGGCACAGCCCCCTCATGATCCGCGGCAAGTCCATCGGTTGGGGCGCAGGCTATGCACTGCGCATGGCAGTCGAGCGCAACGGTACGATCAAATGGGGCATCTGCTACGGTGTTGAGGAATACTTCTGGCAAGGCGGATCTGCCGAAGTCGATGTCCGCCACCAGTACGCCATGACCTTTGATAAGGAGCGCGGCGGCGCATCCTTCATCGACGGCGTCCGGCGCGGGCGCGTCGGGGGAATCAACCCGGCGAGCGAGCTGCGGCAGTGGGCGGATCAGCCGATCTTCGTCGGCTACTCCTACATCGGTCACGTCATTCCGGAGCTGGGCAAGCCCAAGTATTTTACCCATCTGCCCGCGAATGTCTCTGAGGTGCGCTTTTACACCGAGGGACTGACCGCAGAGGAGATGCGTGAGGTATACGAACACCCCGATGAGACGGGGCCGCGCAGCGACGCGCTCGGCGTCTGGCTCGACTTCCGCCGGATCGAGAGTACGGGATCGCATACGACCGAGTGGCGGCATCCCGCCGTCTATGCCCCCGCATACCTTGCAGAAAAGATCTGCTGGGAGTTCCGGACGCTCGAGGCGGAGGCACATATTCCCGCGCATGCGGCAATCCGCACCGTGGTTGAGGTCTCGGACGACGGCGTCTCCATCAAGGATCGGAAAGAAATTGTCCTTCAAGACGGCGGGAACAGCATCGATCTCACGGGGCTTGCCCCAGCGCAGTACCTGCGCATCAAGACGGAGCTGACGGGAGAGGTCGGCGCGGAGGGCACCTTCATACCGGAACTTGTCTCCTATGAGGTCTCTGCCGAGTACGGGCGGCTGCGCGCCAGTCTCATCTGGTCGACGCGCGCCCAGTGGGAGCGCGGCACATTCATCGGTGCGGTGGACTTCCCGCCCGTTGACCGCCTGCGCGACTACCCCGAATACACGGACATTATTCATGGGTAATGATTTGGATGCTGCTTCGATTCCCGACGGAAAGGAGAGTGTAGAGAGATACTCCGATGAGCGGCATCCAACAGATTTATCATAGGTTGATTGAAATGAAAGGTGGTAATGGCGTGGCGTGAAAACGCGAAGAGTACTCAAAGGGTTGGCAGGGGCGCTCGTTGCATCATCCCTGTTCGTATCAGCTCCCGTATTTGCAGCCGAGCCGGTTCCCGGCGTTCAGATTTTGAAGTATGGTCGGCACGATGCGATGCAGCTTCCGGCAAATTTCCGCGCGGCACAGAGCGACTACAAAAAAGTCGAGAGCGGTGTGTATCCGAGCCGCGAGGGTCTGAACGAACTGCGTATGTCCGGCAGAAGCTTCTTCTCTAAAAATGAGTTCTTGGAGATGTTGAAGCATGTGCCAAAGAAAGATCTCGTTGTGATTGATCTGCGTGCCGAATCGCATGGCTATATCAACGATAACGGTGTGAGCTGGTATTCGCGTTACAAGACTTTCAACAAGGGGCAGTCTGCGCAGGAGGTTGACCGCCGCGAAAAATCAATGCTCCAGACCGCACTGATGAATGGTACGATGGACATTGCAACACTCAAGTCAGATAAGGACATCGAGAATCAGGTTCAGGAAAAAGTGAATTCCGTCCAGACGGAAGGTGAATTCCTGGAATCGCAGAGCGTGAAGTACTACCGCGTCCCAACATGGACTACTCTGCGCCGACCCCACAGAACGTGGATGACTTCTTGGCGATTTACAAAAAGCTGCCAAAAACGGCATGGGTTCACGTACACTGTGAGGCGGGCATCGGTCGTACGACCATGTTCCTCACCTTCATGGACATGATCAAGAATGCCAATAAACTCAGTTATGACGACATCATGACCCGTGAAGTCCTCCTCGGCGGACAGGATATGCGTAAGTCCGCAGAGAAGGCGCAGAAGGGAACGGATGAGTACAAGAAGATGAACTACCCCAAGAGAGCTCTCTTCACGCAGCATATCTACGAGTATGCAAAGGAAAATCCGACGTTGGCAAAGAGCTATACCCAGTGGGTCAAAGAAAAGGGCTACGAATTCTAAAGTGATGCTTTATCGGGCGATTCCGAGAGATGGAATCGTCCGATAGGTAGGGGAGCTTTTACCAATTAAGACAAGGAGGTATTCCAATGCGAGAGTATAGACAGTGGCTTCTGTCAGCAATCCTGTTCGCGTTCTTCATTGTGCAGAGCGTGACTGTGGCCGCTGAGGAAACCAAACCCGCGGAACCGGTTGCCGATCCGCCCATATTGTCTCTCAAGATTGATCGTGCAGATGTGGCACAGCTGCCGCGTAACTTCCGTATGGGACATGATGACTATAAAGGCGTGACAAAGACAGGAATCGTTCCTAGCCGCGAAGGCATGGCAACGATGAATGCGTCGGCTTCGAGCTGCTTCTCAGAGAAGGAACTTGAGGCGATTTTGAAAACTGTTCCCGTCAAGCCCGAGCAGTTCTATGACATTGACCTGCGCGGTGAGTCTCACGGCTATCTTGACGGTACGGCGATTTCCTGGTTTGCGAACCATGACTGGGGCAACGACGGACGCCCAGAGGAGATCATCCTGCCGCTCGAGCAGGAGCAGCTTGCGGGACTCCGTGGTCAGTCCGCGATCAGCATCTTCCGCTATGATGATTCGAAGAACATCATTCTGACTCCGATCACCCTGCCGTACACGCAGGTTCGCTCGGAGGAAGAGGTTGTCCGTGCGCATGGTGCGAAATATTTCCGCCTCGCGCTGATGGATCACTTCCGTCCCGATGATCCGGATGTGGATCGCTTTGTCGAGTTCTACAAACAGCTGCCGAAAGATGCTTGGCTCCATTATCACTGCTATGCCGGCATGGGGCGTACGACGATCTTCATGGTTATGCACGACATCCTGAAGAACGCATCAAAGGTCAGCTTTAATGATATCATTCAGCGTCAGAAGCTCATTGGCATTGTCGATCTAAGTGATATCCCAGATAAGAAGAAGAATTACGGACGCAAGGCGTATATCGAGCGCTATCAGTTTGTACGTCACTTCTATGACTATGTAAAGGAAAATCCAAACCTCAATGTCCCCTACAGTGAGTGGGCGAAGAAGAATAAGGTCGAGACGTGGGCGCCCGACTACAGCGGTCATATTTGGAGAATTGATGCCCCTGCTGGGGATGCGAAGGCTCTCCCGCGCAACTTCCGCATGGCAGATTCTGCATTCAAACAGATGGACGATATGAAGAAGGTCGGTGTCGACCCGAACTATGTTCCCTCGCGTGCAGGACTCAACAACCTCCCGATCTCTGGGAGCGCAGAGTTCTCCGTTCCCTCTTTCCATGCAATGCTGCCGGCTCTGCGTGCCAAGGCAACGGGTGATATCTACATCGTGGATCTGCGTCAGGAGTCGCATGGCTTTATGAACGATATGGCGGTCAGCTGGTACGGTGACCGCAACTGGGGTAACCTCAATAAGACACAGGATGAAGTCATCCGCGATGAGAATGCGCGCATCCGTGCGGCGAAAGGCCAAAGCCTCATCCTTGCGGAACTGGACAAGGATAAAATGCCGATTGATCCGAAGACTGTTCGCATCGACAGTGCGATGACCGAGCGTGAACTGGTCGAGGGTGCAGGACTCCGTTATGTACGCTTTGCCGTCACCGATCATACGTGGGCAAAGCCGGAGACGATCGATGCATTCATTGATTTCGTGAAGAAGGCTCCTTCCAACAGCTGGATGCACTTCCATTGCCAGGCGGGCAAGGGGCGTACGACAAGCTTCATGGTGATGTATGACATGATGAAGAACCCCTCTGTCTCGCTGAAGGATATTCTTCATCGTCAGTACCTCCTTGGCGGCTCGTACATTGCCTACGATCCGTCTATGCCCTATCCGACCAAGAACTGGAAGGATGACTACTATCACGTCAAAGCACGCATGGTGGCGAAGTTCTACGAATACGTTCAGCAGAACCATGCCAATAACTATGCAACGCCGTGGAGTGTGTGGCTGAAGAACCAGAAATAAGCTCGATGGGAATGTCTCGGAAACAGCACTGTACTGCCATCCTATACATGAACGTGATGCGGAGGGGCGTGCAGGAATGACGGCTTCCGAGGCACCCGTCGTGAAAAAACACAAAACTGAAAGCGGAATTTTCGCAGAAAAGGGGTACTTTTTATGAAGAAGACGTTTGTGGCAGCGCTCGTGGCGGCAGCAACGATAGGAGCCGCATCGACAACGTTTGCAGCAGCAAATCCGTTCTCCGATGTTCCGCGCGATCATTGGCATACGATGCCGTGACCCAGTTGACAGCGGATGGTGTCGTTGAGGGATATGGTGACGGAACGTACCGCGGCGAGCGCAATATCACTCGCTATGAGATGGCACAGATGGTTGCACGCGCGATGGCAAAGGATAATATTTCTACAACGGATCGTGCACTCGTCGATCGCCTTGCGGCAGAGTTTGCGGACGAGCTGAACAACCTCGGCGTACGCGTGTCGAACCTCGAGCGCAATGCGGATATGGTGAAGTGGACGGGCTATCTGCGCTATATCTACTCGAACGAACGTCATGATGATCGGGCGAAGAAGACGAGCGATAAGATTCGTTTCCGTGTATACCCGACGGCAGAGATCAACAAGAACTGGACAGTGACAGCTCGTATCACGAGTGAAAGCTCGATGAAAAAAGATGCAGCTGAAAAGGCTGGCAGCGATACTTTCAAGGTTGATCAGGCACATGCCATCGGGAAATACGGAAAATTCAAGGATATCGCGGGCTACTCAAAATCTGGCTCAACGGACAATGCAAGTATCTGGACCGTTGGCGGGAGCTATGCCTTCGATAAGAATATCAGCATCAACGGTGCTTATGCGGAGAATTCGGAAGCCGATACCTACGATAAGGCAGGAAACATTGCGCTTGCCGACAAGGGGGCGAAGAAATCAAAGCCCGGTTCGTGGGGGTTGTTCCTTGGCTACCGTCACCTCGGTGCGAATGTTGCGCTCAAGCCCGCCTATAAGGGCGTTGGCAGAGGTCAGAAGGGCGTTGAAATTGGTTTTACATACGCACCGCTCAAGAACGTATCCAGTAAGGTCGTATACTTCCGTGGGAAGGATATTTCTACCGATAAGGATGCAAGTAAGGCCTATGCAAGTCTTACGTGGAACTTCTGAGTAAACACTGATTTCCTACATATCCTACATAAAGATGAACACGCAAAAACGCCCCGCCAAACGGCAGGGGCGTTTTTGCTGCGTATCTTCATAGATCCTGTTTCCACATCTTGCGGTATTTTCCGGGGGTCATACCAACAATGTTCTTGAAGACGGATTGGAAGTAGTTGGAGTTGTTATAGCCACATTCCATGGCAATGGCGGTGATTGTTAGATTCGTTGTCAGAAGAAGACTTTGCGCTTCATCGATGCGGCGTCGGATGATGTACGACATGGGGGAGACTCCCATCAGATCCTTGAATGTATGTGAGAGGTAATAGGGGTTGATGTGGAGGGCGGAGGCAATATCGGTGAGTTTCAAATCCTCCAGATAATGCGCATCGATGTATTCCTTGATGCGTGCGCCAATGCCGTGCAGAGCGTTTTCGTCGGGGTGGGTTCTGCGTTCGTCAAGGAGGGCAATGAGCATGAGGACGAGTGCCCGTGCGAGATGCGCCCCCGCCTCCGAGCGATACTTATGCTCCTCCTCCAAGGCGAGCAATTTGATGCTCTGCAGAAGAGTGAAGAGCATTCCCTTGGCTGAGGCGGTGTTCAGCGCGATCAGGACAGGGGCTTCTTCCGGAACAAGTTGTGCCGCAGGCAGGCCGCGCAGGTGAATGTCCCCCATGCGGATGATGAGCGCATTCAAGTTCTCCCTGTTCTTGAAACGGTGAAGAATGCCGCTCCCGATCAACACGAGGCTGCCCTTTCGCAGGGGGTGAACAGTGTCATCCCCCGTGATGAGACGGCATGTGCCTTTTTCGATGAGAACGACTTCGACGATTCCGTAATGTACGCTTTGTGTGTCCGCATCATCCGCATCGGTGAGATTCCCGACGGACTCCAGATAGGGGGAACTGCCGACCTCAAAGGAGGACTGGTCAGGGACGCCAAATGGAAAGGAGGACATAAGAAAACCCCTTCTGAAAATTCGCTCATAGAAGAATGCAAAAAACAAGATAAAATAGTTTTATCCTGCAACGGAACAAAAAAATGGAGAATGCTCCGTTTGCATTCTTATATAATAATATTCAGAAAGGTGCCTAAATAATGGGGTGATGAATTTTTCCTGCCGAAGAAATACATCATATTGTCATTATACAGGCACCTGAAGATAAAATCCAGTCTTTGCACATGAAGGAGGTACGAAAATTATGAAAAATTTCTTAGCGAAGTATGGATTTTCGGAGGCGGCATTTTTTCAACTGATCCTCATCACGATCAACGCACAGCTGATCTATGCGTTCTGGGATATCCGTAATAGTGTGCCGGGCGGATTTCCCGCCGCACTTGGCGTGACGGATCAGGAGGCGGGCTATCTGTATTCGATGCAGGGGCTGGTCATCCTGCTGGGTACCATCGCACTCGGTTGGGTCGGAGACCGCTTTTCCATTCGTGCAATCATGATGCTGTCCACCATTGGCGTCGGTGGGATTTCTATGTTTCTGACATTAAATTCGCCGGGGCTGAGTATGCCGGTGCTCCTCACGTGCTTCTTCTCGATGCTGTTCTTCAGTGAGGTTCTGTTCAAACCGGCGAACTTCAAGGCACTGCGGCTTTCAACGACAAAGGATCATCAGGGGGCGGCTTTCGGACTCTTCGAGTTCGGGCGCGGTGTTCTGGCCTTTCTCGTCTCGATGCTCTGGACGGCGATGCTCTACTTTGAGGCGGGGCCGCACACGATGATGGCGACTGCTTGTGCTATTATCATCATTGCAGGAATTGCGGTCTTCTTTGCCGTACCCAAGGGCGCAAAGGTGGGCGATGATGATACGCAGACAAAGACGAATGCGGAGGCAATCAAGGGGATTGCGAAGGTGGCTCGTCTGCCCGTCGTCTGGATTGCGGGTATCAATGTCTTCTGCATCTATGGTGCATTCGTTGCGGCGGGAACCTATTTTGCGCGCTTCCTGCAGGGCGGCTATGGCACGAGCGCCGTTGCGGCAGCGGTTTTTGCAACCGTTGTCATCGGGCTGCGCATGCTGCCCCTTGTATCGACGGTTCTCGTGGAGAAGGTGTTTCCGTCGACCGCGCATTTCATGCGTACGATGGAGTGCGTTCTCGTCCTGCTGCTGACCGTGATCGGGTGCATTTTCTTCTTTAATCATCCTGATGTCACACTGTATTCTGCGGGCTATGCCCCCGGCGAGACGCCGGACGGTCTGATCTCCTCCTCTACGTTCTACCTCCTCCTCGTCCTCCTGCTTGCTGCATCGGCTTGCGTATTCATGGTGCGCGGCGTTTACTATGCGCCCATCGGTGAGGCAAATGTGCCGAAAAAGCATTCCTCTGCTGCGATGTCGTTCGCGATTACCATTGGATATTTGCCGGCGCTGATCGCACCGATTGTATTGGGCGGACTGGTGCGCTCGCCGGAGAAGGATGCGGCGGGGCAGATTGTGCGCTCCTACCTGACGGATACCCATGTTCTTGCGATGGCGTTTTGGGGACTTGCCGCGCTGGCTCTCGTTGCCGTCGTTATGTCCCACCTCCTGATCCGTCTGCGGGAGAACCAGTCGGATCAGGAACATGAGGAGGCATGACGATGCGTGCGGTTCAAAGTGCGGCGTGGATGTCATGCTGCAGTCCAGAGACGCTGATCACGCAGCTCCTTCTGCCGGGGACACACGATACGATGACGGCAGCCTGCCCCGAGCGATACTACCATACACAGACCATGACGCTGGAGGAACAGCTGACGGCGGGTGTCCGCTTTCTCGATCTGCGTCTGCGGCGGGAGATGAAGGCGGCGCACCGCGAGTGGATCAGTGACATCGACGCAGATCAGATCTTTTCGGCCTGTGCGGCGTTTCTGACGCAGCACCCGACAGAGATGCTGCTCGTGCGCATACAGAATGCCAATGAGAAAAAGGATGACTATGAGGCGTATGGGGCAGCCCTGAAAGAAAAAATTGAAAAATGGTCGGAACTGTTTTATCATTGGGAGGAAGGGCAGCCCGCATGGATGACGCTGCGGGAATGTGCCGGCAAGATCGTAGCCATTGAATGCTCTCCGCCCGCCATGCACTTTGGTCGGATCCATGCGCGCAAATGGGCGGAAAACTGGCATGACAATGCAGCCATCTCCCTTCAGGATCTGTGGGACGGACCAACCATTGCGGAAAAGCAGGAGGCTATTCGTGCGCAGATGGAGGCATCATGCTGTCTGCCGCATAATGTTCTCTCGCTGAGTCACATCAGTGCGACGAACGGGGCACCGGGCTTTCCCGACGCGTTTGCAGATGTGTTGAACCCATACAGCCTTGCGCTTATGGGCGAATACCCGAAGGCGCGCGGCGTTTTGATCTATGATTTCATCACGCCCGAGATTTGCAGGGAGGTCTTTGCAAAGAATCACATGGAAGGATAGAAACGATGACAAGAAAAAGGCGGCTCCTTAATGGTCCCTATTTGCTCAGCCTCACGGATCATGCCGTTACGATTGCATGGGAGATGGCGGAGAAGTCGGATGCTGCCGTACACTGCGGGGAGGGCGCAGCCTTCCGACTCGTCACAGCGAAGCGGCAGCGTGTGGGCAAGGAGATGGACGTATGGCTCTATACCGCACGCCTCACACAGCTGACCGAGGCGACTGCGCATCGCTATGCTGTCTGCGTCGGAGAGGAGCGGCTCTGCGAAGGAAGGTTCCGAACACTTGCGGCAGCACCGGAGCAGCTGCATCTAGTGACGATATCGGATACGCAGCTCTTTCACCTCAGTGAACATTTCGCCGCAATGGCCGCAGAGGAGCGGCCGGATTTCATCCTGCATTGCGGGGACATTTCATTCGGGACGGGATATGAGCACGATCAGTACGAGGCGAACTGGTTCCGGCGCATCCCCGAGATTCTGGCGTCTACCCCCGTGTTCTATGCGAAGGGCAATCACGATGATGGTCCGTTCTTTGAGACGCTGTTTACAGAGCCGCAGGCAAAGTCTCTGAATGCTGCACCGGATGGGCACAGCTTTTCCATGGACTACGGCATTGCGCATATTGTCATGGTGGACAGCACTCCGTGGGGACTCTTTGAGATGAATGCGGAGAATGCCGGCTGCACGTTGGATGCAGAAAACCGGCAGCGCATACAGGAGACGCTCGCATGGGTGGAGTCCGATCTGATGAGTGCAACGGCGCAGGCAGCGCAGTGGCGCATCCTCATGATGCACCATCCCTATACGGATGTATTCAACAACCGCCACATTGTCCCCCTTGCCGAAAAGTGCCGCGTCGATCTCGTCGTGGGCGGGCATCTCCACCGCTATGTCAAGGCGGTGTCGGTCAATCCGGAGATTGGGGCGCGAACGGTCTACGTCATGCAGGGCAGTCTGCAGAATCCGGCTGAGGGCTGCGACAAGGGGCTGCCGGAACGCCGCCTCCTCGAGGAGTTTCCCGAGGTGGTCGCCATGGGCAGAAACAACTATGGCATTTTGGATATCTCGGCGGATGCGCTGGACTATCGCTTCTATGGATTTCGTCCCGACGGTACGCGGATTCTTGTCGATACCGTTCGCATGGAGCACGGTGAGCCGCAGCTTGTCTTTGAGAACATCCATCTGCGCCGCCTCGACAACAACGGACATATCGAGATTCAGGCGGATGTATCAAACGTCGGGACGGTGCTTGCTGCCGTCGTCATGGAACTCTCGGACAACGGCTGCAAAAAAAAGCTGAATCTCTTCGGTGAGCCTCGTCAGAGCCGCGTCGTGCTTCTTGAACCCGGGGAGCGGCAGGCGGTGTCTGCCGTCTATCAGGCGCGGACGCCGGGCGTGCACCGCATTGAATGCGGCGGGGTGCAGGAAGAGATCTTTGTCTTTGAACCGAAGGAACTCTCCTTCTCCCACATGCACATTGCCCCGCTGCAGGCGGATAAGGCAGACTGTATCTATGCGACCATCGAGGCGGTCAACAATCTCGATCGCGAGATCTATACGACCGTTCCCCTTTACGTCGATCAGCGCATCGCAGCCACGCAGAGCAGCTTCTTCCGTGCGCGTGAGCGGCGGCTTTTGAGCTTCTGTCATGCCTTCCGTCGGGGCGGCACCTATCAGGTCAGTATTGCGGATCAGCTGCCCGAGGAGATCTGCGTCGAGGGCAGCATTCGCGTGATCCCGCGCGTATTGGATAAGTCTGGGAGCGGACACTATGCGCTGCTGCAAGGATCGCCCAAGGTCGTGGAGATCGACGGGCAGCGCGAAGTACACTTGGAATCCTATGGAGACTATATCGAGATTCCACCATCGCCGGGACTTGTCGCTCCACAGGGATTTACCGGCATGGTTAGGGCTGCCGTCGACCGACTCGCCAACGAAGATGAGATGGGGCACAACCCCTTGATGATGCGTGGTATTTCCGTCGGATGGGGCGCGGCGTACACGCTGCGCATGGTCGTTGACCGCAGCGGCAATCTCAAATGGGGAACGTGCTACGACGTGACCGAGTACCAGTGGCAGGGCGGTGCGGCAAGAGTCGGCGCGTGGGCGGACTATGCCATCTCGTTCGATAAGCGGCGCGGCGGTACGTCCTACTGCGACGGGCAGGCGGTGGCGCATGTGCCGGGCATTCCTGCGAAAGCGGAGATTCGCCAGTGGGAGAATCAGCCGATCTTCATCGGGTATTCCCATATCGGTCACGTGATTCCGGAGCTGGGCAAGCCCAAGTATTTCACGCATCTTCCGGGGCGCATCGGAGGGGTGCGCTTCTACCGTAAGGGGCTGACGGGGGAGGCTGTGCGCGCCGTGCTTGCCGCACCCGAAGAAGCGGGAGCGGATCGTGGGCAGCTCGCGGTATGGCTCGATTTCCGTCACATCCTGACGGTCGGTACTCATACGACGGAGTGGCGTCATCCTGCGATCTACGATCCGGCATTCAAGGCACAGAAGAAATATTGGCGCTTCCGTCAGCTACGCGCAAAGACAAAACTGCCCCCGCAGGCGACGCTTCGGGCGAATGTCGAGGTATCGGATGATAAAATCTCCGTGAAGGCACACATGAAAATCGTGCTGAAGGACGGCACGAACTACATCGAATTATCGCAGCTGCCGGAAGCGCAGTACCTGCGCATTGTCACAGATTTCTCGGCGACCGTTGGGGAGCAGGGGACATTCGTGCCCGTGCTCTACGAATATCAGATTACGGCGGAGAATGAGGTCGATTTCGCGGATATGCTGTGGGCGACGCGCCCCGACTGGGAGCGCGGCACATTCTCCGGTGCGGTGGGGTTTGCGCCTGTCGATCGCCTGCGCGACTATCCGGCATATACGGATATTATTCACGGATAGGAAAACGATTCCCGAGAGGTTGCTGCATGAAGTTTTGGCTTCATACAGCAGCCTTTTTTTGGTGCATATTCTTATCATGGAAGGCACAATATTACCGGAATTGTTCAAAAACTCCATAAAAGTGTTTTCCTATTTTGTCACGAAAGCAATATATTATAGTTTTGAATCGAAAAATTTCAGAGATTTTTCATAAAATTTTTGATTGCCCGTGTTTTATATGGGCTTTTGCGCGGTATTGCAGATTTCACTTTCTGTCATGGAAAGCAAGATTTTATAGAATATAAAACACAAAAAAATATAAAATAGATACACATAAAATGATAAAGATATCATAAAAAGCTAACTATTCCTGTGTGGAGGTGATGGGAAGCGGGGAAGTTCGAAGCGTTTCAAATGTTTCGTTTTATGGATGGTAAGGAGGAAAAGTGATGAGTAATACTCAGATGGCTGCGGCCGCCGGCGGTAAGCTGCCGTGGATGACCCGTGTCGCTTACGGTCTCGGCGACACTGCTCAGAACGTCGTATGGGGTGCAATGGGCATTCTGACGTTCTTCTACACGGACTACGCTGGGATTGACCCCGCGATGGTCGGTATGGTCATGTTGATTTCGCGCTGCTTTGATGGTGTTTCGGACGTCATCATGGGCTTCATCGTTGAGAAGACGAACTCCAAATGGGGGAAATCTCGCCCTTGGATTCTCTGGGGAAGCATACCGTTCGCGATTTCTATCGTACTTATTTATACGGTACCACAAGGCTCGTCGGCGATGCAGTTCGCCTATCTGTTTGTTACCTACAACTTCTGTACGACGGTCTGCTACACGGCGTTGAATCTGCCGTATGGCTCGCTGTCGGCGATGATGACGCGCTCCTCACGTGAGCGCGATATGCTCTCAATCACGCGTATGTGCCTCTCCCCGTGGGGGCGTATCCTTTCAGTTTCGGCGACGCTCCCGCTCGTCAAGGTCTTTGGCGACACACAGATGGCATGGGTTCAGGTCATGAGCATCTGGGCGGTTGTCGGACTCGGACTCCTACTCTTCTGTTTCTCACGCTGCAAAGAGACGGTTGTCATCGAAGCGCGCGAAAAGGTCGCAAAGATTCCCGTCGGGAAGGCACTCAAATGTCTCGCTGTCAACCCTTACTTCTGGGCGGGCATGACGGTCTGGATGATGCAGAACGTCATCTTCACCATCACGGGCACGATTCTCCCGTATTACTGCAAGTACATCTTTGCCGATGATACGATCTACGGCAGCCTCTATCTCATGGAGACACTCATCACAATCTTTGTCATGGCGGTGTTCAGCCCGCGTCTGCTGCAGAAGTTCGGCAAACGCAATATGTCCCTCGCAGGCGTTGTGCTCTGTTTCGTCGGTCATGCGATCTTCTTGATCAATCCGACGGATCTCAACTGGGTTATCTTTAGCTGCGTCATTCGCGGCATTGGATTCGCTCCGGTGCAGTCCGTTATCTTCGGCTTCCTTGGCGATGCGGTTGAGTATGGACAGTGGAAGACGCATGTGCGTCAGGAAGGTCTCATCTTCTCCGGTGGTTCCGTTGGTACGAAGGTCGGTTCGGGTCTCACGAGTGCATTCCTCACGGGTCTGCTCTCCTATGCAGGTTATGTTGCGTCGTCCTCTGGTTCTGTTGTGCAGAGTCAGCAGGTCATTGATATGATCGTCAATATCTATATGTGGGGACCGATCTTTGTCTGGGCTGTCCTTGTTGTGCTTCTCTACTTCTATCAGTTGGACAAGAAGTATCCAGAGATCATGCGTGAACTCGTTGCACGCGAAGCGCGCGGCGAGATGTAAGCATCTGAGGGCATTTTGCCCGCAGGTATGAAAGGAGAGAAATGATGGATCAGAAAACACTTATCACGATCACGCGTCAGTACGGCAGCGGTGGACGTGAGGTTGCGGAGTTGATTGCCAAAAAGATGGGCGTGCGCCGCTATGACCGCAAGATCGTCGCGATGGCGGCGGAAAAACTCGGAACAGCGGATGACTTTCACGCGGTTCTTGAAAGCTCTTACAATGCACCGGGCACGGGATTCGGCGATCTGGGCGACTATGCCTATGACCGTATGCCGCAGCACAACCGCATGTACATCGAGCAGGCAAAGACGATCCTCAAGATCGCTGAGACGGAAAGCGCCGTTTTCCTCGGTCGCTGTGCGGACTACATCCTCAAGGACAATCCGGATGCGTTCTCGTTCTTCATCTATGCGGATGAGGCGTATCGCAAGGAGCGTTCCAAGACGCATTACGGCGAGCGTACGCTCAAGGAGCTGGACGCAGAGGATGCGATCCGCAAGCAGTACTATGCCTACTACACGGGGCAGACGTGGGGCGCGCCGGAGAACTATGATCTCCTCATCAATACGAGCCAGCTCTCACTGGAAGCAGCGGCAGAGCTGATCTTGAACTACGTTGAGTTGCGTCGGCGCGGAAAATAATAAAACAGCAGAGGCTGCATTACGAGAAAATAAAAATCTCGTAATGCAGCCTCTTTTTTATTTTTTTTGGGACTTGTCAATCTTTTTGAAGTATGTATAATAATACTTGGTTATCTTATTATTATGTTTGTAGCCTTTAATGAGTTTATTATGATGAGTTTTAGACTACAAAAATTCCATGGGGGGAATAGCAATGATTCCAATTCTTTCATTCCTCGTGATCGTCGCCGGCATCTGGATTTTTGCATGGTATCGGACGAGGAACATCAACAAGGAGAATACCGATGGGTATTTCTTCAGCGGTCGCAGTCTCGGCGGGCTCGTCATCGCGGGCACAATGCTCATGGCGAATCTCTCGACGGAGCAGATTGTCGGGCAGAGCGGGCTTGCGTATGCGGTCGGCATGGAGGTTATGGCGTGGGAGATCATCGCCTGTTTCTCGATCCTGACGCTTGCCTTTGTCTTCCTGCCGAACTATCTGCGGCACGGTGTCTCGACGATTCCGGAATTCCTCGCGTTGCGCTACGACAATCAGTTTCGGCTTGTCATCTCGTTTCTGATTCAGACGAGCTATGCCTTTATCCTCCTGCCCGGCATTCTCTACTCCGGTGCGCTCGTGTTCAATCAGCTGTTCAGTGTGAGCGAGTTGCTCGGCATCTCGCAGTATGAGGGCATCATGGTGACGGCGGCGATCGTCGGCATTGTGGGTCTCGCCTACCTCCTCATGGGCGGCATGGGCATCAGTGCCGTGAGTGACAGCGTCTACGGCGTGGGACTCCTCGTCGGCGGCATCAGCATTCCGTTCATCGGACTCTATATGCTCGGTGACGGCAGCATCGTCGATGGGTTTTCGCGCATGGCTGCGGCGGCACCGGAGAAGCTAAATGCCATCGGAGCGATTGACTCAAAGGCGGTACCGTGGCCGACACTCATGCTCGGTCTGCTCTTTAACACGATGTTCTACTGGAACACGAACCAGTTCATCGTACAGAAGACCATCGCGGGGCGCAATCTTGCCGAGGGGCAGAAGGGCGTTTTGACGCTTGCGATTTTCAAACTTTTTGGGCCGCTCTTCCTCGTTTTGCCCGGCATCATCGCCTTCGTCATGTTCGACGGCTCGCTGCCCCTGCCGGATGCCGCCTATCCGACGCTCGTGAAGGCAATTTTGCCGCCGTGGATGTACGGCATCTTCGGTGCGATCATCTTCGGTGCGATTCTCAGTACGTATGTCGCCGCACTCAACAGCGCCGCGACCCTCTTCTCGCTCGACTTCTACAAGGGGATCTTCCGCAAGGATGCCTCTGAGCGGAGTGTTGTGCGCGTGGGCAGGATCACGAACATCGTCATTGCCCTCGTCTCCATCGGGCTGGCGCCGCTCCTCATCAATGCGCCGACGGGATTGTATAACTTCCTGCAGGAGTACGTGGGCTTCTACAACATCCCGCTCATCGTCATCATCCTCTTTGGCTTTTTCAACAAGAGCGTCTCGGCGGTGGGGGCGAAGATCTGCTTCACCTTCCACATCGTTGTCTACATCATCGCGAAGTTCCTCTTCGGCGATCTGAACTTTCTCTACATCCACAGTGTACTCTTCTTCCTTGACATCCTCGTCATGTGGGGCTCGACAAAGTTCGCACCGCTTGCGGGCGGCTATTCGTTCACGCCGAATGCGAACAAGGTCGACCTCACGCCGTGGAAGTATCGCAAGTACGTCGCCGTTGTCGTTGTTCTCGGTATCTTCACCGTCTATGCGATCTTCTCCCCGCTTGGGATTGGGCGGTAAAGCGTAGATTTCATATCGTGCAAAAAGCTGCTCCGGGCTTCTGGGGCGGCTTTTTCGATTGCTTTAACGAAATATATGTGCTAAAATAAAGTCAATCATGAGACGTGCAAAGGGAGGTGCTTGATCGTGGCTACCATCAGTTTTGATCGTGAGATACGCGTGCGGCCGGAGGATATGGATCGGTTCTTGGATGCGATTACCAATCCTCCAAAGCATACATTTGAGCTTCCGGATCCAGACAAGGAGATGAGAGAAGGAAGGGAGAGACTGAGAAATGCCCTTCGATTCACTGAAATCCCTACAAAATAATTATGACACCCAGATTCTCAATCATGCGTTCTCTCGATTCTCCTGTAAAAGAGATACAGATATAGAACACTTTTTGAGAAACCGAGCCGTACAATTTGAAGAACTGGCGAAAAGCAGGACATATCTTTTTGTCGATGATTCTGCCTTAGAGAACAATCAAATCGAAATCGCAGCCTTTTTCTCGATCGCCCCGCAGATTCTGTATTTGTCGGAGGAACTATCAATCAGGCAAATAAAAAGGCTTGACGGTTTTTCAGGAAAGATGCACGGAGAAAGAATCCCTGCACTTCCCGTTATGCTTATCGGCCAATTAGCAAAAAATGATGCGTGTGAATGCGGCGTAACAGGAAAAGAAATTTTGAGACTTGCATTGGCAATTACGCGCAAAGCCCACGATGCGATTGGCGGCAGAATCGTTATGGTCGATGTGAAGACGGAAGCAGTCGGCTTGATTAGGTTCTATGAGGAGCATGACTTTGTGCTGATCTCGGAGGATCCCGAGACGGGGCTGTCCCAGATGATCTATATG
>ERZ772960.1128-NODE-1128-length-21937-cov-3.982863_pt1 | contig 21937 bp, 18 predicted proteins | sample MGYA00580678_ERZ772960 | MGnify/ENA primary metagenome ERZ772960 (study PRJEB29015, sample SAMEA2737930) | human oral metagenome | biome: human oral; feature: human-associated habitat; material: dental | place: China | collected 2059 ... | reverse complement strand
TCATTAGGACAATGGATTCAAGAAGGAACACGTACTGTTTTTGAAACAGCAATCCGTATTGAAAAACCACGTAAAAACATCAACATTCCAGAACTTGACGCTGACCTGGTTAAAGCCTCTCAGAAGTTCTTGGCTGCTAAGTATATTGACGACGCCGAGAAGTGGGGTGTCATTGACTCCGCTCGTTGGCAGCGTTTCTATACCTGGCTCAATAACCAGCAGCTGCTTGAGAATAAGATTGATCCATCCGCAGGATTTACTAGTGAGTACCTTGGATAAGCAAACTACTAACATAACAGAGAGTGTAACCGTAGAAGCTCCTGGCGAGAAGGACCTTGGAGCTGCGGCTGTATGCGAGCCGCAACAGAATGCTCCGGCGCTTGAAGCACGCCACCTTACGCTAGTCTGGGGAAACGGCCAGGTTGTTGCCAAGGACATCTCAATTGAGCTGCAGCCGGGTACAATCACCTGCCTGGTTGGTCGCTCAGGCTGTGGTAAGACAACGTTGCTTCATGCACTTGCGGGTCTTTTGCAGCCGCAAGAGGGCAAGGTGCTGCTGCATGGCTCCGACGTCACGGGTCATCCGGGTCACATTGGCTACATGCTCCAGAAAGATCTGCTCATCCCAAGTAAGCGCATCATCGACAACGTAGCACTTCCGCTTGAGCTGAAAGGTGTCTCGCGCGCTAAGGCGCGCACACGGGCCCAGGAGATGCTGGAGCGTGGCGGACTTGAGCGTGTGGCGCAAAGCTGGCCTTACGAGCTCTCAGGCGGCATGAGACAGCGTGTTGCGTTCCTGCGCACGGCGCTTATCGGCTCAGACATCATGCTATTGGACGAGCCTTTCTCGGCGCTTGACGCTCTCACACGGCGAGAAATGCGTGCGTGGCTCATGTCTTCTGTAAAAGAGTTTGGTTTCTCGGTGCTGGTAATCACGCACGACGTTGACGAGGCTGTTGCCATGGCTTCGCGCATTTACGTGATGGCGGGAAGTCCCGCACAGGGTGTGGTAACCAAGATCGTGGGCGTTATTGAGCCACAGGGCTGCGCTGATGCGACGGCGGTAGGCTCTAGCAAAGACGCTGTTCAAGGTACTAAACTGGCTTCGTTTGACCTAAGCGAAGAGTTTTTGGCCGCCAAGCGAGAAGTGCTTTCGTTGCTGGGATAGTTGTCTTATACGCGCAGACGCGAGTGCCACGGGTTTCTCGGCGCGCGGGTTTCTGGAAGTGCGTGTTTCTCGACGTGCGGGTCTTGTCTTGCGCGTTTCTCGCCCTAGATTTGATACAGAAAAAGACGTGAGAGGTTTGGCTCTCACGTCTTTCTTGTTAGCTCGATTTACATGCGGAATTTGTGTGCGCAGGTAATTTGTGCAGGTAATTACGCAGCCTGCTTACTCGCTGAACTCGAGAAATGCACGATATCCGCGATATGCCTCGAAGATGTCAGCCTTGTTTGCAACCTCCCAAGGTGCGTGCATGGAGAGAACAGGGACGCCGCAGTCGATGACGTGCATGCCGTATTTTGCCAGCATGTATGCGATAGTTCCGCCACCACCAGCGTCAACGCGGCCAAGTTCAGCGGTCTGGAACTGGACGCCAGCGTTGTCCATAATGCGACGAATCAGTGCAACGTACTCGGCATCGGCATCGTTAGAGCCAAACTTGCCACCGCTACCAGTGAACTTGTTGAAAGCAAGACCGTGACCCATGATGGCGGAGTTCTTGATTTCAAAGCTACCAGCAAAGCTTGGGTCATAACCAGCAGAAACGTCGCTGGAGAGCATGTAGGAGTTAGCCATGCAGCGGCGCAGAGAAAGTGGAGACTCAAAACCGGCAAGCGCCAGGACCTCTGCCATGATGTTCTCAAAGAAGAGGGAGTTCATGCCAGTAGCGCCAACGGAGCCAATCTCTTCCTTATCGGTCAGGATAGTTACCGAGGTTCGAGCAGGAGTGTTGCACTCAAGCTGCGCAATTAGGGAAGGGTAGGAGCAACTGCGGTCGTCGTGACCGTAGCCCAAGATCATGGAGCGGTCAAAGCCCATGTCGCGAGCAGGTCCTGCAGGAACAATCTCAAGCTCAGCGGAGAGAAGGTCTGCCTCCTCAATGCCGTAGAGGTTCTTCAGGATGTTGATGACGTTAGCCTTAACAGCTTCCTTTGGTTCGTCGCCCTCTGCATCAGCGGGTTTCTCGCCATTTTGGCCCCAAACAAGTGGGCGGTTGCCAATAATGAGGTCGAGCATCTCGCCCTCAATGACCTTGGATGCGGTCTTTCCAAGCTGCTCAGCACTCAAGTGGATGAGAAGGTCGGAGATGCAGAAAACAGGATCGGTTGGGTCCTCACCAACGCATACGTTTACGACGCTACCGTCTTTAAGTGCAAGAACGCCGTGAATTGCCAGAGGAATGGTGACCCACTGGTACTTCTTGACGCCGCCGTAGTAGTGGGTGTCAAAGGTTGCCAGCTCGTTGCGCTCCTCAAGAGGGTTCTGCTTGACGTCCAGGCGAGGGGAGTCGATGTGAGCTCCAAGGATGTTCAGGCCCTCTTCCAGGGACTTGGTGCCAATCTGGACAAAGATGACAGACTTGCCGCGAATGTCTGCGTAGACTTTGTCGCCAGCTTTAAGGGTTTTACCTGCAGCGATAGCGTCGGAAAGCTTGACGTAACCTGCTGCCTCGGCAAGCTTGATGGCGCTTGCGGCGCATTCGCGCTCAGTTTTGTTTTCGGAGATAAACGTTCTGTAGTCCTCGGTAAACGACTGGAGCTTCTCCAGGTCCTCCGAGGTGTACTTTTTCCATGCGTTTGTGGTTTCCATACCCATCCTTTCTGTAGCAAGCTCAGCGTGAGCTGCTGCTTGTAGTTACTGTTAGGTGCGTCGCAGTGGTTGCGCTGGTAGGTGCACTGGCAGTTGGTCAGCGTCTGCTGTGACCGCGGTTGCTGTGCCAGCAGTCCTGCGACTGCGAGTTAGTTGCCTCCGTTGGAGCTGTTTGATCCAGAACCGTTAGATCCGCCGTTGGTGCCGCTGTTGGAGCCAGAGTTCTGATTAGAGCCAGAATTGCTGCTTGAGCTGCCTGTTCCAGAGTTGTTGCTGGAAGAGTTGTTCTCCAATGAGTTACTAGAGCTACTAGAGTCGCTTGTCTTTTCCGAGCTAGACGAGTTTTCGGAGCTGGTAGTCTCAGATTTCTTGGAGTCAGTGCTCTTGGAAGAAGAATCTTTGGAATCAGTGGACTTGCTTGACTCGTCGGTCTTCTCGCTCGAAGAGCTGGAGTCGTCTTTCTTATCCGTTGAATTGCTGGTATCCGCAGTTTTTTCTGTCACAACTGGGGTGGTGCTGACCTTTGGTCCAAGGCCAGATCCGTCGGTGATATAGCTGAGGAACATGGCGTAAAGAATGACGGCAGAAATGGTAAAGATAATTGAAATAATGGTCACGATAGTTAGCGTTCTTACGCGTTTACGTAACAGTTTTGGCGTACGATTTACCTGCGACGATTGTCCCGCGGTAGAAGCAGCGTTGGAGTAGTAATCGCGAGAAGGTGCGTATTGGGGTCGAGGCATGTACTGCGTACCCTCGAGTGTGTTCTGATTGCTGTCAGGATATGCCTGCTGGTTATATTCATCGTTGTCGCTAGCGCGGAACTTATGCGTGGAGCGCCTAATAACGTTCTGGTAAATCTGCGAAGCAAGCGCCGACGCAGCAGCACCAACAGCCACGCCGATGATTGAACCAGCAATACCAATCTGGTTTGACAACACAAATGAGGTTACCGCAGCAAGCGACGTTGCCAAAATTTGGGTAATTGAGACGTCCTTCAGAAGGCCGGGTTTCTCGTCCGCCGCGTCTTCTGTAGGTTGAGCAGGCGAAGCAAGTCGAGTTTTGTCTGCATCAAAGTGCTTATAGCTCACAAGATGCTCCTTTCTTCGAACTGATAGCCTACCTCATTTTTGTGAAGATGTAATGTTTCGTCGCTAAATCGCAACATCAGTTGGCGAGAAACCCGTCGGGTTGCTCGTCCGAGCACACGTCGAGTTGCTTGATCAAGTGCGTCGGGTTTCTCGCGGTGTTTTGTTAAAAACGACCGTATCAAAGGTGATGAAACAAGGTATCATTTATATGTATCAGTTTTCCGTCAAACGGAGGTTTAGCATGCTTGTAAGCGCAAAAGCCATGCTCCAGAGTGCCGAGAAGGGCCACTATGGCATCGGCGCATTCAACGAGAACAACCTTGAGTGGACCGCAGCAATCCTTGATGCAGCAGAAGAGCTTCAGTCTCCTGTCATCATTCAGTGCACCAGCGGCGCAGCAAAGTGGCAGGTAAGCTACCGCGTTGTTGCAGATATGGTTCGTCGTCTTGTTGAGGACAAGAACATCACTGTTCCAGTTGCTCTCCACCTTGACCACGGTTCATACGAGGATGCATTCAAGTGCATCGAGGCTGGATTTACTTCCATTATGTACGATGGTTCTCACGAGCCTGATTTTGAGACCAACCTTAAGCGCACCGAAGAGGTCGTAAAGGCAGCTCACGCAAAGGGTATTTCTGTTGAGGCTGAGGTCGGCGGCATTGGCGGCACCGAGGACGGCGTTACCGCTAAGGGTGAGCTTGCCGATCCTGAGCAGTGCGCAAAGATTGCTGACCTGGGCGTTGACTTCCTTGCTTGCGGCATCGGTAACATTCACGGCATCTACCCAGCCAACTGGGAGGGTCTCTCCTTTGACCAGCTCAAGGCTATCAAGGAGCGCGTTGGTGATCTTCCACTTGTTCTCCACGGTGGTACCGGCATTCCTGTAGAGCAGGTTCAGAAGGCCATCTCTATGGGCATCTCCAAGATCAACGTTAACACCGATCTTCAGCTTGTCTTTGCTGAGGCAACCAAGAAGTACGTTGAGGCTGGTCTTGTTGATAACGGCAAGGGTTACGATCCTCGTAAGCTCCTGAAGCCTGGTCGTGAGGCAATCGTCGAGCGCACCAAGGAGCTCATCCGCGAGTTTGGTTCCGACGGTAAGGGCTGGAACTAACCTACGGCATGCTCTGAACGCGCTCGTCGATGCGACGCGATAGCGCGATGCGACGGCGCGCGGTGCAATGGCGCGTTCTTGCTGCTAGTTAAAGTAACGGACCTGGATTTTCTCCAGGTCCGTTTTTTGTTGGCCGGCATGTGCGAAAGACGCGCGCCCAGTACGTTCTTCTCGCGAAATGCGGGTGATGCGCTTGAGGCGAGCCCTAATGAGAGCCTGGTTTTCTCGCCAAGTCTGAATGATTTGCCGGATTTGCTCACCATGTCTGAGTAATTTGCCTGTTTTTCTTGCCTTATCTGAGTGATTTTGTTCAGACTTGTTAAACAATTCAGGCTCGGTTTCATGAAAGAGAAGTGCGCGAGCTGCTTGATCCAGTTCGCATTTCAAACTAGCGTCAATTAACATGTAATACTTAATTGCGTCATGCAACATGGAGAAGAATACTCAGTTAAATATGGAATTCTAATTTTGTCACTTATTTGTCATGAAATTGAGAAAGTACATTTATTTAAGTGGTCTAACCTTTGTAGCAGGACTTTTAAAAGATAATATTTGAAAGTGTTTTTAATCTATCTGCGGAAATAACGTATTAATCAAATATTCGTAGGTTTTTTGTTGTTTTGCCTATTTGATTTTTAGAAATACTATTTCCATATGGAATATTACCTTTCACATACATCTGCTCTACAAATTTATCGTGCTTTGCGAACACGGAGACACGAACTCTTAACTCATGGATTTAATGAGTATCTGAATAAGTTCAATTTAGATGCTAGACAATTACTGACCAAAGATGATGTTCCTTATCGTGATTTGGTTAGAGCTATTAATGCCGAGTTGCTAGTAGATTATGGTATTGAACTTAAAAATCCAGTTGAAATTACTGTGAGCAATAAAAAGAATTCCTGTGCTTATGAAGGAATTCATTTTCATGTTGATACATGTGCTTCGCTTGACTCTGTAATAAAACTGAATATAAGCAGCTTTTCAGTTTTAATTTCATCTCCATTCGAATTGCTGTTTCAAATGGCTTCTAAATTGAGTCTGTTAGAACTAGTGCTCCTCATTTCAGAATTCCAAGGACGTTTTGTTATTGATGCGTCAACAGGAGAATTGCAGTCAAATTGGTATTCACCTCTTTTCAAAAAGTCAGAATTATTTGCATATCTCAGCAAAAAGAAAGGTGCTAGATCTTTTAGAAAAGTAAAGGCTGCGGCAGATTTGTCTGTTGAAAATGCAGCTTCCCCGATGGAGGTTAAACTTGCACTTCGAGCTTTAATGCCAGTGTATAAAGGTGGATATGCTATTCCATGCGTTGAGTTAAACAAAGAATTTGAGATACAAAACATGTCAGGTATCAAATCTCAAAAGAAAAATCGTGCAATCGATTTACTTCTATCCAGCGGTGTATCAAATGCACGAGGTACTCAAAATGTAGCACTTGAATATAACGGATCTGTTCATGAATCGATTGAGATTGCAGGTAGAGACTACAAACGAAGTAATGAACTTTTAGCTGCTGGCATAGAAGAGTTTGTAATTAGCAAAAATGAATATGACGACATTGTTTTTATGGACAATCTATTTACAGTCATTCGCTCAAGGCTAAATTTATCGAGAAGACATACATCTTTAGAACAAAGGCAGATTGAAAGAGAAAAAAGAATTAAATTGTGGAAGGAGCTGGAAAAGATTTAGTAAGTCGGGCTTAAATCTGCAATGAAATTCTTCAAGGAATAGGAAATTAGAGCCTGAAAGTCACATCAAGTCTGAGTGAATTTACTCAGACTTGGTAAGAAAAACCGGCAAATCACTCAGACATGGTGAGAAAATCCGGCAAATTGTTCAGACTTGACGTACTTTTCAGGCGCACTTCGCTATTAACTTTTCAGGCGCGCATTCGGAACACATCTAGCGTGCATCCAGTGCACACTCGGCGCACTCCTGGTGCGCTCTTCTCGCGAGAAACCCAGTGCACTCTGGGGTCATCTCGCTGTGCAAGTCTCACCGCACACGACAATAAAAGCGCAGTTTAAACGCTTACTCAGCAGTGGGATTGTTGGCGGGGGAGACGTGCATGTTGCCTTCGTTGCGGGCGATGTCCGCAAGCGTCTTGCTGTCCAGGAAACTGGAGGTCATGCGGCCAAGGTCGCGCCAGATGTTGATGGTGGTGCAGGACTCCATCTGAGGGCAAAGCGTGGTGTTTGTGCAGTTCAAGCAGCTAGCAGGAGCAAGATTGCCTTCGGCCGCGCGAAGAATCTCGCCCAGCGTGTAGTCCTCGGGCTTGCGCGTGAGTCGATAGCCGCCGCCTTTTCCGCGCAGGCTCTCGACGTATCCAGCCTTGTGCATCAGCGCAATGACCTGCTCAAGGTACTTACGCGAGATGTTCTGGCGCTCGGAAACATCGCCCAACGAGACCCAGCCCTCGTGAACGGCCAGGTCAGCCATTGCACGGAGCGCATACATTCCCTTTGTAGAGAACATTCCGGCCACGACTACTCGCCGTCCTTGGCGCTCGCGGCGCCGCCGTTGCCCGCGTTCGCGGCGCTGCCGCTATTCGCGCCCACGCCATCCTCGGTGGTCGATGCGCCAGCTGCGGCGGAACCGCTGTTGTGAGCCTCGAGCATTTCTTCGAGCGTATGCCATGCCAGCTCGGCACATTTAACGCGTGCAGGCATGTGAGCGATGTCGTGCAGAATGTTGGCGTCTTCTAGCTGGTCAAGCACTGCCTCGTCAGTCTCTTCTCCGCGAATCATGCGCCCGAAGAGTTTGCAGAGCTCAATAGCTTCTTCTGGAGTGCGGTCAATCATCAGGTCGCTCATGATGTCGGCGGATGCCTGAGAAATTGCGCATCCACTGCCCACAAAAGCAGCCTCAGCAATCTTTCCGTCCTCAATGCGCACGGAAAACGTTAGCTCATCGCCACAAGAAGGGTTAACGCCCTCGTGAGAAACGGTAGGGTTGTCCATCTGATATTTGTAATCGGGGTGAGAAACGTGGTCCATAAACTCAGCGTTATACAGGTCGTTTGCTGCCACTTATTTCAACTCCTTGTTTATTTGCTGCTGACCGCGCTGCCAAAGATCTTCCATACCTGGTTAAGACCCTCGATCAGCTGGTCAATGTCGTGTTTATCGTTGTAGAACGCAACGGATGCGCGGCAGGTGCTGGACTCGTGCAGCTCAATCAGAAGCGGCTCGGCACAGTGATGACCAGCGCGAATGCAAACGTTGTTCATGTCTAGGATGCTCGAGACATCGTGTGGATGAACGCCGCGCACGTTAAACGCCACAGCGCCCACGTGGTTTTGTCCCAGCTTAGAGCCAACGATGTCAACAAAGTCCAGCGTGCACAGTTGCTGCACCAAGTACCTGGCGAGAAGTTCTTCTCGCTTCTCAATCTTTGCCATGTCCAAGCCATTGAGGTATTCGACAGCGATGCCGGTAGCATAGATACCCGCGGCGTCCTGCGTGCCTGCCTCAAACTTCTCGGGAACAGGAGCCCAAACGGCGCTGGTTTCGGTGACGGAATTAATCATCTCGCCGCCGGTAAGGAATGGCGGCATGGCATCGAGCAGCTCGGAGCGGCCCCAAAGCACACCAATGCCCATAGGTCCACACATCTTGTGTGCCGAGAAAGCCAGCAAATCGCAGTCAAGATCGTGCACGTCAATAGGGATGTGAGGTGCAGACTGAGCGGCGTCAACTACCATGTAGGCACCCACAGTGTGAGCGCGCTTGGCAATGACCTTGATGTCGTTGTGAGTTCCCAGCACGTTGGAGACGTGTGTGACAGACACAATCTTTGCTCGCTCGGTGATCTTTGATGCAATCTCTTCAGGCGTAATCTGATACTGCGAGTTCATGCGCAGATACACCAGGTTGGCGCCGGTAGCCTTGCAAATCTGCTGCCAAGGAATGATGTTAGAGTGGTGTTCCATGATGGAAATGACCACGTCATCGCCTGGTTTAAGCGCATAGCGACCAAGGCTTGAAGCAACTAGATTAAGCGCCTCAGAAGTGTTACGCGTAAAGATAATCTGACGGTCTTCTGGCTTGCCGTTTTTATCGACAGCGCCAATAAACTTTGCAATTGAAGCGCGAGCACCCTCGATAGCTGCGGTTGCTTCCACACTCCAACGATACAGTCCGCGCAGAGCGTTTGCGTTCATGGTCTCGTAGAAGCGCGACTGCGCCTCAATAACCTCGCGTGGGCGCTGAGAAGTAGCAGCACTGTCCAAGTACGCTACCTCGGGATTTGCTGCCAGAAGCGGAAAATCTGCCTTGTAAGGGTTATCGGTAATCTGAGCAACTTCTGCGTCGGTCATTACGCGACACCACCTTTGTTGGAATCGGCTTCAGCGTCAGAATCCCTGCCATTGCTACCAGGCACATCGTTGCTACCTGCGGCTTCGTCATAGTCGTGAGCAATTTCTGTGCCCAGCTCAGCCTCGCAACGCTCAACAGCCACGCGGTGAGAAATCTCCTCAGGTGCGTTGATGATGGCGTCTTCAAAGAGCGCGCGTACAAACAGCTGCTCTGCAGCCTGGCGAGAAAGTCCTCGAGCTGCAAGGTAATCAAGCTGCTCAGGGGAGACAGATCCAATGGTAGCGCCGTGGTTACCAGCAACGTCGTCTTCATCGCAGAGAATAACAGGCATGGTCTTGTTGACAACGTCATCGCCAAGAATCATGACCGTTTCAATCTCGTTACCCTGGGCATCCTTTGCACCACGGACAAGATCGATGGTTGCGCGAAGCGTCTTCTTAGCTGCCTCGTTAAGGACGCCGGACTCAGTGAGCTGCGCGCGCGTAGAGGTTCCACGCATGCGTACCAGGTGGTTGATATCAAGCGTCTCTTCGTGAGTAGCGTGATAGCGATTGTTGAGGTCAAGGCGAGCTCGTGCGCCAACTAAGTTAGCGGTGAGTCCAAGACCAATGGTTGAGCCGCCCAGAGCGTACTGCTTAACATCAACAGCAGCGTCCTGGTGAACCTCAAGTCCAACACTCTCAAGGTGCTGCTGGCCCTCGTTGACACCAAGCATCTCAATGAGGTGCAGCTTTGCGCCAGCTTCAACAACAATGCGGGTCAGCGCAGCGCTTGTTGGGAGCGCGTCGCTAGCGTTCGCATTGCTAGCGTTCGCGCCGCCGTCGCCCGCGTCGCCTGCAAAAGCGGCGATAACTACAGTGGCCTCAGCGCCTTCACGCACAATAATGCCGGTATTTGCACATTGGTTTTGAACAGCAGAAACCGCAACAACAATAGGTTCTTCTCGCTTGGTATAAGCGGGAACATTGTAGAAATCAGATTTAAATACCTGAGACTCAACGTAATCAGTAACCTCTTGGCCCATTCCACACTCAATGCGCTCAAAAAGACGAGGTAAATGCAGATACACTTTGCCTGCATCGGCATGATTAGGGACGGTAACTGACAAAGAGTTGGCGTGTAGACGGTTCCATGTCTGAGCTGCAGGGACGTTGGCGCGATTAATCAAAACGTTATCCATTAGCCAATCGCTCCTTCCATCTCAAGTTTAATAAGGTTATTCATCTCAACGGCGTACTCCATAGGGAGCTCCTTTGAGACAGGGTTTGCAAATCCGTTGACTACCATGGTGCGAGCCTCAGCCTCAGAGCAACCGCGGCTCATCAGGTACAAAACGGTGTCGTCAGAAATGCGGCCAATAGTTGCCTCGTGGCCAATCTGAGCAGTTGCATTACGGACATCCATCTCTGGGATGGTGTCGGAACGACTGATGTTATCCAGCATCAGCGACTGGCAAGAGAACGCCACGCGAGCGTTTTCTGCCTTGCGACCAACGGTAACTGCAGAGCGGAAGGTATTGACGCCGCCATCCTTGGAGATGGACTTGGTGTCAACGTTTGCCGAGTTGTTGGAGCCGTTGATAATCACCTTGCAGCCCGTGTCCAGGTCCTGTGTAGCTCCTGCAAACGTAATACCGGTGAACTCGCAGTTAGAAGAATCGCCGTTCATGATGGTAGAAGGGTAGAGGTAGGAAACGTGGCTACCAAAGGAGCCCGAGACCCACTCCATCTTTGCATTGCTGCCAATGATGGCGCGCTTGGTGTTGAGGTTGTACATGTTCTTGGACCAGTTTTCGATGGTCGAGTAACGCAGACGTGCACCATCCTTAACAAAGAGCTCAACAGCTCCTGCGTGGAGGTTTGCTGCGTAGTACTTAGGTGCGGAACAACCCTCAATAAAGTGCAGGTCAGCGCCTTCCTCAACAATAATAAGTGTGTGCTCAAACTGGCCAGCGCCCTGAGCATTCAACCTAAAGTAGCTCTGAAGTGGGTAGTTCAGAGTGACATTCTTGGGAACATACACAAAAGAACCGCCAGACCAAACGGCATAGTGCAGAGCCGCAAACTTGTGGTCTGAAGGAGGAATCAGCTTGCCAAAGTACTCTTTAACAACAGGCTCCCACTGCGGATCGTGCAGAGCATCCTCAATGGTGGTGTAAATAACGCCCTGCTCAGCAACTTCCTCGCGCATGTTGTGATAGACAATCTCGGAATCGTACTGAGCACCAACACCAGCCAGGCTCTCTGCCTCTGCCTGCGGAATGCCCAGACGATCAAAGGTATCCCTAATATCCTCAGGTACGTCGTCCCAGCTATTTGCCTGCTGAGTCTTTGGCGAGACATACGTGGAGATGTGGTTTAAATCCAAACCTGCAATAGAAGGTCCCCAGTTGGTAGCCATCTGGCGCTGGTGATAGGTTTCCAGGGACGACAACCTCATCTGGAGCATCCACTCGGGCTCTTCTTTTTTCTCGGAAATAGCACGCACAATTTCTGGCGTAAGGCCATCATCGTAGCGCTCGTAACCCTCTTCGGACTTGGTGAAGTCGTAGAGCGAGCGGTCTACGTCAGCGACCTCAGATCGCTTCTTCTCGCTCACTAGTTAGCACCACCCTCATCACTCTGGTTCTCAAAACGCTCAAAGCCCTCGTGGTCAATCTGATTGATGAGGTTCGCAGGACCGTCAGCTACCAGGTGACCCTTAACCATAACGTGAGTGCGGTCAATCTCAAGGCGCTCAAGAATGCGGGTGTTGTGAGTAATGATGAGCAGCGATCCGTCGCAGGTCTCACGATATGCCTGAATACCCTTTGAAACAACGGACAGTGCGTCAACATCCAGGCCAGAGTCAGTCTCGTCGAGAATGGCAAGCTTAGGCTGAAGCAACAGAAGCTGGAGCATCTCAACCTTTTTCTTCTCGCCACCAGAGAAGCCAACGTTAAGTTCACGCATTAAGAAGCCCTGGTCAAGCTCAAGCTGATCAGAAATCTGACCAACACGCTGGCGGAACTGACGAGCGGTCATCTTAAGCTCAGGACGCATCTGTGTGATGGTGCGCAGGAATGAATAAAGAGGAACACCAGGAACCTCAACAGGTGCCTGATAGGAGAGGAAGATGCCTGCAAGTGAGCGCTTATCTGCAGCAAGCTCAGTTACATCCTCGCCATTAAAGATGAGGGAACCATCGGTAATCTTATAGGTGGGGTCACCCATGATGACGCGGCCAAGTGTTGATTTACCTGCGCCGTTAGGTCCCATCAGAACGTGAGCCTGGCCATCACCAATGCTCAGATCAATTGAATGCAGGATGGATTTCTCCTCGGTACCTGCGGAAATTCCGTTTACACGGAGTAGCTCAGTTGCCATAAATCTCTCTCCAAATATCTCTACGTGCAAGCACGTGATACGTTTGTGACTAGCCAGTTTGGGCAGCTCTAGGGCGAGCAAAACCTTTGTGCTAGTGCGGTTTTGTGACAAAGACAAACGCCAATGTCACTGACGTTTTTGTCATACCCCAAAATCCGCTAATTCATACTAAATGGTAGGAATTAAAAAGCAACCCTTACATGAGCACTTTTTCACGTTTTCTAGAAAATAATCGGATTTTTTCATAGGTTTCAAAAGTTATGAAAGCTTTTCTGTGCCAGAGTTGCCGCTCACGGGTAAACTAGAAGCATCTGTGTTTGCAACAAGGAGGATTCATGGGTCAGAGAATTCAAGGTACCGAAGATCTTTACGGCGGCTATATGCGCTCGTGGGAGCACATGCAAGATGTTGCCCGCCATTTGTTTGGTACTTACGGTTTTGACCGCATTGAGACTCCTGCACTTGAGCAGGTAGATACCTTTGTTCACGGTATTGGTGAGTCAACTGATGTTGTACGCAAAGAGATGTTTCGCGTCTTTTCAGGCGCTTTGCTTGATGACTTGCTAGCTGCTGGTAATGAGTCCGGTCTTAAGCCTCGTCAGCGTATGGCCATGCGTCCTGAGGGAACTGCTGGTGTAGTTCGCGCTGCTGTTGAGCATAACTTTGTGCCACAGGGTGGAACGCCTGCAAAGCTTTGGTACGCCGAGGCAATGTTTAGAGGAGAGCGTCCTCAGAAGGGTCGTCTGCGTCAGTTCCACCAGGTAGGTGTTGAGTGGCTTGGAGCTTCTGATTCAGCTGCCGATGCAGAGTCCATCATCATGTTGATGAAGTTTTACGAGCGGATGGGTTTCTCGCCAGCTGATATGAAGCTCATGATTAACTCCATGGGCGATGCGGAGTGCCGTCCTGCATATCGCGAGAAGGTCAAGCAGTTCATTCTTGATCATAAGGATGAGATGTGTGAGGACTGTCTTGAGCGCGCAGAGATTAATCCGCTGCGTGCATTTGACTGCAAAAACGAGAGTTGTCACGCGGTCATGAAGGACGCTCCACTGATTTCTGACAACCTGTGTGATGATTGTCGTGCTCACTATGAGCAGGTCAAGGCCTATTTGGATGCTGCGGGTATTTCATACGTTGAGGATCCAACACTTGTTCGTGGTCTGGATTACTATACGCGTACCGTCTTTGAGGTGGAGATTCCAAACGCTGGCGTTGGCGCCATTGGCGGTGGCGGTCGTTATGACGGTCTTGTTGAGCTTGAAGGTGGAAAGCCAACTCCAGGTGTCGGTTTTGCTGTCGGTTTTGAGCGCATTATGCTTGCGCTGGAGGCTCTTGGTGTTGCAACTGAGCCAGCAGCTCCAAGCTGTGTTTATGTTGCTTGCGCAGGTGCTGAACAGGCTCCTGTTGTATTTGATGCTGTGTTGGCGCTGCGTGAGGCTGGCATTAGATGCGAGGCTGATCGTACTGGTCGTTCGCTAAAAGCTCAGTTTAAGCAGGCGGATAAGATGGGTGCAACGCTTTGCGTGGTCATTGGTCCAGATGAGGTAGAAGCTGGTGCGGTAACCCTTCGTGACATGGAGTCTCACGAGCAGGTACAGGTGCCTGCTGACCAGCTTGTTGCTGAGGTAAAAGCCAGGCAGTAATAACTAACGGATTCTAACAGTTAATAATTTTGATTTTGAAACCTCTCATGCTTATGGCGTGAGAGGTTTATTTGATTTTAGGCAATTAAATACCGTTTATAGAATAATAGAAGCCGCTTACGATAGTTATCAATGGGTCTGATTAAATCTGAACAGCATAAGTTCATACTGGTAATGTAGAAGCAAATTTATAGGTAAAAACTGCTTAGCACCTTCATTTATTTGTGATTCAAAGAAATTGTGGGTGAATTAAATGAAAAGAGCGTACCGCTTTATTGTTTCTATCATAGTTGTCTTAATTGCACTCTCTTCGTTTTTGGTGGGTAAAGGTTTTTTAGAAATTTTTATTTCCAAGGAATTTGATGTCTGGCTTTCTAATCAGCCGCAAATTTATACTTCACAGATGTCTAATGAGACAAAAGAAACATTTGTGGCAGTTGTTAGGTCTTACGCACAAACTCATAAGATGACCCTTATAACAAAAAAGACTGAATCAATTACTGAGGGGCCAAGGATACTGACTGTTGGCGTTTTGTCTTCTGCAGGTAGTGAAGCCAATAGCTTTGATTCTTTCGATATTCTTGGCACCCAGGTTATCAATAGACAAAAGATTAATGAGCTTCTAGGATATTCTCCAGAGTCATATCTTGGTTACGGAATGGATACCAACAATAAAGTTAGTGACTTACCATATGTTCTAGGATCGGTTTATTTCAAATTAGATCAAATCACTCCTGGCTATAATTTGGGAAATTCTTGTGCTGTTTTAGGCCTTTCTCCTGAAGAATTTGATGAGTTGGTTAGTCAGATTTCAGAAGCTACTGGCTTACATAAAGAAAAAATTACCACTAATTATTCAGGATCAGCAGTTGAAATCGGACTGTTCTACTATGTCGCTGCAGTTACTTTTATTATTTTGAGCATATCGTTTTGCTTATTGACGTATTACATCTCGTTACAAGAGCTGAAGAAACTCGGCGTACACGTAATGCTCGGTTGGAGTAAAAGCGATTACGTTATACATCACTATTTCTTCTACTGCATTTTGGTAGCTGTTTTACTGCCATTGGCCCTTATTTGGACAATGATTAATTGTGCTGGATTTAATGTTTCTGGCAGTTTTTTATTGTTTGCATTTACTACAGCACTGCCATCAATACTTGTAGTTGTGGTATCAGTATTAATTTCTGCCGCTCCGCTCTTAACTATTCGACCCGTGGATGCAGTTTTAGGAAGGCTGTCGCAAAAGGGACTGTACGCTCTAACAGCGATAATTTACGCGCTTTGTTGTGTGGTGGTTTTTGCTGGTTCTACGTATATGGACGCTCCTATAACAATGTACTCAAATCTACTATCCACTCAAGAAAATTGGTCTGTATATAAAGATTGGTATATTGTCCGAAATCACGTTTCTCAAGGTAATTTTTTCAACGGCAGGCCAATGGATAAAAGTAAAGAATTATTTGATTGGTATAAAGATCACGAGCACGATAAAGGCGTGTATATTGCTCATGTAAATCAAATAGGTGAAGCAACTCTAAATGCCTATGAAGTAAATTCATCGATTTTGAAGCCATTTGATGTTTTGATTGCATCCCCATCTTATTTAAAAGAAATCGGGGTAGCGTTGACTGATGAACAAGTTAAAAAAGCGGAGAATGGAACAAGGATTTATCTAGTTCCAAGTTCGTATTCAGAAGAACAAAAATCTCTGTTGAGAGAACTTGTGGCTAGAAGTGACAAGATATTTGAGTCAGACATTGTCACACCCTATATGCAAAATCCTTCATCTGAATTTATTGAATATGATGCTAGTGGGGGATTTTTTACCTGGTCAACGAGTATAGACAGCCCTTCTATAAGCACAAATGTTGTAATCAAAGTGGTAACGTCAAATAATATGATTCCTAGTGAATCAGAGAGCTTAGTGGCTACTGGCCTTGATAATAGTTATATAAAATTATCACCTGAAGCTGCCTCTAATTTGTTAGATTCCAGTGGCATTGTAGAGCTTTCTGATGATGGTTTTGGAACACAGTTTAGTTCGATAGAGAGCTTTATAAAGGACTACAGAAAATCTCTGCAGGAGCTCTTCCTCTTATTCGGTGTTGTAATTGTGCTTATGTTTGCGGCTATAACAGTTATTCAAATAAGTATGATTTCAATTGTTCAGAGATTACATGAGAGAAAAATTGCTGTTGAATGCATGTTGGGATTTGGCATTTACAAGCAATACATAAATATTTTTCTCTTAGTGAATCTCATTGCAGTTGTTGGAACACTTTGCATGATTGTCATAGGCTCAACTCTTGGAATAATAATGGGCTGCTTGATGTTATTGATTTCCAATTTGACTATCAGTATTTCTGCAAATAGAAGCACCATGAGAATTGTTCTAGAGAATCTCTCTAAGGAGTAGTTATGAAAACATTTCTACAAGTAGATACTCTCAATAAGTCATTTGGAAGCAACACAGTTCTTCAAAACATTTCATTTGAGATAGAAAGTGGAGAGTCAGTGGCTCTCGTGGGTCCTTCTGGGTGTGGAAAATCAACGCTTCTTAATATCATCGGTCTTCTCGAGACATTAGATTCAGGCACGATCAACCTTGAGGGAAGAACATATCCTTCGATCAATAGCAAAAAAGCAACACTTATGAGGCGCACTGAGATCAATTATTTATTTCAATCTTTTGCTCTTATTAATGACTGGAAAGTAAGCAAAAATCTCTTACTAGCACTTCAATACACCAAACTGTCAAAGCAGGAGCAAGAGCGTCTTATTAGAACTGCTTTGGAAAATTATGGGATTGGCGAAAAGTACGATGCGGTTGTCAATGAGCTTTCTGGTGGAGAAAAGCAGAGGGTAGCAATTGCTCGAGCAATGATAAAACCAGGTAATTTAATCCTTGCTGATGAACCAACTGGATCGCTTGATAAGGCTATGGCGACTATTGTCATAGATAGTTTGCTAGACTCCGTTCACGCAAACCATAAAACGCTTCTTATGGTCACACATGACATGGGTATTGCCCAGCGTTGTGATCGAATTATTGAATTACCAAAGCATCAATAGAAGTATTAACGGCGTAAAACACGTCTAGCTTAGCAATGTGTATGAGAAGCGTTAAACAGTGTGGTCTTAGGCAACTTTAACGGCAGGAAGGCTCGCAGTTGCATTCGTTGTGTCTTCGTCCTGCACGCGAGGGCATGAGCAGCTGCGGACATCTTCAGAGGTAAGGCCAAGCCAACGAGCACGATGACCGTCAATTTTTGTTGGGCGGCGATGAAGCCACAGAGAAATACCCAGAGTCCAAAGAGGCAGCAAGTAGAGGAAACTTGCAGCTAGAAGGCTCATAGAAGGTGCACCAATTGCAGAGAGCACTGAGATGTTTGAAATGGACCACGGTACTAGTGGAGCAAGAATTACAGCGCTATTCTCAATATCCAAAGCAAGGGCGCTGGAAGAGTTCTCTGCGTTCTCACAAAGGTCATTTGTAAGCATAATGGCTAAGGTCTGGTTACAAGAAACCATCGAGGTAAACATGCTGGTAATCAGAACGCCAAAGAAAGGCGTGGAGTTATCGGAGAGGTCAGCTACCAGCTGGCACATACGGCGAAGCAGTCCAGTTGTCTGGAAAAGACCAGCGTAGCTTGAAGAAATGGTTACGATTGTCAAGACGTTCATCATGGAGAAAACGCCGCCACCATTCACCATGTTTGCCACGGTGGCTCCTGGGGCGCGAAGTCCAAAGAGCAGAATGATTGGCAGGTCCGCAAGTGGAACGCGCTGGATGGTGACACAAAGAATGCAGGCCAGTACCAGGCTGGATGCCATGGTCACAATGACATCAACCTTAAGAAGCGAGAAAACAATTACAAGAAGTGCTGGTGTGAGCGAAATCCAAGAAAGTCTAAATGCACGACTTAGAAGACCAGTAATATCGGGAATAGTTCCCGTGTTTGCCATAAAGAAATCCCACGCTACATAGATAACGCATGCGGTAATGAAAGGCACTACGCTGGTACGAAGCATGCGGTTAATGTTCTTGGATAGATTGGTATCGGTAAGCTGCGAAACAAGGATTGCGCTGGTAGACATAGGGGAGCAACGATCTCCAAAGTAGCTACCTGCAAGGACGGCACCACCAATAAAGAACTCGCTTGCTCCAATTGCCCTACCAATAGACATGCAGATGATTCCCATGGTTGCGGCGGTACCAAATGCCGTGCCCAGAAGCACAGACATCATGGTGCAGAGCAAGAATGTTGCCAGAATAAAGATAGATGGAGAAATAAATGAAGCAGAAATGCTGACAATCTCTGGAATGGTTCCAGCTGCTCGCCATGCTGCGCTCATAGCGCCTACAACAGCAAACAGCACAATAATTGTTTTAACTTCCCAGACAGACTTAAACGCCGCTACAAGAAGTGTTTTTGCAGAGATTTTGCGGGAGAGTCCGTAGCCAAAAAAGAGGAAGAAACCAATGGTCAAGATAGATGTAAGAGGGAAAGATAGGGATGTACCTACGATGAGCATCACCGCAAAGGCACTTAGTACTATTAGCTCTACCATGCATCCACTCCAAACGAATTTCTTATGTAAATAGAGTAGGCAACTAAAAAGTTGAAGTCCAACTGTTTTCAATGGTTATAATTACAAGTAATTTTTGTAATACAGTGGGAGCAAAAATGAACTTTCAAACCATGGATTATTTTGTTGCCGTTGCAGAAGAAAAGAGCTTCACCAAGGCGGCTGAACGCCTGAGCGTAACGCAGCAAACGCTTTCGGCAAATATTGCGGCAGCAGAAAAAGAACTTGGTTCTAAGCTGCTAGAACGTACGGTCCCGCTGTCGCTAACGTTTGCGGGAGAAGAGTTCTTGCGCTACGCCCGTAGGTTCCAGGCTCAGCGTCGCGCCATGGATCAAGAGTTTCTTGATATTGCGGGCAACGAGCGAGGTCGCCTGCGTGTTGGTGTCACTGCTACACGAGGTCACATCATCATGCCGCGCTCCATTGCTGCTTTCCAAAAATTGCACCCAAATATCTCCATTGAGCTTGATGAGGGCGAGAATGACGAGCTTGTTGAGTGGCTGTCCGAAGGCCAGCTTGACTTGATTGTTGCAACGGTTAATTCATCGTCGTATGACCTGGTTGTTAAAAAGCTTTTTGACGAGAAGATTGTTCTGGTGGTTTCTCAAGCGCTTCTTGAATCTTTATATGCAGATACGGTTGACTCGGTTGTCGCGCAAGTCAAAAAGACGGGAAAGCTCACGGCTCTGGAAGCTTGCCCCTTTTTAACGGTTGGTAAGCGAGATATTGCTGGTAGTTTTGCTCGCCATGCGTTTGCTGCTTCGGGCATTTCTCCCACTATCAAGGTCATGTCCAGAAACTCCGAGACGCTTTTAGCACTTGCCATGAGAGGCGTTGGTGCGTGCTTCCTGCCATCTGAGCTGGTGGCCTCTTCTTATTACGACTTTGAAACGTCCGGCCTTCACATCATTGAGCTGGGAAAAAAGATGTCGTACTCGGTTAGTGTTGCCTGGCGACGCACCGACCATGTGTGGAGCACAATCGAGTCATTTGCCCAGGTTCTCTCTGAGCAGCGCTATGTAGTTAAGCGAGGTGAATAGCGTGGATGCTCTTCAGTCTGAAAACAATCTTGAGGTTTTGTATCAGGACGACTATCTACTTGCCGTGAATAAACCAGCGGGAATTATCGTTCATGCGGACGGTACCCATGAGCCCTCGTTAACTGAGGTAGTTTGCGAGAAACTCCACGCACTTGTGAGCTCAAGCCAGATAGACCTTTCCCAGGTCCAAGCTCTGAATCGCCTTGATAGAGAGACTACAGGTATTGTGCTTTTCTCGCTTAAAAAAGAAACGCAGGCACAGTTTGACCAGCTTATTGCCTCCAAGGAGCTTTCCAAAGAGTATCTGGCAGCTGTTAAGGGAGCATTTGAACCAAATAAACTGCTGATAGATAAGGCAGTTGGAAAAGACCGGCATGACGCTCAGAAGATGAGAATCTCAGTCACGGGTAAGCCTTCTCAAACGGAGGTGCGCCTCATTAAGGTTGCATCGTCAGCACAAGGTCAAACTCAAAGCTTGCTACTGGTCAATTTGCTGACAGGAAGAAAGCATCAAATTAGAGTGCATCTCTCGTCACTTGGATTTCCTCTGGTAGGAGACACGCTGTATGGAGGTGTGTCGTCTCTGCAGCGCGCTTCAAAAAAGAAGCACAGGCCGCAGTCATTAATGCTCCATGCATATCGTGTTGGATTTATTCATCCAGTCACGGGCGCAAAAATTGTGATTAAAACGGATATTCCAGAGCGATTTTCTTATTTTGGTGTTACCGAGGTGGACTTATAGTACATACTTTGTGGTAGAGACATACATTCATTTTGTGCGGATACGTTATCCAGACGTGCATAAAGTGAACGAGGAGGGGGAGAAATGCCTGGCACAATGCGAGGTGTCTATACCAACCTGACTGAAATCCGCAGGAAGGTATTTAAAGAGGTTTCAACGCTTGCGTATGAAAAAGCAGATAAGAGCGTTGATGAAATTGCTCGCCAGATGGAAGAGCTACCTTACAAGATTATTCCTGGTGATATTGCAACGTACCGCGAGAGCGTCTTCTTAGAGCGCGCTATTGTCGGTGAGCGTATTCGCATGACTATGGGCATGCCTATGCAGGGCGTGGATCAACCAGAGCATATTTCTGACGGCCTGGAAGAGGCCTCTCGACCAGAGGTTTATTATCAGCCACCTCTGATTAACATCGTTAAATTTGCGTGCAACGCATGCGAGGACAATGTGTATCGCGTTACCAATGCGTGCCAGGGCTGTCTTGCGCACCCTTGTCGAGAGATTTGTCCTAAAGAGGCAATTAGCTTCGTAGACAAAAAGGCATACATTGACCAGGAGAAGTGTATTCAGTGCGGCATGTGCTTCAAGGTCTGTCCTTACCAGGCAATTCATCACCACGTACGTCCTTGCGCTGCTGCTTGTGGTATGGATGCAATTGGTTCTGATGAGCACGGTCGCGCAGACATTGATTACGAGAAGTGCGTTTCTTGTGGCCAGTGCCTGGTCAACTGCCCGTTTGGCGCAATTGCCGATAAGAGCCAGATTTTCCAGGTAATTCAGGCTATCAATGAGGGTTACACCGTTGTTCCAATTGTGGCTCCTTCGTTTGTTGGTCAGTTTGGCAAGGGCAGCGTTGGTCGTCTTCGTGAGGCCTTCAAAGAGATGGGCTTTGCCGAGGTAGAAGAGGTAGCAACTGGCGCTGACCTCTGTACTGTTCAGGAAGCAGAAGACTTTGTCAAAGAAGTCCCAGAGAAGCTTCCATTTATGGGTACAAGTTGCTGTCCTTCCTGGTCTGCCATGGCTAAAAAAGAGCACCCAGAGCATGCTGATGCAATCTCTATGGCTCTTACTCCAATGGTTTTGACTGCTCGTTTGGTGAGAAAGCAAAACCCAGAGTCCAAGATTGTTTTTATTGGACCATGTACCGCTAAGAAGCTTGAGGCACTGCGTCGTTCCGTTAAGTCCGAGGTCGATTTTGTTCTGACC
>ERZ772960.1126-NODE-1126-length-22002-cov-9.277396_pt1 | contig 22002 bp, 19 predicted proteins | sample MGYA00580678_ERZ772960 | MGnify/ENA primary metagenome ERZ772960 (study PRJEB29015, sample SAMEA2737930) | human oral metagenome | biome: human oral; feature: human-associated habitat; material: dental | place: China | collected 2059 ... | reverse complement strand
ATTGCCGGATTGCCGGATTGCCGGATTGCCGGATTGCCGGATTGCCGGATTGCCGGATTGCCCATTATTATCATACCTTTATAGTATTATAGAAGTATTGCGGTGTCAAGCAAAGAAGCAAAGATTTTTGACAAACTAATCGGTTGCAGTAAATACTAAAACTCGCTATAATATGCGCTATGATTTTTCCGTTAAAAGAATTGATTGAATTCAAAGGCAATATTTATGAAATTACCTGCGCTGCTACTCGGCGCGCTTTTCAGCTGGTAACTATTCAGGATCCGATACTCGAAGAAAACAACGATAAAGTTGTGTGCACCGCGGCGGCTCAAGTATTTACCGGCGCTATCGACTATAAAATAGACTACCGGCCTGATCATTCCTAATTCTTGATATCGACACATACAATTCCGGTCGCGGTTATTTTCGGGGCTACCGCCTGCGGAAAGACCGCGCTTGCCGCTCATCTTTTTGCTTCTCCCGTTAACTCCATTAAAGCGGAGATTATATCTGCGGATTCGGTACAGGTATATCGCGGTATGCCCATCGGTTCGGCTCAGCCTCCGCAAGAGCTTCTCGATACGCTCCCCCATCACCTCATCGGGATATGCGAGCCTTCCGAAGAATTTTCCGTAGCGGATTTTGTACGCAGCGCGGATGAACTCTGCCAGAACATTGCAAGCCGCGGCAACCTGCCGGTTGTGCTTGGCGGGACGGCGTTTTATATTAAGCACTTTATGTACGGTATGCCGGTTACTCCGCAGGCGGATCCGGTTTTACGCGCACAATTGCAGGAACGAATGCAGCGTGTCGGCGCCGCGGCAATGCACGCGGAACTTGCGTCTTTTGACCCCGCATCGGCAACCAAGATCCACATCCATGACGAATACCGTATTCTCCGCGCGCACGAGGTGTATTGCGCCTCGGGGCGGCCGCTCAGCTCGTTCGAGCTGTCGTACCGTTATCGCGAGGGTTTCCGCTTTTGCCCGATATGTTTAGATCGTCCTCGCGATGAACTGTACCGGCGCATTGAAGTCCGTGTCGATGAGATGTTTGCGCAAGGATTGCAACAGGAAATTGCGCAGCTCGTTTCACAGGGCTGTACTGCCGAATATCCTGCAATGAAGGCTATCGGGTATCGGGAGTTTTTTGAGCTGTCCCCCGATGCGCCGGCGGCCGCCCCGCTTGATGCGGTGAAAGACCTCATTAAGCGCAACAGCAAACGGTACGCCAAACGGCAGCAAACCTTTTTCCAATCCTTCCCGAATGTTCACCGCATCGACATGACCGACTCGAAAAGCGCACAGCAAGTAGCAGCGATAGTACGAGGGCTTTTTTAAAAAGCTGTTTTAAGGTTTGTATCCCCTACTCTATCGATGATAGCTTGATAATTCACTCACATATAAATCGGAATGATAACGGATAAAACCATCAGGATGTAATCATATCATGCGATAACCTTTCTGCTCGATGGTTTAAATGCGGGATAGATTGCAAAAGGCATCAACAAAATCATGCGACAAGAACGGAACGATGGCGCAATGTTTCCGGCCGGATATAGCCGGAAGCATACGCCAGATGGTAAAAGGTAACCAGCAGCGCTGTCAATTTGAGGATTTTTGTAAAAATCGGGTTAACAAAGTTGCGTATTCTGCTTTCCCGTTCAAATTCTTCCAAGAGCATCTGCTGCGCTACGCTCTTTTCCATAGCCAAGATGTACTCCTATAAAAACTTTTGCATACAATCGGCTTTAAGCTTTGAGTTTTTTAAATTCGTCGATGAATATCGGAAGAACTTCCAGCGCATTTCCAACGATCCCTACGTCGGCCACTTCAAAGATCGGAGCATCCTCATCTTTGTTGACAGCCACGATATACTTGGAACCGATCATACCGGAAACATGCTGTGTAGCGCCTGAAATACCGAAAGCGAGGTAAAGCTTAGGAGCTACAATTTTACCGGATTGTCCTACCTGATGAGCACGGCTAATCCAACCGGCTTCATAAGCCGCTCTCGTACACCCGACTACGCCGCCAAGTACATCCGCCAATTCCTTGAGCATGTTAAAACCTTCGGTACTTCCCATACCGCGTCCTCCGGCTACAATCACCTGAGCTTCTTCAAGATTGACGGATTCGGATATCTCCTGAACACGCTCTCGGATATGAAAGCGAATCGCATCGGCAGCAACGGAAATATCTTTTCGGCTTATATCGCCGGTCTTTCCCGTCTCCGGTTCATTTTTAGAAAAACATCCGCCGCGAATCGAAATAACCTTAGTCGGTGTACCGATTTCCATATCGGTAAGAATATTTCCCGAAAAAGCGGGAACCGTAAAGACAAACGCATTGCCGTCCGCTTTTATCGCTATAACATCATTCACGGAACCTGCGCCGAGTTTTGCTGCAATTCTGGGAACAATATCTTTACCGTTGGTTGTCGCGCCGGTAATGATCAGCGACGGATTCACTTCCTTAGCCAGCTGAACAACAGCCTCTGCCATTGCATCGGCATTATATTCGGCCAATGTGTCGCTGTTTAGGACAACGGCGCTGTCCGCACCATACTCAATAGCTTTTTTTGCTGCATTCTCGCAGGTCGTAACGGCAATAACCTTGCCGCTGCCGGCGATTGTTTTCGCTGCAGCAATATTTTCAAGACTGACACCAACCAACGCGCCTTTATCAAGTTCTAATACGACAAGAATATCTTTGCAATCCATTGTAATTCCTCCTTCATTAAAGTACTTTTGCTTCCCGCATAACGGCAATAGCTTTCTGTGCGGAGTCAGCAACGGATTCCTCTTGAATCTTAATACCGGCTTGTTTCTTAGGAGGCTCACGCAGACCAAGTAATTTGGTCGGAGAACCGGCTGCACCTACCTTTGAGGCATCCGTCTCAAGCTCGGCGGCAGAAATAACCGGAACTTCGGTCTTTCTGGCTTTCAACTTGCTTTTAATGGTCGGATATCGCGGATCGTAATTCGGTTTTTGAATAGTAACAACAGCAGGAATAGCTGCATTCACAACATTATAGCCCGTTTCGGTCATTTGATTGAAACTCACGCCATCTGCCGCCTGCTCTACTGCGATAACATCGGTAATGCCGGCAATGCACAGTTCATGAGCGAGCAAAAGACCGACCATACCACCTGCATAATCGGTCGATTCTTTACCGCAGAAAATGATGTCATATTTTACGCCATTCATTGCTTCAAGCTTTTTTACCGCCTTGGAAAGGATGTAAGCCTTCGCCGCCGCATCGGAATCTGTAAAAGAATCGTCTTTAAGAAGGAACCCCTTGTCGGCGCCGACGGCAAGACAATCTCTAATTGCCTGTACTGCCTTATCATCGCCGATGGTCGCTACGGTAACCGCGCCTCCGTTCGCTTCCTTGAATCTTACTGCCATCTCCATTGCGTACGTATCAAATGCATTGACAACAGGAAGGACGCCATTGAGGTCGGGAGCGCCTGTAGAAGAATCAAGTTTAACTTCAACAGAATCGTCCGGAACCTGTTTTACGAAAACCAATAATTCCATATTGTTTTTTCTCCTTATACGAATTATACGAATCGTCCGACAGATATGACTGCCTATACGGTTCGTTCTATAAAATAGACCTGTTCGATAACTGCGTTGTCGAACAGGTCGACGAGTTCAAGCATCGCACAAATAGTACCCTACGATTTAGAACATCGCATTACAAGGTAACCTGGGGATGTCTCAAAAGTTGGTTACTTTTTCGACATCCCCGCGAGTTTAAAATTAAGTCTTTATACAGTAATGACTTAATTTTAAACATCGCATCTAAATCTAAGGAAACTGTCCAAAAACTGAAGTTTTTAGACAGCCCCAGGTTTAATATTTACCCGTTGTACGGGAGCATTCATTACTTTGTCGCGTCTAACCAGCCTGCGATAACCATCCGCTGAACTTCGCTTGTTCCCTCATAAATTTCGGTGATCTTGGCGTCGCGCATGTGGCGCTCGAACGGATAATCGCGTGTATACCCGTAACCGCCGACAAGCTGTACGCAACGGCGCGCAACATCCGAAGCTATTTCGGAAGCCATAAGCTTCGCCATTGCAGCAAAATGACTGTGCGGTTCGTTATCCTGTTTAGCTTGCGCTGCACGGTACACAAGCAGTCTTGCGCTGTCTACCTTCGCCTGCATATCCGCCAGTTGGAACTGCGTATTTTGGAATTTCCAAATCGGCTTACCGAATTGGATTCGCTCTTTGTCGTAAGCAACGGTTTCGTTGATTGCCGCTTGAGCAATACCGACAGCCTGCGCGGCGATACCGATACGACCGCCGTCCAGTGTAGTCATAGCGACCTTAAAGCCTTTACCGACTTCACCTAAAAGGTTTTCTTTCGGCACGATACAATTGTCAAAAATAAGTCCGCTTGTGGATGAACCGCGAATACCCATCTTCTTTTCATGCCCGCTAACGGAAAAGCCCTTAAAGTCCTTCTCGACAATAAATGCGGAAATACCCTTAGTTCCCAATTCCTTGTCCGTCATTGCAAATACGATAAATATATCCGCATACTGAGCGTTGGTAATAAAGACCTTGGAGCCGTTCAGTACCCAGTGATCGCCCTTATCGACAGCTACCGTTTTCTGCATAGCAGCATCGGTACCTGCTCCCGGTTCGGTAAGACCGAAAGCGCCCAACTTCTCACCGGAAGCCAGAGGAACAAGGTATTTTTGTTTTTGCTCTTCCGTGCCGTACTTGTAAATAGGCCAACAGCACAGAGATTCATGAGCGGAAAGGACAACTGATGTTGTGGCGCAGTACTCCGCTAAAATTTCGCATGCGGCAATGTAGGAAAGATAGGTGAGCCCCGCTCCGCCGTATTCTTCAGGAAAATACATTCCCATAAAGCCCATCTCACCAAGCTGCCGACGCGCTTCCATAGGAAATTTTTCTTCCTCATCGATCTCTGCAGCCTTCGGACCTACTTCCTTCTCTGCAAAATCGCGCAACGTGTTCAGAATGTCCTGTTCTTCTTCGTTAAAATGAAAATTCACCGTTAAAACCTCCTGTAAATTAATTCGGAATTTTCTTATTGATACCGTTAAAAACTCTAAAAAGTTTTTAGACGGGCTCATTTCTTTATTGCATGAAACATACCTTACCCGGGTTTAAAATCATCTTGGGATCGAACACCTTCTTGATACCTTTCATAAGTTCTATGTTTACTGCTCCGACGGATTCGGCAAGGTATTTTACCTTACCGGAACCTATACCATGCTCACCGGATACCAAGCCTTTATAGTCAATCGCTTTCTGATAGATAATTTCAAAAAACCTATCCACACGTTTTTTGAACTCATCTTCAGCTAAGTCGTTTGAACACTGATAAATATGCAAATTGCCGTCCCCCGCATGTCCGAAAGACTTGATGGTTAATCCACAATCATTTGCCGTTGCGCGTACAAAGTCAAGATAATCAGCAATTTTATTTACCGGTAATACTACATCGCATTCATCCAACAGCTTGGTTTCCGCCATGATAGCTTCAAGGAATGAAGATCGCGCTGCCCATACGTCTTTAAGTTTTGTCGGCGTATCTGCCAACATGACATCTATCGCGCCTGCTTCAAGCACCAGTTCTTCGGCTTTTTCTATGAGAGCATCCAATTCTTCGGAAGTATTCGCATCAAACGTGAGCAATAAGTACGCTCCAATCTCCTGTCCGTTCAAGGATTTAGGAAACACTTCCTTTCCGACATACCTTTCAGAGGAAAGTATGATCTCGCGTTCCATAAATTCAATCGCTTGCGGATTAAGGTGAGCCATTTTGAATTTAGGTACGGTAGTCAAGGCCGTTCTTAAATCTTTAAACGGAACCATAAGAGAAACCGTCTCTTGCGGCTTGGGGATGATTTTTAACGTCAATTCCGTAATAATGCCGAGTGTTCCTTCGGAACCGATCATAAGATTCAAAAGAGAATATCCTGATGAAGTTTTTGAAACGGTAGCGCCGAATCTCGTAATTTCTCCATTCGGGAGGACAACCGTCATTGCCCGTACATAATCACGGGTGGTGCCGTATTTTACCGCCCTCATACCGCCGGCGTTGGTTGCAACGTTGGCGCCTACGCAAGCGAATTTTTCTCCCGGATCAGGCGGATAGAGCATACCCTTTGTTAAGCAGTCAGCCGCAAGATCATTAAGCAGCACGCCGGGTTCAATATCAACCACAAAATTTTCAAGATCGTATGATTTAATCTTGTTCATTTTCGTAAGATCGATTAAAACCCCGCCGTAAAGCGGCACCGCCCCTCCTACAAGTCCGGTACCGGCTCCGCGCGGAGTTACCGGTATTGTGTGCTCATAGCATATCTTCATAATTGCAGACACTTCTTCGGTAGAGCTGGGCTGCGCTACCAGATCAGGCATATGAGTACCGTAAATAGGCATCTCATCTTTAGCATAATCGGGGTTAATATCTTTTCCCGTATACACTTTTGCGCATACTTTTTTAATCTGCGCGACAATCTCCTCATTGAGTTTATTGTACATAAAGTCCTCCCATAAAAACTTTTGCAGGAAACATAAGTTTCCGAAAAAGTTTTTAACCGTGCGCGCATTACACGCACACGTAAATAATCGAGTTTGTTCATGCAAACTCGAGATAAAAAGCTCCGACGCCATTTTAGGCGGAGCTTTTTATCGTAACTCCCATAAAAAGACGGTTCATATTAAATATGGAGCAATGCCCCTGCAAGACATATCACACCTGCCAGCAGCGTATACACTACGAAATATTTAAATACTGCAGACAGAATTTTACTTTCGGAACCCGCTGCATTAACGGCTCCCGCGCCTATTGCCAACCCTTGCGGGCACACCATTTTGCCGATACCGGCGCCCATAACGTTTGCAGCTGTAATCCAATACGTATTCAGCCCCAATGATAGGGCAGTCTGTGACTGTAATCCGCCGAATAAAACGCAGGTAGATGTGCCGGATCCGGTTACAAAGGCTCCCAAAACGCCTATGATGGGGGACACAAAAGGATAGAACGGTCCCGTTGTCGCAACCAGCAAATTCGCTATATCCGAAATCATACCGCTGTATATCATAATTTTAGCGACGGCCATAACAGCGCAAATAGTAAATATGGTTGTCCAGTATTTTTTTAAGGTCGCGCCGAATACGGAAAAGATTTCTGCAAAACTCGCTTTTTGAATAAGACCGCCGCAGATCGCAGCGACAAATATGATAACGCCCGGCGTATTTACCCAGCTAAATCCGAGCGGTTTCCCGCCCTGTCCCGTATATATGAGGAAGGAACTCTTTATACCCTTTATTGCATTATGTATCGGCGGAACTGCAGTAGAGGTTACGGTAAGCAAAATAAAGATTAAAACAAAGGGCGCCCATGCTTTTACCCCTTCCGCAAAGCCGATATTCGATTTCTCCGTGTCCGCTATTTCAATCGAATATTCTTTATTTGTATCTTTTTTAAATACTTTTATAGCCGCTATCATACATAGCATGGAACATATCGAACCGATAATATCGGGGAGTTCCGGACCGAGCCACCACGCGGCGGCAAACCACGGAATAACAAAAGACAGTGACGCAATAAGCGTTATACGAAACACTCCTTTTAATGCCTTTATTCCCTTACCGCAGATAACGACCATAAAGAACGGCGACAGGAATGTAAGAATTGCTTGTATAAGCGCTACGTTTGCGGAAAGCGCCCCAAGTTCAACTCCTGAAACGGTTCCCAATGTAGTTGTCGGAACGCCAACGGAGCCGAACGCCGTCGGCGTACTGTTTACGACAAGACATGCTGTTACCGCCCGTATGGGATCAAGCCCGATTCCCGCCAGCATCGAAGCAGGAATTGCAACGGCAGTACCGAATCCTGCCATTCCTTCCATGAAGTTTCCGAATCCCCAGCCTATAATCAGCATCAATATTCTTTTATCATCGGAAATACCCGCAAGCATTTTTTTAATTGAATCCATTGCGCCGGTTTTAAGTGTAAGGTTATACGTGAAAAGAGCTGCGATTATAACCAAACAAATAGGCCACAACGCATTTAAAACACCTTCCAACGCGGCCGTCGACGTATGGACAATATTTAATTTCCAATACGTTACGGCCAACACGACGGTAATGATCAACGCGATGCCGCACGCTTTATAACTCGGCATTTTCAGTTTACTGAGCGCTATGATGAGCCAAATAATAGGTATCATAGCAAGGATGAATTTTAAAAACAACATGGCAATGCGCCTCCCTTTAGAAGACCGAGTATAAAAGCGGCTTTTGCGCCGGATGCATCGGCTTACCACTCCTTTTATTACGGCTTCTAGTTAAAGGATAACACGATTAATACCCGCACGCAACTATAAATTTAAAAAAAAATATAAAAATTTAAAAAAAATATAAAAAATTATAAATTTTTATTTGACAATTCAGGGTATCTATGTGCTATAATGAACGAAGAGTATAAATTAATTCCGAATACGATACAAATAAGCGTAAGAGTCAACGTTGCGTTGCCGAAAATGCGCCGGATGGTTTTTATCATTTGTTTTGTAAACGGTATTTTGGTGTATTCACCTTAACATTATTTTACGGAGGCTGCGATGAGTAGTATAACAGACGACTTGTATGAGCTTTTTAAAAAGAATCTTGAAAGTGTAAACGGCATCAGCAAGCGGGTTCCTAAGGCAGGATTGGGGAAGGCCGTTGCGGAAGTGTTCAAGGAACACGAAATTTCTTCCGCGTGCGTGTTTGAATCTCCGCTCCTTAAAGAAGCGGGGGTTGCATCGGAGCTTGCGGCTGCCGGTATCGATGTACACACCGATCATATCCGCCTTCATGCCGAAACGGACAAGGGCGGCGTTTCCGAAGCGCAACACGGCATTGCCGAACTTGGAACTATCGTTCAAGAACAGGACGACGCCGACGGAAGAATTGTAGCAACGATGTCGGAATACTATATAGGAATTGTAAAAGGTTCCACGATCGTTCCCACCTATGATGACATGTTTGACATATTAAGTAAAATGCCTCAACTCCCGAATTATGTAGGATTTATTACCGGGCCGAGCCGTACTGCGGATATTGAATGCGTAGGAACGGTAGGGGTTCACGGGCCGATTAATGTATGCATTATCGTAGTTGACGACGAATAGGACATATCGAGGAGGAAATCATTATGGCTAACGAAGAATTAAAGCAAGAAATACAGGCTGCATTGTCCAATGCTACGCTGGGGCGTACCCTCGGCAATTTTTGCAAGACATATCCCGCAAGAAGAGAAAAATCGTATGCAGGCGTCGATTTTGAAGCCACAAGGCAGATGATTAAAAAAGTCAAGTCTTATGCCGCGGATCATATCGACGAGATAATTGAAGAATTTACAAAAAACTGCGAAGCGAGAGGCGGCCATGTATACCATGCAAAAAGCACGGAAGAAGCAATGGAATGGATACGTAAGCTGGTAAAGGAAAAGGGCGTAAAAACCATTACCAAGTCAAAATCGATGGCTTCCGAAGAATTGCATTTTAACAAAGTCTTAAAAGAAGACGGCGTTTTAGTTCAAGAAACCGATTTAGGGGAATTTATCATTTCGCTCGAACAAAACACACCGGTACACATGGTTATGCCGGCGCTGCACTTAAATAAAGAGCAGGTTGCCGATCTTTTTACCGATTATACAAAGGTGAAAAACGATCCGGTTATTTTGGAAGAAGTAAGAACCGCCCGAAGGGTGATGAGAGATAAGTTTACCGCTTCCGAAATGGGCGTCTCCGGCGCAAATGTTGCGGTTGCCGAAACGGGAACCGTTTTTACAATGACAAACGAAGGCAACGGGCGTATGGTCGGAACCCTTCCCAGTACTCATCTGTATATTTTCGGTATTGAAAAATTCGTCAAATCGTTTTCGGACGCCCGCTGGATTTTTAAGGCGCTGCCGAGAAACGGAACCGCGCAAAGAATTACCTCATATATTTCAATGTATACCGGCGCCTGCGAAGTTACCGTTAATAAAGAAACGGATGAAAAGAGAAAAAAGGATTTTTACTGTGTTATCTTGGACACTCCCGGTCGAAGAGAAATTCTTGCCAATCAGGACTTCCGCCAAATGTTCGATTGCATACGGTGCGGCGCCTGTCTTGACGTATGTCCCGCTTTTGCGCTGGTAGGCGGTCATGTCTACGGTTCGAACGTATATACGGGCGGTATAGGAACCCTGCTTACGCATTTCTTGGTATCCGAGGAGCGGGCTTCGCAAATTCAAAATATTTGTTTGCAGTGCGGAAGATGCGATGAAGTCTGCGGAGGCGGTCTTAATATCTCAGAAATGATTATGAAGCTGAGAGAGATGAGTATGGCCGAACGCCCCGATGCGATAAAGAAGTTTGCATTGGATGCGGTATCCGACCGCAAGCTCTTCCATTCACTGCTCAGAATTGCTTCCGTAGCGCAGGCTCCGTTTACAAAGGGACAGCCGATGATTCGGCACTTGCCCATGTTCTTATCGGGACTTACCGAAGGAAGGAGCTTCCCTGCTATTGCGCCGGTACCGTTTAGAGACATATTCCCGACAATTAAACAGGATGTGAAAAATCCGAAAGGAACGATTGCATTATTTGCAGGCTGCTTGTTGGATTTCATTTATGTTGATCTTGCCCGCGCTGTTATCGCTGATATGAACTCCATCGGTTATAAGGTGGAAATGCCGCTCGGACAGGCGTGCTGCGGCTGTCCTGCGACAAGTATGGGCGATGTGGCAAACGCAACAAAAGAGGCGATTATCAATATTGAAGGAATGGAAGCGGAAAAGTACGACTATATCGTTTCGGCCTGTCCGTCATGTACGCATCAGCTGCATTTATATCCGACCTTCTTTGAGGAAGGAACTCCCATGCGTAAACGGGCTGAGGAACTGGCCGGCAAGTCTTTCGACTTCTGTAAGCTCTTTCACGATCTCGGCGGTGTTTCCGATCAAGGCGACGATAAACCGCTTAAAATTACCTACCACGACTCGTGCCATCTTAAGCGGAGCCTCGGCGTAACGGAAGAACAGCGTGAGCTTTTAAAACATACAAAGGGTGTTGAGTTCGTAGAGATGGAAGAACATGATAACTGTTGCGGTTTCGGCGGTTCCTACTGTATGCTCTATCCTGAAATTTCGGCTCCTATCCTTGAAAACAAGATTAAGAATATAAAGGCTTCGGGAGCGGGAATTGTCGCCGTCGACTGTCCCGGCTGTATGATGCAGATCAGAGGCGGACTTGACGCAAGAGGAGAGAACATACAAGTTAAGCATACGGCTGAACTTATTGCGGAGAAAAGAGGTCTGGTTTAAGGTTGAAAGAGACAAGGAGCGAAGCGGCGCAGCATTTTGGCATTCCTGAGCTGGAAAGCTTTATGAAGGAACCTGAAAATTGCGTAAGACGATATATGCGCCTGATTGTAGGAAATTCGCTAGCGAATACCGAAACGGGCAGCATCATTAACGATGCGGTTTCTTCATCAGGGAAGATGATCAGGTCAAAGCTGCTTCTGCTCTGCGGAACCTTAGGCCCTTTATGGGAGGCAAAAAAGGAAAGACTGTGCGCATTGGCGGCTCTGATTGAGCTTACGCATCTTGCTTCATTGATACACGACGATATTGTTGATGATGCCCCCTATCGGCGCGGAAAACCTGCGATACACAGTAAGTACGGCAGAAATGCGGCCGTCTATGCGGGCGATTTACTGATAGCGAAGGTGTATCACTATCAAGCGGTGGAACAGCTCAATGAATCGGGAGCAGCGCTTTCAAAAGCGATAGAGCGGATGTGCGCAGGAGAAATAGGACAAGATGCTTGCCGCTATAAAGAGGAGGTTACAATAGAAGAATACCTAAACAACGTCAAAGGAAAAACGGCGGCATTGTTTCAGGTTGCCTGCCGCATAGGAGCGCGGGAAGCGGGATGTTGCAATGAAGCGGTATACAAACTTGAACGGTTCGGGGAGAACCTAGGGATTATGTTTCAGCTGCGGGATGATCTACTGGACTTTACCGCCGACGGAAAGGCGTTCGATAAAGAGATGCACCGGGACTTTTTGAGCGGGATTTATACGATGCCGCTGCTTAAAGCGCTGGAGCATCCCGACGCCCACCAGCTGTTGCGGCCGGTTATGCGTGAAAACAAAAAGCGGCGTCTTTCAACCGAAGAGATCGCCGATATGGAAAAAACGGTTATACACTTAGGAGGCATTGACGGTACCTGCGGTGAAATCAGAACGCTTGCGCAAAAGAACGAAGAGCTTTTGGACACAATTGAGGATAACGGCTTGACAGCGAAACTGATGAAAAAAATCCTCGGACTTTTAGAGGCAGGAAGATGATCCCGTACAAAGGTCTAACGGTGCGTACGGCTATACAGCTGGCCGCACCTCATACATGGGTTGCCTCAGTTTATCCTGCGTTGTTCGGCGTTCTTTTCAGCAGAATAAGCGGATACGGTTTGCATATCACTACGGGAGGAATGCTTATCCTTGCATGTATACTGATGCAAGCGGCGGTAAATACGCTGAATGACTATGCAGACTATGTAAAAGGTACCGACAGCATGCAAGACAATGTAGAAAAAAGCGACGCCGTGCTGTTATACAACGACATAAAGCCCGTTCATGCGCTGTATCTCGGCCTTTTATACCTTGCAGCGGGAGCGGCCTTAGGAATTTTCAGCTGTATCAAAACGGGATTTATTCCGCTGTGTATCGGTGCAGTCGGGGGCGTAGTTGTGTTGCTGTATTCCGGCGGACGGCTTCCGTTATCCTACCGTCCGGTAGGCGAGTTTGTTTCGGGCTTTGTTATGGGAGGCCTGATACCGCTCGGTATAGCGGCGGCGGCAGACAATAGGCTGCACCCTACCGTACTTGTGTATAGCCTTCCGCTCATCATCGGTATTGCGCTTATTATGATGAGCAATAACGGATGCGATATTGAAAAAGACATACGCGCAGGAAGACACACACTGCCCGTATGCATCGGAAGAAAAAAGACGGTTATCTTATACCGCATATCGGTAATCGTGTGGATCACGCTGTTGTGCGTATTGCCTGTCGCTACATTCGGCATTGCCAACGGTATAATCGCTCCTATTTGTATTGCTGTCGGCTGGAGAGCCTTTATCGGTCTTCTCAAATCGGACTTACGCCCTGAAAAGCGCGTACGATGTATGAAAGGCATTGTATCGGCAAACATATACGGAAACGGCGGATATATAGCGGCGGCGGCCGTCAGCCTCGTATTGGGAAAACGCTGATGAAACGAGCTTTCGACTGTAATGAGGACTTCAAAAAACACGGTTTTTTGAAGATACCCTCTTGAGTGTTCACGCAAGGGGTCGTATGGATAGCGTATTAAAGTCGCAGCACGTATATCGGGTTTTTGAAACCATATCGGGGAATTATGACCGCGCAAATGAACGAATCAGTTTGGGGCTGCAAAAATCGTGGAAAGCGCTGCTGGTGAATGCAATTTCCGAAACGGCGCCGCTTCATACGAATTTGCTTGATGTGTGCTGCGGTACCGGTGACATTCCCCTTTTGACGGCGCAAAAACGGCCGGATATATGGAGTACCGGAATAGATTTTTCTCCCGCTATGCTGGCCGAAGCGCAGCGGAAGAGCAGCGGTATGAAACATATCGTATGGAAGGAAGCGAATGCAATGCACTTGCCGTTTCCCGACAATACCTTTGCATCTGTTTGCATTTCCTTCGGTTTGCGCAATACGCCGGATTATCAACAGGTGCTGAGCGAAATGAAAAGAGTTGCAGCCGCCGGAGGAAGCATATATTGTCTGGATTCCTTTATACCGGACACCATATACGTACGCGGTTTTTATACGTTGTATTTTAAGTATATCATGCCGTTTGTAGGCGGAGGAAAAAAATATCGTCAAGAGTATAGATGGCTCTATACGTCTACGCAAGAATTCCTCCGTAAAAAAGAATTGATTGCGTTATACGAGCGTTTGGGGCTGACGCATATTACCCAAACGAGCAGAATGTTCGGGGCATGTATATTGGTTCAAGGGAAAAAACCGGAGAAAACTGCTAAAGACCTTAGCGTTTAGAGGTTTTTCTCGGATTTATGTGCATATAAGGGGATATCTGAAAAATTCACCGGAATTTTTTAAAGATGCCTTATATAGAGTATAGAGTATAAAATTTGTGTCTTAATAAAGGCACAAACGTACATTTCACACAAGGAGGAAAGAGTATGAGCGATGATAAATTTGATGTCATAATCGTCGGAGGAGGATTAGCCGGCTGTTCGGCAGGTCTTGTGTTGGCGCGGGCAAATCTGGAAGTGCTTATCATCGAACGCGGAAATTTTTGCGGAGCAAAAAATATGACCGGAGGACGGTTATACGGTCATAGTCTTGAAAAAATTATTCCGAATTTTGCGCAAGAGGCTCCCATTGAAAGAAAGGTTACAAAAGAAAAAATTTCTTTGATGAGCAGCGACGGTTCCGTTGATATTGGGTTTGGCTCCAAGAAATTAAGCAGTGAACCCGATACCGGTTCGTACACCGTACTTCGTGCGCCGTTTGATCAGTGGTTGGCTTCAAAAGCGGAAGAAGAAGGGGTTTCAATTATTCCCGAAGCGCTTGTCGAAAAGCTGATTGTTGAGGACGGAAAAGTTATCGGTGTTGAAGCCACCGAGGAAAAGCTATATGCGGATGTTGTTATCCTTGCAGACGGCGTAAACTCGCTCCTCGGGCAAAGCATCGGTATGAAAAAGGAACTCGAACCTCATCAGGTCGCAGTCGGTGCAAAAGAAATTATCAAACTGGGTGAAGATGTTATCAATCAAAGATTCGGGGTGCGGGGCAATGAAGGCGTTGCGTGGCTTTCCGCAGGGGACCCCACAGCGGGAGGATTCGGCGGAGGCTTACTCTATACAAATAAAGATTCGGTTTCGGTCGGTATCGTAGCGACATTAAGCGATATAGAGCATAGCGGTTTATCGGTTAATCAATTACTCGAACGCTTTAAAGAACATCCGTCTATCGCTCCATATATAGAAGGCGGGCAAACTATTGAATATTCGGCTCACTTAGTGCCGGAAGAAGGACTGCGCATGGTGCCGGAATTATACAGAGACGGCGTTATTATGGTAGGAGATGCCGCAGGGTTCTGTATCAATCTCGGGTTTACCGTCCGCGGTATGGATTTTGCAATAGAATCAGGACGTCTCGCAGCCGAAACGATTATCAAGGCGCATGAACAAGGAGACTACAGCGCAAAATCACTTGCATACTACCAAAAAGCATTGGATAACAGTTTTATCATGCGAGATTTAAAACAATATCAAGGATTTCCTGCATTGCTTGGACGCAGAGAGATATTCGAGCTTATTCCTTCTCTGGCGACCGATATTGCGGCTAAGGCATTCACCGTCAACGGCAAACAGGAACAAAATCTTATTATGTATGCGCTTGACAATATTGCACAGCAGACGAGCGCGACGGAAATCGTGAATACAATCACATCGGTATTGGAGGCCTTTTAGCTATGAAAAAAATGACGATTGAAGATAAACTTGCGCTTAATGTATTTCATACGGATGAGGAATATTCTCATATCGATGTTGATCTTGAATATACGGATGAAAAGGAGATTAAAAAATTATTGCTTGCCTGTCCTGCGGAATGCTATAAGTACATTGACAACAAACTTGCTTTCAGCCATTTAGGATGTTTGGAATGCGGCACATGCAGAGTCCTCTCTTTGGGCAAGATCGTCAAGCAATGGAATCATCCTTCAGGCGGGATCGGCGTTTCCTACAGACGGGGGTAGATTTCCGGCGGTTCCGAAAAATGCGTTTGCATCACCTTTAATCGGTATCATTTGAGGAACCGCCCGTATATCGTTTGTTGCCGATAAAGTAAGGTTGATATGGGAAGAATAATAGTATTTACCGGAAAAGGAGGAGTCGGTAAAACAAGTATTGCAGCGGCTCATGCACTGCAGTCGGCGCGTACGGGAAAAAAAACTATATTAGTCAGCGTAGACATGGCGCATAACATCGGCGATATTTTTAGAGCGCCGGTGGGTAAAGATATAACGAAAATCGAAGAAAACCTGTGGGCAGTAGAATTGGACCCGTACGCGCTTATGCGTGAGGATTTTCCCGAAGCACAGAAATCCGTATTTGATCTTATCGGGGGAACAAAAAAAAATCTCGATGCGATAGGCAGTCATTTTATTATTCCCGGATTTGAAAATTTATTTTCATTACTTAAAATCAAACAACTCTATGATGATAACACCTATGACCGTATTATTGTCGATTGCGCCCCAACCGGAGAAACATTATCCCTGCTTAAACTTCCCGAATTGCTTTCTTGGTACATGGAAAAATTTTTCCCGGTCGGTAAAACCATGCTCCGTGTATTATCTCCCGTTTCAAGGGTAAAATATCATGTTACACTTCCTAGCCGTAAAACCCTCGACAAAATAGAAGTATTACATGCAAAACTGCTCGAGCTTCAAAATCTTCTTAAAGACAAAGATATCAGTACCGTCAGATTGGTATGTATGCCGGAAAAAATGATTGTGGAAGAAACGAAGCGTAATTTTATGTATATGAATTTATACGGATACCAAGTTGATACCGTCTTTATCAACCGTATGGTACCGGAAGATATAAAAAATCCGTTTATGCAAAAAATCAAAGAGCACCGTAGCCGATATATACGCGATATGGAAAGCGTATTCACCGATATACCCATCATATATGTTCCGTGGTATCCCGATGAAATAAGAGGTTTTCAAGCAATTCAAAAATTGAGCGAAGAAGTTTTGAATATCCCTGACTTATTCGCGGTTAGAGCGCACACCGAAAGCGAATCGTATGAAAAATGGGAGGAGGGATATATCCTTACCATTACGCTGCCGAACAACTGCCGAGGCGAAACGGAAGTGTTTTGTCATACGGCGGATATCAGTATCAAAGTGAATAATTTTAACCGCTGTATTCCCTTACCTAATACGCTGCGCGGAAGCAAAATCGTTCAAACGGACGTAAACGATAGAACCGTTCGGATTTATTTTCGGCTTTCCGAAAACAAAGAGGCATAACCTGTGAGAATTATTATTTACACCGGAAAGGGAGGAGTCGGAAAAACCAGTATAGCGGCGGCGACTGCGTGCCGGCTCGCAGATAACGGGAAGAAGGTTCTTATCATAAGTACGGATCAAGCGCACAGCCTCGGCGATTCTTTTGGAGAAAAATTAAGCGGGGAACCGGTACGCATATTTAAGAATATCGATGCGTTGGAGATCGATACCGTCTATGAAAGCAAAAAAGCATGGAAAAATGTGCACGATTATTTAAAACAAATCATTACGGAAAAAGCGAATGGCGGAATAGAGGCTGACGAAGCATTGCTGTTTCCGGGCTTTGACGAGCTGTTTTCATTACTGCGTATCCTCGATGCCTATCAAGATAATAAGCATGATGTGATTATTGTGGATTGCGCTCCGACCGGAGAAACCTTGTCTTTACTGCGTTATGCCGAAAAATTAACCGTCTTTGCCGATAAGGTTATCCCGATGATACGCACGGTCAATACTGCAATTGGATCATTAATTTCAAAAAAGACCTCCGTACCGAAACCGAAAGACATCGTTTTTGAAGAGTTTGCCGCTTTAATTAAAAGGCTTGCTCAGCTACAAAAAATACTTCACGATCGTACTGTTACCGGTATAAGAATTGTTATTACCCCTGAACGTATCGTATTGGAGGAAGCCCGCCGCGCTTATACATGGTTTCAACTCTATGATTTCGGTGTTGATGCAATTTTTATAAACAAAATATATCCCGAACAAGCGCTCGACGGTTATTTTGAAAATTGGAAAACCGTACAGGAAGAGCATATACGCATTGCACGGGAAAGCTTTATAAATCAAAAATTTTTTACATTGGAATTGTGGGACGAAGAAATACGCAGTAAAAAACTTTTGGACAAGGCTGCAGAAGCGTTGTATGGAGAAACCGATCCGATGGAATTGTTTTGCAGCGAACCTTCTTTTCATATAGAAGAAGCTCATGGAACATTGATACTCGTTATGAATCTTCCGTTTATTAATCAACAGGATATTTCAATTTTAAAAGAGGATGCCGACATAATCGTATCGATCAAAAACGAAACACGGCGATTCCATTTGCCGGATACTATGGCAAGACGCACGCTGTCAAACCATATTTACGAAAACGGTCAGCTTAAAATAATGCTGGATTATTAAAGATAAAACATCGCAAATTTGATCGGTGCCTATTTCTCGGTTTTAAACTTGCCTACTTCCAAGACGAGACCGTCTATACTTTGCTTGTTTTTTACGGCAATTTCAAGAGACTCTTGCGCCGCTTCATTGATCAGCTCCGTCTGAGAAGCGATATTCTCGATATTTTCCCGCAAAATACGTGTTAAATCATCCAGCCGCTTTGTCGCCGAAACAACCTTCTCACCGTCGGCAAGCATATCGCCGGAACCGCTTTTTACCTCGTTTGTCACGCCGGTAACATCGTTGATAATACCCCAGATGATTTTTCCGTTTTCTTCCTGCTCATCCATCGCTTGAACCACTCCTTCGATGGAGCTGCTTAAGCCTTTTGAGTATCCCGAAATAATATTAAACTTTTCAACGGCACCCGATGCGGAATCCGCAAGCGCTTTAATCTCGGCAGAGAGATTTTTAAGTGTTATGGAAATCTTTTTACCCTGAGCGCTCGATTCTTCGGCAAGTTTCCTTATTTCCGAAGCGACGACGGCAAATCCTTTCCCCGCCTCTCCCGCATGTGCCGCTTCGATAGCGGCGTTCATTGCAAGCAGGTTCGTTTGACTTGCAATATTTTCTATTACGGCGCCTGCTTCAATCAAATCACCCGATGCGTCCGATATCCGCTGAGATACCTCATTCGCTTTAGCGAGTGTTTCCCTGCCGTCATTGGTAGCTGCAGAAAGATTACGGATAGCCTCACGGGTTTCCACGACATTTTCCCCTACAGTATCGATACTGTGCGTCATCTTATCAAAAGAGGTAGAGGATTCGGTAATCATAGCTGCTTGCTGTCCGATACTTTCATCCAACCCCCTCAGCGTTTTGATGATATGCTCGATAGCGGCAGCCGTACCGGATACGCTTTCTTCCTGTTCCACAAACCGCTTTTTAAGATCTTCAATACCGGCGGTAATATTTGAGACCACTTCGCTGACCGACATCATATTGCTTTCGAGATCGGAACCGACCGATTCCATTTCGCGGGAATCCGCCCCGACTTTTTGGATTGAATTTTTCAGTTTTAAAATCGTCTGATTAAAATACGATGACAATACGCTCGTTTCGTCCTTACCGCTTGCAGGGAGCTCAATCGTAAGGTCTCCCTCTCCCTGCGCAATATTTTTCAGTGCGTCTATAACGTGATTGATCGGACGGGTAATATTACGCGCAATAAGAACACCTAACGAGATGGCGATAATCAATTGGCATAACGCGATGATGACAAATGTTTTAATAAGGTTTGTCACATTTTCCGCCATAAACTCCGAGACGGGAGCCGTTAAGAGGAGTGTCCAATCCGCATACCGCATCGAAGCGACGGCAGATATATACTTGACGCCTTTTATTTCGGATACGTTAACCGAAGACTTATGTGAAGCAAGCGCCTGTTTAAGGAATTGCGCATATGCATTTGTATCACTTCCGATTATTTCACTGTAAATACTTTTGTAAAGAATTTCGGGGCGCCGGTTGCCTAAAACAGTGCCGGAAGCACTCACCAAATACGCAGTACCCGTTTCGCCGACAATAATATCGCTTATTAAATTCGAGAGTGCATCACCTAAAATCGTTGCATTGATAACACCGGTGATTTTCCCTTGTAAATCCCTCATAGGAATCGCCACAATGAAAATATATCTCCGATCGGTCGATGACTGTGCAGGTTCCGTAATAATATACTTTCCTTTACGTGCCGATTGAAACCAATCGGCGCTTGCAACTTTTTCAACCGTGTTATCCGTTCGGTACAACATACCGTCAAGTCCACTGATACCGAAGCTGAGCCAGCCGCGCTGTTTTTGCATTTGTATCTCATTTTTAAATAATTCTATTTTTTCTTGATACGATACGGTGTCGTCTTGAATGAGCGGCAAGTTTGAAAACGCTTCCAACTTTCCGAATAAGGCCTGAGAGCGTTCGTCTAAAACTTTTGATGAACTTTTTACGAGTTCTTTTAAGAAATATTCGGTATTATTCAAAAGCGAAACGGAAGCAAAGTATATCGCAACAATATAAATAATTGTTAAAATAGAAACGGCAAATACGGCAAAGGATGTAATCATCTTATTTCTAATGGAAAAAAAACTCGTCTCTTTTTGTTTATGTGAAACTGTGTGTGTCATCATATTCTCCCGTAGTTTTTAAAAGATACCTTATTCTTTCAACGCAGCGTTGGAATTCTGCACAAAGCGATTCAGTGCTGCCTGAATATCGTTCCCCGATGCTGCTTCTTTTAAAAGTGTATTCCAGTATCCGCGCATCTGACCGAAACCGGTAATGTTATTGTAATACTGTCCGAAAAAACGCTGGAGTACCGAATTATATAACATTTCGGCATCTTCCGTTTCTATTTGAATCTTAGAACTTGCAGGAAAACCGCCGGTTGCATTTATAAGCTTAGGCGCCCACACTTCGTCGGTAGCGGCAAAATGAAGAAATTTTTTTGCAGCTTTTATTTTATTCGCATTGCCGTTGTTAAAAACACAAGCACCGCCCGCCAAAAATTCAAGGAGCGGAGCGTCGGCATCATTGGGGAACGGCATATAGATCGGCGTAAAATCTTTTCCTTTATATCGCCGTTTACCGTCATTCATTTTATTGAGCTGTGGCGAATACAAGATAGTGTGAACTGCCTTAGCGGAAACGAACATCGAAATAGCATCGTTAGAAGTAAGATCCTTTCCGTCGAGCAAAAGTCCCCGTTTCATCGCCTGCACCGTCCAGTCCACATTCCTTACCGCTTGCGCGGAATTATAGATATAACTGGAATAATCTCCGTTCAAAAGATTTGCATTTCCATAAAGGTTGACCAAAAAAGCTCTGGTACCTTGGTCGCCGCCCATATTTTTATAATAGAAAACGCCCGGAACGGTTCCTGCAGGGAGCTTCTCTTTAAGCGCAGTTAAAAGCCTTTCATACTCTTCAACCGTCCACCGGCGGTCTCTCCGCTTATACGGCAATAAATTGATAAGTCCAAGGTCTTCGAGCATTTCTTTATTGAACGCCATCGAAAAAGCGCCTTCATGCATCGGATACATATAGGTGCGTCTATCCTTACCGGCGGAAACGGTTAAAAGCTCGGTAGTAATATACGGCTTTTCCGTTGCAAGCACATCATCCAGCGGTTCAAGCAAGCCCTTCCCCGCCCATCCGATAATTCGGCCGGGTGCATCATAAATAATGTCGGGAGCCTTGCCGTCTGTTATGGCTTTCTCAATTTTTTCCGCTCCATCGGTAAAGTTGAGCAATGTAAAACGAACTTTAATAGAAGGGTTTTCTTTTTCAAACGCAGCGATTAAACTCTTTTCAAAATCGCCTTCGACACCGGTATCGGAGGTGAAATTGGGAAATGTCCAAAATTCAATTTCCGCAGCGACATCGGCTTTTTTAGCATTCATACAGCCCATACACAAAACGGCAGATAACGTAAACAGCACGAACAAACTTCTCTGCAATAAACCGTGAAAAATTTTAGTCATTATAACACCTTGGTATTTCATTAAAAAAATATCTCTAAATCTTCTCGAAATTAAAACGTATGAAAAGATTTTCTCATAGCTCATTATATTTTAACATAAGCGGCAAAATATAACAATCGGAAAATGATTCATTTATCCGCTACCGTTATCTCGTCTCCTTTTTTTAAAAGCCCGCCGGTAAGCACCTT
>ERZ772960.1122-NODE-1122-length-22100-cov-5.250805_pt1 | contig 22100 bp, 18 predicted proteins | sample MGYA00580678_ERZ772960 | MGnify/ENA primary metagenome ERZ772960 (study PRJEB29015, sample SAMEA2737930) | human oral metagenome | biome: human oral; feature: human-associated habitat; material: dental | place: China | collected 2059 ... | reverse complement strand
TTATATAAAATAAGTTTTCTAAGTTATATTTCTTTATTTTTTTTATTAAAAGTGTTTTATTAATTTTTTTATTATTAAGTAAATAATATAAATCATTAATATCCTTGATAAAAGCATATTCATGTTTAAATAAATGTGATAATGTTATACAAATTAAGTCTTCTAATTCTATTTTTCCTAGAGTATTACACTTAATAATCCCTGTTCTACCAAGTGGAAAACCTCCCATATTAATATCAACTATCACTTGAAATTTATCTTGTAAAATTTTTTCTAAATGTATGTGAGCAGTTAAAACTTCTTTTTTATCTCCATCTAATACATTTTTAAATGAAAAAGGTACTGATCCTCCAATTACTAATTTAAAATTTCTTTTATTTATCAAATAATCTATAAATTTAAAAGCATCATCATAGTTTTCAGATAAATAATCATAATCCATATGTGTTCTATACATATTTTCTGGGTAAAATTCACTTGTTTTTTGCCCTTTTACAGAATCTATTTTTAAATTATTACTGTCAATATATTTTTGAATAATTTTAATCTCTTCATCTGCTATTTTCATACTTAAAATTTGTTTATATACAAGCGTTTCAATTGGTTTATTCAGAGTCAAATTATATTTTATTGTATTATTTAAATACGGTGAAGCTAATCTTAATTTTTTTATTTTTTTTTCTTGACTAATTGTCATGTTTTTCATTAATTTATTAAATTCTTTAATTTCGCTATCTGAAAGCACTGTTAAGCCAAATTTTTGTAAAAATTCATCCTCTTGAACTAGATCTTTTTTAAGTTCTTTTACTATCTCCTTAAAAGATTTTCTCTTCTCCTCAACTATTGTTCTATTAGTATCCCAATTCATCTTTCGCATTTGAACGCAGGCATCACATGCTAAAATATTTTTACTACTTTTATTCTCAAATTTATCATTTTGATTAAAAATTTTTTTTAATAAATTTAGAGGGGTTTGGATACAAGAACTTCTATTTTTTTCTAAGTCTTCTATCCATTTCTCTTCTTTTAAATAGTTTTTATTTATTAATCTTGATAATTCTCTATATATCTCTGTTTCATTTTTTCCTGATAATCTTTTTTCAATATATAAAGCAACTTGTTTTGAAACATTGCAGGAATCACATAAGTATTTAAAGTATAGTTTATTATTTTCTTTTATCACATATAAACTTAATTTATCACCACATGCAACACCACTTGATTCAAGAATATAATCTGGAGCATATATTACATTTCTCTTATCTTTCATATTGAATACCTTTCTTTATCACTTCTATTAATTTATCAATATCTGATGTTTTACTTCCAATTCCCCATGAAATACGACATAAACTTTCTTTTCCCAAAATATTTAAAGTGTTTTGGGAGCACATATGACCTGTTCTAATTATAATTTTCTCTTTAGATAATATTTCTTCTAAATCATGAGGATGAATTTTATTTATATTAAAAGAACACATCGTATTTATATTTTCATTACCAAATTTGACAATTTCTAATTCATGAATTGTTTCCAGATTAGACTTAACATATTCTCCAAAATTATTTTCAAACTTCTCTATTTTCTCAACATTTAACTTTTTTAAAAACTCACAAGCCTTACTCCAAGCATAAATCAAACCTATATCAAATGTTCCTGCTAAATATTTTAAAGTTCCTTGATGCCATTCAGGTTTTCCACCCAATGTATTCCACACCATTCCTCCCCCTAGTAAAAAAGGTGGTAATGTATCTAAAAGGTTTTTTTTTATAATACAAGCTCCTATATTTTTAGGACCGTACATTTTATGAGCTGACATTACATAGGCATCTGCATCAATAAATGAAAAATCTAACCTTATATGCCCTGTAGCTTGAGAAACATCATAAATTAAATATGCATTAGATTCTTTAGCTATTTGAGATATTTTTCTCAAATTTACTTTACTGGAATTAATATTTGAAATCATAGAAATACTTATTATTTTTATTTTGTTTTTTGGCAAATTATCAATAAAATTATAATCTAAATCATTATTCTCTAATAGTGGTAACATAACAACACTTGCTCCAACTTTTTCAGCAATACTTTTCCAAGGTAAAATATTACTATGATGTTCAAATGGACTAATGAGAATATAATCTCCTGAATTTACTCTTTCTGATATTGTATTTGCTAATAAATTTAATGACTCTGTAGAGTTTTTTGTGAAAATTATTTCGTATTCTTTAGAAGTATTAAAAAACTCTTTGATTATTTTTTTTGAAACATTAAATATTTCTTGTGCTTTTATAGATAAAAAGCCACTCCCTCTATTTATAGTCACCCCTATATTTGATTGAAATTCATTCCAAGCCTCTATAACACTATCAGGCATAAAGGTAGTTGCTGCATAATCTAAATATATTAAATTAGGATTATTTCTATATATTGAAAAATTATTTTTATTTATCAACTATATTTTCCTCCAATTCTTCTATTATTCTTATAACATCTTGCACTTCTATTTTATCTAAACATATATGATTATTATTACAAATACCTGACCATAAATATTTGCAATAACACCTCTCTTTATTATATAGAGTTTTCCCTTTTCCATATTTCCATATTCCATTAACAACTGGTGATAAAGGTCCACATAACATAATAGAAAAAATATTTTTCCATACTGCCATATGAACATAAGCTCCATCATTTCCAATAACTATATAGCTTTCAGAAATCAAGTTTATCATTTCTTCCCAATTATTACTTATAATTATTTTTTGTGTTGTAGTTTTATTCAATTTTTCAAATAGCTCATTTTCTTCTGGACCTAATACAAAACGAACTATATAATTTTTTGAACAATACTTTGCAACAGTAATATATTTATCAATATCCCACCTTTTTAGTATTCCTTTTTTACTACTTCCTGGAAAAATTGTAACTATATTATTAGCTTTAAAACTTTCATTTTTTAAAGGTTGAATTTTATTTAATATTTTTTTTGTAATTACAAAATGTCTTTCCATTCTATTAATTTCTTTTTCTTTTATTTTACAAATATCAGTGTAAAAAATCGAAGCTCCATCTTTTGCAGTCTCTTTGCTTCTTCCAAGACGAACTTTAATATTACACATAGCTCCAAAAACTGCACTTTGAAATACTCCATGTAAATCTATATACATGTCAAATTTTTCTTTCTTTACCTTTTTTACTATTTCTTCAAATATACTGCAATCTAATATCCTTGTTCCACCTTCTGTATCTATAACAGGATTAAATTTAGGTTGAGGATAAATCACATCTATATTTCTACATACACTAGCAATTGAAACCATTTCTTCAAAGCAAGTAAAACCTATATATGAATTGGGGTAATAAAATTTAATTGCATCTATTAATGGGAAAACTCTAATAATATCTCCATTATTTTTTAATTGACATATCAATATTTTCATTGCATTTCACCTATTTATTATTTTTTTATTTAATTCAATGAATTCTTTTGTTTTTTCACTACCTATAATTTTATTTAAAGTATTCTCAACAGTTTCTAATTTTTGATTCACTATAGTAATATCCTCGCTATTTAGTTTCATATTATTATTTAACATATTTTCACACATATATTTAACAATTTCATAATGATTTATTGTTTTTTGATCATTATGTTTTCTTTGAATTTTCTCTGCAATTTTACACATTCTATTCATCCACAGAAATGATACATCAATTGTAAAATATTCTTTATTATTCCAATTACATTTCTTTATATTATTTATTTTTTGATTCATCAAAATATCTAGTTTAAAATATTCGTTTTTAGATTTCCAAAAAACTGTTATAACTTTTTCATTAAATGTATTTTTATTTATATATATAACTTCTGGTTCATTTAATATTTTTATAAAAACTTTCTCATTATCTATAGAAGAAAGCATATCTATATCTTTTAATTTATAATCATTTTTTTTAAATAAAAATATAAATGCTAAACCTCCTCTAACAATAGCATTTTTTGTATTTGATAATTTCCATATACATTTCATTATCTTAGGTGGAATTTCATTAGCATAATATCTCTTTAAAGGATATTTTTTTTCATCATATTGTCCATATATCAATTTCATTCTAAATATCCTTTCAATTCTTTTATTATATTGTTAGTTACATTCTCTTCTGTATCATTTGCATCTACATAGTGAACTGGAATACAATCCAACTTAGTTAAATAAGTTTTTAGTATCTCTTTGTCTTTCTTCATTTGTTCCACTTGATCCATTTTTCTTAAAGGACCTCTATTTCTCTTTAAAATTCGTTTATGGGCTTCTTCTACATCAATATCCATAAATATAATAACAGAAGGTCGATAAAATGCTTTCATATGTTTCTCCATTTCATCCCATTCTTCTTGCCAACTACTTTTTTTATATGCATCTAAATTATAATAATATGTTGATAAAATTCCTCTTGACATAATTACATATTTTGCTCCTTTTTTTAATGCTTTATCTATTGCTAATTTTAAATCTATAGATATAAAAATTGGATTTAGCCATGGATTAAGTTCCCTAACTTCATTCCATTTTTTTTCATCAGAATACAAATACTTTAAAACTTTTCCTATTGAGGATTTTGTAGGTAAATCTATATAATAACCTTTACCATATTTATCTTCTAATACTTTTGTAACCTTTTTTATCTGAGTTGTCTTTCCAGCACCAGGTAGTCCTTCAAAAGAAAATAATGGTATATTAGGGATACTATTTTTAGTAATATCATTATCAAATACTATCTTCAAAACTTCATATAATTCTTTAAGAGCTTTCATATTTTAGTTCCTTTCTATATTCTATTATTACTTGCATATATTTCATAAACTTCATAATTATAAATTTTTTTTACAATTTTTTTAATATTTTGTATCTCTTCTTTTTCTACCAATACTTGAGCCATTCCATCACCTTGTGAGCCTACTCCTTTGATCCCTAAAACTCCTTTTATTTTTTTTAAAAATAAAATTAAATTATGTAATCGTGGAGCTTTAAGTTCACTAGAATATTCTGAAACATTTTTATCAAAAATTAACTGTGCTTTGTTCATTAATAAACCTAATTTTTTAATGTTAGCTGTTTCAATATATTCTTTCGCTTTTCTGTTAACTCTCTCATTAACTTTACCTAATGTTCTATATAAATTTAAGCTCTTTTTATTTTGGGGAAATGGATATTCATTATTTAAGTCATCTAGTATTTTCTTTGTATTTTTAGAACTATTTAAATCAATTAGTAAATAATAAAATTCTTGCTTTATATTAATATTTTGAGATATTATATATCTTCTATCAAATTCAATAAATCTAACTCCTTTTCCATATCCACATATTTGATCTAGTTTTCCACACTTTGAACCAGTTAAATTTTCTGCTTGATAGGCTAGCTCCATCTCCTCTTTTATACTTATCTTTAAAGAATAAACCTGATTATAAGCTCTTATAATAGCCATACAAATTGCTGCACTTGAAGCTAATCCTTTTTTTATTGGTAATGTCATTTTTGTACAGATAATTTTTATTCCTTCTACTTGGTATTTTTGTGTTACTAATTTAGCTGTTGAAACTACATAATCAAAAAAAGGATCAAATTTTTCTAATTTTTTGATATCATCAATTTTTATGCTTTTTTTATCATAAACATATTCAAATTTTTTACTTTTATATACTCTCAAATACACACCTTTATCAATTCCAAGTACAATTGAATAACCTTTATTTATCATTGGATTTACTTCTCTATATGTTGCAGCCCAGTCTGAATGTTCACCAAATAAACAAAGTCTTCCTGGTATAAATATATCTATATATTTCTCCATATCATTTTCTCCAAAATTAATTATTTGTTATATAAAAATTAGGATTTATTTTTTTTATAATACTATTTATTTTATCACTTTTTAAAAATACAATCATATCAATTATTGTAAATAAAGATAATATCTTAACTTTTTCTATCATAATTTCTTTTGAAGGTACTAAGACTACTACCTTATCAGCAAATTCTTTATATTTATAAAATAATGTAAAAGTATCCATATCTAATAAAAAATTAGTTATATTAACAACAACTATTCTTTCTCCTTTTAATCTCCATGCTTCAATTATAATTATAGCAATATTATATTTAACAATCTTATTTAAACATAGATTTTGAATTTCTGTTTCATATAAAAGAGTTTGTATTTCAAATTTATTTACTCTATAGGTTAATTTATTTGATATAGCAATTTTTGCTGCCATATTAGCTACTTTTAAGATAATAGGAATTTCTAGTTCTGTATTGTATAATAATGATATTATTGCAATTACTGTATCACCTGCTCCAGAAACATTAACTGAATATGTCTCATTAGTTTTAACAAAATACTCTTTCTTATTTACATTTGCATATATCCCATTTTTCCCTAATGTAACAAATAAATCTATATTTTGATGATTTTTTATTTTATATGACAACTTTTCTTTTAATTTAAATTTAATAGCTTCATCTTGATTAAGTGAAATTGCTGTAATTCCTATAAGATTGAAGTCTTCTATTTTTCTTGAAGTAAATAATAATGCTATATCATCAAATTTTGCTTTTTTTTTACATTTTTCTAATATCTCTGAATTAATCATTCCATACTGATAATCAGCTACAATAATAACATCACATTTAGTTTCATTTAAAAAAACTTCAAATTTATTTGAATCTATATTACAAGTATAATTTTCATCTATTCTATTAATTTGTTGATTATCTATATAAATTCTTTGTTTTTTTATTGTTTTTTTTACATCAAGTTTTTTTAATTTTATATTATATTGTTTTAAAAGTTTAGTTATTATTTCTCCACTATCATCTTTAGCTATTTTTGTAATTATAGTTACATTGTTAGATATTCCAGAAACATTTGCAGCAATATTTCCAGCACCACCAAGACTATATTTTTTTTCTTTTTCTTCAATTATTGGGACTTTTATTCCAGTTGATACTCTTGTTATTTCTCCAAAAAAATATTCATCTAAAAAAATGTCTCCAATCACTAAAACTTTTTTACTTCTCAATTTATTTAAAATATCTATTATTTTAAAATTATTATTTAACACAACTTTCTCCAAATTATTAAATATTTTTCTGTTTAATGTATAAAAATATTTTTCCATTGGTATAATATAATATGTCTAACTTATTACATTATACTTTTTTAAATCATAATAGTTTTTCTTCTTAGAAATATTTTCACAAACTTAATAATTCTATGAAAAACTATCATGATTCTCTATTTATTTTTTTAAAAATTTTAAATCTTCTTCTAAATTATTTTTTATATATTCTAATTGGATTAATTCTTTTTTTAATTCTAAATTTTCTTTCTTTAATTTTTCTATTTCATCCAAATATTTTTTATCTTCATCTTTTTTTGAATTTTTATTTATTTCTTCTATTTCCTTTTCAGTATATAATAATAAGTTATTTACCTCTATATCTTTTAACACTTGAAAAGTATTTTTTATATTACATAAATCTAAAATTTCTATTTTTGAACTATATTCTTTCTTTATAGGAGTTAAATTCCCATTATGGGAAAAAACTTGATGAAAATAACCTATAACATCTTTTGAAATATATTGATTATTAGATAATATACAGTATTCTATTCCATAATCCTTCTCTAATTCTCTTTTAAGATACTCTTTTATTTCTAGTATTTCTTTAAAAGTATCCTCACTATTTGTAGATAATTCAATATTAACTTCTCCTTTATATTTCAAAAATCCTCTATTTTTTTCATCTTCAACTATATAAAATTTTGCATAAATATTATTATTTTTACTATCTAAAATAATATAAATTTTCATAAAAATCACCTATATTTCCATAATTTCTTCTAATTCATCAAGTATATTTTGTAGCCAAATTTTTTTTTCTTTTTCTTTTTCAGTATATTCTTTTTTATTTTCCAAATCTAATAAATCCATTTTTATCTTCATTATAAGTTTATTTGTTTCTTTAGCTAATTTCAAATCTATCTCTTGCATTTTTTTCTTAAAATCAATTAACAATTCATCTATTTCTTTATCATAGTTATCAAATACTTTTCTAATTTCAGTATTAAACATTTTATTGGCTTCACTCAATACCTCTTTGGGATAATAATAATATGTGTGATAGTAACCCCCTCCACCTCCACCACCTTTATATTGAATTTTATTTTCTAATATTTTTCTTAACATTTTTAACTCCTTTCTTCTATAAATTATCTATATGATTTATTCAACATTTCATCTAACTTACTTCTTTCAATTACAATATTTTCTTCTAATGTCATAGATAATATTTTTTTCAATAACTCTTCTAAATCTTTATTATTTAAATTTACATCCATTTCTTCAAATTTTCCTATATATGTGTTCATTAAATCATCAAATTCATTTTTTATAGTATCTCTTATTTCTTTCTCAATATTACCTTTTATTTCTATATAACCTTGTTGTAATCTTCCAATAAAATTATCTAAATCTTTACTTGCCTTGGATTTATCAGTTGTCTTTTCTGTCTTGTCAATTTCTTTTAATATATCCCCATTAATTTTTTCAACTTTTCCTTCTTGTTTTATAGTTAATTGTCTTAATTTTTTTTCAATTTCAGTAACCTTCTTTTCCATTTGAACTTTTATTTGGGGAAAAATTTCTTTAGTTCTATGATTTAAAGCGTCTATATTGTCTTTCATATTTTTTAACAAACTTTCATTTTTAGAAAGCATCTCATTTACTTTATCTATAAATTTTTCTTTATCTAAAAATATTTTAAAACTTTCTAAAGATTTTACTATTTTTTCTGGAACAGAATATTTTTCCAAATAATCTTCAATATAGTTTTCAAGAGCAGGAACTCCTGTCAATAATTCTGCTAATTTTTCATCTTTATCTTCTTCATCATATTTTTTTATTTTAGAATTTATTAATTTTTTTATAGTATTAGAAATATTAAGAACATTATTTATATTAAATTCACTATCTCTATATTCATCAACTATATTTTCTCTATATCTTTTTCTTTGTTTTATAAATTTATCATTCAAAGAATCTTCATTCAACCTCATAAATAAAGCTGTTCTAGCCGCAGTAGGAATTATAATAGGATTTTTTATATTTAATCCTTCTAAATATTCTTTTACTTTTCCTAATACATTATCTATATCATCATCATTATCGTCTTCAAATCTTTCATCAAATTTATTTAAAACAAAAATAAATCTTTCAGTTGATTGAAGATCTCCTTTACTCATTTCTTCAGATATATTAGTTAATAACATTCTATCATCATCAACACTAAGTTGAGTATAATTTAATATATATAAAACCAATGGCTTGTAGTCCTTTTTCAATAAATTGTATGTTAGTTCTTTATGTTTTATATCCATAGAATTATTAGGTCCTGGAGTGTCAATCAAAACAAGTTTTGATTGTTTTGAAGAAATATTTTTTATATTACCTTTTAACTTTATTAATCCTATATTTTCTTCATCATTAAAATTCTTTAAATCAGCTGCATCAATTTTTTCATATTTTTTTATTAATTTATCATTTTGATCATATATTTCAGCAGAGAAAAAATTTATATTTTTATCGTCTTCTATACGGGTAATTTTTGCAGTACAAGCTTGATTTTTAGAAGGAATTAAATTTTTCCCTAAAAAAGCATTTAGAAGAGTAGATTTCCCACTACTCATAGTTGCAACTACGGCTATTTCAAATTCTTGTTCAAAAACCCTTTTAAAATTTTCAAGAACTTCAGGAGTTTTTAATTCTTCATAAGGTCCTTCTTGTATTTTTTTTAAAACATTTTCTAACTTTTTTAATCTTTCTTCTGTACTTAAAATTTTGATGAACTCAAATTTTATATTTTGATTTTCTTCCATATTATTTTTTAAATCCTGAAAATCTATTTCTCTCCCTGTAAATTTAATATCCAAATTTTTATAACCATATTCTTTTTTTAAAATTCCTTCAAATTTCTTTACCCAATTTTGCAAGCTACCTTCTTTTATAGAATTTAATTCACTATTTTCTTCTAACTCTTTTCCATCAATTAAAATTTTTGTTGTTCTTCTATATGGATTATATTTTAAATCTATTATCATCTTTTCCCCCTATTTTTATTTTTTTTTATTGTAATCTCATAATTAAAAATTTTAATACTAAACCCTTCACTTTTAACATTCTCTGTATTATTAGAAATATCATTTCTCTTCAATTTTTTTTCTTTATAATAATTCTCTACTTTTTCTTTTACTTTTCCTCTAATTTTATCATGTACTTTTAATAACTCCTTTACTTTCTCTCTTGAAAAGTTCTTTCTTGTAGCTGGAAATAACTCATAAAAATATTTTTCATTCCATTCTTTTTCACTTTTAAAGTCAATAATACCATCATCTGGAACATATAAATCTTCACATTTTCTAAGTAGTTTTTCTATACCTGGTTTATCAAATCTGATATAATTTAAAACTTCTTCTTTTAATTTTTCTGAATCCATATTATTAAATGATGTTTTTTTTGTTGAATAATTATTTTGAGTATATTTTTTAGAATTATCATCTTCTTTTACTTTTCCTCTAACTTTATCATGTACTTTCAATAGTTCCATTACTTTCTCTCTTGAAAAATTCTTTCTTGTAGCTGGAAATAATTCATAAAAATATTCTTCATTCCATTCTTCTTCACTTTTAAAATCAATAATTCCATCATCTTCAACATATAAATCTTCACATTTTTTAAGTAGTTTTTCTATACCAGGTTTATCAAATCTGATATAATTTAGAACTTCTTCTTTCAATTTGTCTGCATTCATATTTACCACCTCTAAAATAAAATTTTCTCTTTATGTTTTTCTAAATCTTTTTTTGTTTTATCACCTATAAAAAGCTCCAATTCTTCTAATCTTCTTTTTTCTTTTTTTTCTAATTTTTTCTCATCTCTTTTTAATTTGTAATAAATAGCAGAGTATACATATACATCATAGTTATCTATTTCATTTAACTCTAAAAATTTCTTTGTATTTTTTAAAATTTCAGAGATAGTATTTTCTTCTGACAATAAAATAGCATCTATCTTATTTATAACTACTATTAACTTTTTATTCTTTCCTATTCCTTTACTTAAAAGATAAGAAACTAATCTTTGGTCATCAGTTGAAAAAAGATTTTCAGCATTCATTATTAAAATTACTTTGTCCTCTTTTTTTAAATTTTCTAAATTTTCTTTTGTTATTATACTATGTTCAATATCCATTGAATTATTAATTCCAGGAGTATCATAAAAAATAGTATTTTGTAACTTGCTATAATTAGAGGGGACTTTTAAAATAATATCTTCTTTTTCATCATTTGAATTTAATATTTTAACTAATTCTTTATTTAAATTTAAATTAATTTTTTCTTCTTTTAAAAATACATAAGAATCTCTTAATCTATTATTTATATTTAAGATAATTTTCTTTGAAGTACAAGCTAAATTTGAACTAGGTAAAATATCTTCTTTTAATAAACTATTTAAAAAAGTTGATTTTCCACTGCTCATATTTCCTATAACAAAAATTCTTTTAAATTTCAAAATTTTTCTTTTTTTTCTTTTCTTTTTCTTCATTTCATTCTTTCACTTCTTTCTCCTATTTTTTGCTATTCTTGAAATAGTTGCTAAATTTTTTAAATTATCTTTATGGTTTATTGCAGGAATTCCTGAGTATATTGAATCATCAGAAATATCTGTATGAACCCCTGACTTTGCAAAAATAGTAACATGATTTCCTATTTTTATCCCATCCATAATTCCCACTTGTGCATAAATACAACTATTGTCTCCTATACTTGATAATCCTGCAATTCCAGATTGATTAACCATTTTAACATTATTCCCTATTTTTACATCATGTGCAATAGCAACTGATGAACCTATTCTACAATTACTACCAATTTCAGTTTGAGATAGAACACCTTTTTCAATTACTGTATTTGCTCCTATATAAGAATTTGAACCTATTTTTATTCCTTTTGTTCCAATAAACATTTCCATTTTTCCATCTTTAGTATAAAAATCCCAAAAAGGATTTGCTCCTATAACAGTTCCTGAATCAATAATTACACCATCACCTAAAATACTTCCACTTCTTATTACAACATTAGCTTTTATATCACAATTTTCTCCCAAAATCACATTATCTTCAATTACTGCTCCATCTGCTATATTACAACTTTTAGGAATTATTATTTTCTTTTTATTTTTTAATTGAAAAATTTTTTCTAACTTTGATATAACAGTTTCATAACTTAAGATTGAAAAAATAAAACTTTTTTTATAACTAAGACTAAAAAAAGGATTACATACAATTATTTTTGCTTTTGTACTGTCTATATACTTTTTTTCTTCTAACCTAAACATAAGTGCAATTTCATTTTCTTTTGCATATCTAATGTCAGAAAATCCTGTTATTTTTATTTCATCATAAATAGGTCCATACACTTTTCCTTCTAATAAGTTTCTTAATTCTTCATAATTTATCATTTTTATTCCTCTTATTTTCTATACTTTTGCATTATATTTTTTTAAAATTTCATCCATTTCTTCTGTTTTCTTAGTTGACAGATTTCCTGCATAAAAATCTCTGATTTTAATCAATCCTTTTTCTGTTAATTCATTTACTAATTCATTAAAAGAAACACCATCTTTTTCTAATAATTCTGAATTTTCTTGACTTAATTTTATAGCATCCATTACATCTAGTCCTTTTTTTTCTTGTAATTCATAACAAGAATATACTAATCCTGCTGCTATTTGCTCATCTTTTGTTCTTTTTTTCATCTTTTCTTCATCTAACTCAAAGCCATTTAAAGCTTTTTCAAAATCGTCAAAATCATCAAAATTTTCTCTTTTTACCCCTCTTTCAGCTGCTTGAAGAACTCTCTCCCCTTTTTCTCTTAATTTTTCATCATCTTCTTTTTCAATAATCCCTAAAGATGTTAAGAGATTTCTAATTAATTTTTGTCCTGTTTTTGTTGTTATCAAAAATGTTATCAATGGTAAAGCAAAAGGTCCTAATACTGCTGAAAGTGCTCCTGTAACTGTTCCAAATACTGTTGATACTACTCCTGTAATAATTCCCCATAACCCCATACTAATTCCTCCTTCAATTTGTTCATTTATAATAATATTATTTACTAATAATTTTTTGACTAAAATAAAAGCTATAACTTTCTATTCTATTATTTGCTAAACCTTTTCCACTTAATTTTTTCTTTAACTCTTCAATTTCATCTTTTAATATTTCTATATTTTTTGAAAGTATAAGTTTATATTTCTTTCTTTCAATGTGTTTTGCTATAAAAAATAACTTTAAATTATCATTAGTTTTTAATTCCTCTAATATTTCTTTAAATTCATCAATATCATTAATACATGTATTTTTATCAGTTTTAACAAATATATTTTTAAAAGAATTTAAAGTAAACTTCATATCACTAATTTCTTCTTCATCTAAGCTATTTAATTCTTTAAATGGTTCTAAAAAATTATCTTTTATTTTTTTTGAATGCATCAATTCTTTTACTTCTTTATTATTGTAATCTTTTTTAGATTCCTCTAATTCATGTAACTTTTCTCCCATTTCTATTTTAGTATGAACACATTTTATCCATCCTTGAGAAAAAATAATGGCTTCTCCTACTCTTAAATTTGATAAATATGCTTTTTGATTTTCATCTAAATTTATCATATTTCCTATTACTTCTTTATCATCTTTTGCAAATATTTTATGTATAATTTTTGTATTTGTATTTTTTAGTACTTCACTTGCTAACTTATTAGGAATTTGATCTACTATTATTAGACTTTCACCATATTTTCTTATCTCAGCTAACATATCAGTAAACATTTCAACTGCCATTCTTCTATTTTCTGATTCACCTGGTGCTACACTTGTCAATAGTCTATGTGCTTCTTCTATTAAAGTTATATGTCTCACACCTTTTTTTGAGTCTTTTTTATATTCATATTTTAACGTTTCACATAATCTTGATAATATTAATGCCATCATAAAAGTTTTATCTGAAATATCTTTCAAATCTTCTAATTCAAATATCACTTTTTTATTTATTATATTTTGAAAATTATGTGATTTTCTTGTGTTTAACATTTGTCCTTTTGAACCATTCATAAGACTTTCAATTCTAGCAATTATAGAGCCCTTATATTCGCCAGCTAACCTGTCTCCCATGTTTTTTTCATTTATAACTTCTTCTACAATTTCTAACATATCTTCTAAAATAGGATAATATCTTCCTTCTTCTATATAAGAATTCAAATCTTTCTCATCTTTTTCTATAATTTTTTTGAATTTAATATATTCTTCATTTAAAAATTTATCTTCTTTTAATATACTTAGTCTTTTTTTGTCTTCCTTAATTTTTTTTCTTTCTTTTTCTATAAATTTATTTTTTCCAGTATCAATATTCCATCCATACTTTTCATAACATCTATATATAGAAGTTTCAATTATTTGTGGCATTGCTGCTTCCATACTAAAAGCTGCTGTAAATGAAGCTTTTAACATATCTATATGTGCTGTAAGGAGTTCTCCTTCAAAAAATTCAAATGGATTCAGTCTAAAATTTGAACATTCTTCATTTCCTAAGGTATATATTTCTATTTTTTCTAAATTTGCTAGTTTTCTATATTCTCTTTTTGCAGGCTCTATTACTAAAAATGGTAAATCCCCAGTCTCTAATAGTAGTTTCTGACAAGTTGTTGTTTTTCCTGAACCAGTTACACCTCCAATAAAAATATGTTTATCCAGTTGTTTTAAATCCAAATCAACGGAGTTTTTAGTTGAAGTTCCATTATTTATTAAATTTCCTAAAGAAAGTATATCTTTAGAAGAAGTTACTTCAGGACTATTAAGCCCATACTCAGTATTTTTTTTCAATGATATTCCTACTACTTCTTTTCTAGGAATATTTATTAGAACTGCACTTTCTATTGGAGACATATATAACTGTGAACTAATTTTTTTTCCATTTAAAACAACTTGTGATAATAAAGAACGAATATTAGCTTTATTATATATGCTAAGATTTTCTGTTTCATTTACTAAAAAATTTATGTCTTTAAAATTAACTATTTTCTCTATAAAATCTTTTCTATTTTCTGATATATTTAATCTTTGAAATCTACAAGGTGTTATATTAGGTTTATTACTTTGAATCATACTTTGATATGAACTTTCTAGTAAATCTAAAGATAATTTATCTTTTGTTAAAAGCACCATAGAAGTTTTTAAACATCCTTTTGTTTGCATTTCATCTATTCTTGATAAAAATATTTTTTCAAAATACTCCATATTTCTAAGATATTGTTTATTTTGGTATTCTTTTGTGAAACTTGTATGTTCATCCTTTCTTCTTGATAGACCTCTAGCTTTTTCATAATTTTTATTTTCTCCATCAACTTCAGAATAACTATCACTTTTTCTCCATGTACTTCCTGAATCAGAGTTTTCATTAGTGTGATTATTTTGGACTTGATAATTATTACTTTCTGAAAGATTTTCATTTTCAGAATCTGATACTGCAATTTCCTGATTTTTTATTATTTTTTCTGAAAATTTTTCATATAGTTTTTCTAAATTTTTATTTATTTCAAAATTAAATTTTTCAAACTCTTTCTTTGAAGTTCTTTCAAAAGAAATAATTACACTAAATTCAATACCTTGCATAGACCTTAAAACTCTATCTAAACTTTGAATCCCTTCTTTATCTTCATTTTCTTTTGACATTGATGAAGGAATTCCTCTTAGGACAGAAACTTCTTTAAAATCTATCATACTACTTAATAATTTTTCTTTTTTTATTTCTTCTATTTGACTTCCTTCAAAATTGGCTAGATAAAGATTCTTTAAATAATAAAAACATATGTCATTTGAAGAATAGTCTAAATCTTTTTCTATATCAATTGATACTCCCATAAATAACTTTATAATTTTTTTATCTCCTTTTATAATATATAAATATTTTCCAGTTTCATTTTTTAATGAAGATAGTAAATTTTCTAAATTACTAATTGAAGGGTAATCTCCATTATAACCAATTTCAGCTATTTGAAATAATTTAAAATCATTCTTTATATTAGGAATTTCAAATTTATTATTTTCATTATTTAAATTTGATACAGAGTTTAATAAAATATCTTTTTCTACTGAACTTTCTGATGTAATTAGTTCATAGTTTTCTTTATATTCTTTTACTTTACTTTGAAAATTTTTACCATATTCATTCCATTTATTATTTTTTTCTTTTTTGTTCTCAGTTTCCATTATTTTTCCCTCCTATTTATACATCTCATAAGTTCTTCCAAAATTTTCCTTAAAACTCTCCCTTAGACTTTCTGGCTCAATTACTTCAATATCATCATAAAACTGTGCAAAATATACCTTTGCTAGTTTCTCACTACATTCAAAAGTATATATATCCCCCTCCTCCTTTGTTAATTTTGGTCTATTTTGAGTTACCCTTTCATACAATGCTTTACCTTCTTCTGTCATTCTTACTTTTATAAAATTTCCATATGATAAAAATGGATCAAAATTTTTCTTGATCGCTTCTATATATTCTTTATCTTTAATGTAAATTTCTTTTTGTAAATTCCATATATTTTCAATATCAGAAATTCTGTAATTTCTAAAATCTTGATTTTTTTCACAATAACAAAATAGATAGGCTCTATTTTCCTTTGATGAAACCTCTATGAAGTATGGATTTACTATTCTTGCTGTTGAGTGGTATTTTATTCCTATTTTTATGTTATTTTTGATTGCTTCACGAATTTGTTTAAATGTATTGTTAAATATTATTTCTTCTCTTTTAAATCTCAAATTATTGATATAAGTGAAAAATATATCTCTCATAAGTTCAGCTTCTGTACTAGCTTTCTTTTCTCTTAGGACATCAAAAAATATGTCCTCATTTTCTTTTGAAAGATTAAATTGGACTTTTTTTCCACTTGATTCTTCTAATTCAATTTTACTTAGATTTTTGTCTATAAAGTACTTAAATAGAGTATTCCCAATCTTACCTAATGGTATTTTAAAATACTCAGCATCCCCTTTTAAAATTTCAAACATAAAGTCTGAAACTGTAACCCTAACTTTTTTCATATTAAATACTCCCCCATATTTAATTAGCTTCAATATATCATAACACTTTATATACTTTTTTCAAGTACTTTTTTAATATTTTAATCTATTTTAGTATAATTTTTTCAGAAATATTTTTTAGTTGTATTTTTACATCCATTTTTATTATTTAATTTTAATGTTATTTTAAAAAATAAAAAAGTTGTCGCAATTTATATATACTTATTAATTTATACAACAACTTTTCTTTAAACTTAAAATATATCTTCTTCAAGAGGTTCGTCCTCTGATACCATTATTCCATCTTCTAAGTCTTTTTCTATGTTCTTTCCTTTTAGTAATGATATTTCATCATATAGTTCTTCATTTTCTTCTTCCAAATCTTTTTTATCTTTCCATAAACTATATGCTACACCTGCTAAAATACTTCCACCTAAAATTGTTAAAGTTTTTGATAATTTTCCCATTTTTATTCCCCCTTAATATTTTGATAAGATAAGAATACTCTATTTTTCTATTTCTTTCAAGGAACGATTTTTTATTAAGATTTGTTCCTTCAAAAAAAATTTACCTACTGCTATCAATAGGTAAATTAATTTCCATTTTTATTTTTTTGTTCCCTTAGGTATTCAAATTAGAATTTTTTACTCAAAACTTACTTTCATTCTTTTTCCACAAAAAGCTAAACCTAATAAAGTTATTTTTTTAATTTACTTTCTTTAAAATATAAATCTATAAATTCATCTTTAAAAAATTCTCTTATTTCTTGATTAGGTATTTTTAATATATAGTTTCTTCTATCTATTTTTTCTTTTATAGTTAAATAACCACTAAATACAAGTAATTCCCATACATCTTCATAATTAAGTAAACTTGATAAATCTGAATTCCCTGTTATAGTTTCTTCAACATCTTCTCCATTAAATAGTTTTGTTAGTGATTCATTGATATCAGTTGTTGAAGTTTTTAAAATTTCTTTTATAAGTTTATTTCCAGAAGTTCTAACCCAAAAAGCTACTAATTTTTTAACATCTAAAAAATTAATTATACTCCAAGGATTATACACTTCTTTATTTCCTATTTTGTAGCCATCATACCAGAATTTAACATCATTTAATTCTTCAAAAATATTGTAGTCTTTTAGTGCTTGTTCAACTTCTTTTTCTGTTAATCCAAAGTCTTCATCATATTTTTCATCTAAAATGCTATAAACAGATAAATTATTTAAATCAGAGAATATTCCTGCTTTAATAACTCTGATTATTCCAGTCATTATTCCCATTTTTAAATATTGATTAGTTTTTAATGCTCCTCCTAAAAAGATTTTAAAGAATGATATAGCATCAGAATAGTAGTTATTCAAATAGGCTTCTATTAGAGGTACATCATATTCATCAATAAGTAAAATAACCTCTTGTTTATAGTATTTATATAAAAATTTTGTTAAATCTTTAATTGAATTTGAATAATCTGCTCCTTCCTTTTTTAACCAAATAGCATCAAAAGTTTTTAATTCACTTTCATTTAAAATTTCTCTAATGTATTCAAAATCATTATATAAACTTTTTATATAATTTTTGATTTCTTCTAACATTTCTTTCCAAGTTTTACCTTTAATTTCTTTCAGTGAAAGAAAAATAACAGGATGCTTTCCTTGTTCTTCTATATATTTTGATTTTTCTATATATAAATTATTAAATAACTTTCTATTTTCTTCTGCATTTTCTATATCAAAAAAATATTTTAAAGTTGTCATATTAAGAGTTTTCCCAAATCTTCTAGGACGATTTAATAATTTAACTTTTGAACCATCTTCTAAAATATCTTCTATAAATTTTGTTTTGTCTATATAGTAAAAATCTTCTTTTATTATTTCTTTAAAATCATCAACACCAATAGCCAGTCTTTTCATTTTTACCTCCTTGTAGAAGTTTTTTATTATATTATAACATTTTTTATTTAATTGCCCTAGTCATAATATACGAAGATATATTCATCTCATGAAGTCTTTACCACTCCCAATCTTCTTCTTTTATCCATTTATAAATTATTGAAGCATTGATATCTTGGTAACTCATTTTATTTCTCCTCCTCCTACAACAAATCCATCATAAAAAAATACTATATGTTGCCCTTTTGCATTATGTGCATTTTCTTCATTATATTTAAAGTAAATTGTATCTTTATCTTTAATTAGTTTTCCATAGAAACCTGTGCTTGAAAATCTAGGTCTTGCTAATAATTCTAAATTTTCTAATTTTTCATATTCAACAGAAAATTTAGAATTCATTAATTCCACTTTATCAGTAAAGAGCTCTGAAAATTCTCCTAAAACTATTTCATTAGTTAGAGGTCTTATTTCTGTTATAAAAACTGGTTTAGATAAATTTATTCCTAAACCTCTCCTCTGTCCTATTGTATAGAGTTGATAGCCCTCATGTTCTCCTAAAATATTTCCATCTTTATCAACATAGTTTCCTCTTACTATTTCATCTTTTAAATTTTCTTTTAAAAACTCTTTATAGCCTTCTTTTGCAAAACATATACCTTGACTATCTTTTTTATTATGTATTTCTAAACCAATTTTTAAGGCTATCTCTCTAATTTCTTGTTTTGAATAATCTTTTAAAGGAAAAATCAATTTTTCTAATTTATTAGGAGATAATCTATATAGCATATAGGACTGATCTTTAATTATAGAATGAACTGATTTTAATAAATATTTAGAAAAATATTCTGAATATTCAACAGAAGTATAGTGCCCCGTTGCCACATATTCTGCCTTATATTTATCTGCTATATCAAATAGAATTTTAAATTTTATCTCATCATCACAAATAACACAGGGAGATGGAGTTTTTCCTAAGCTATATCCATCTAAAAAATATTTTATAACTATATTTTCAAAATCTTTTCTAATATTTACAACTTTGTGGATCATTTCTAACTTATCACAAACTTTTTTTGCATCTTCAATATCTTTTAAATTTTCCTCTAAATGTTGATTTAAAGTTACTCCTATAACCTCATAACCTTGTTCTTTTAAAAGATAAGCAGAAACAGATGAATCAACTCCACCACTCATACCAATTACAACTTTTTTCATTAATAATAATCCTTTTCTATTTTTATTTCTCCAACACTAAATAGTTTTATTTCTCCATTCATTTCTATTTCTAATCTTCCATCTTCAACTATATTTTTTGCTATTCCTTCAAAAATTTTATCTCCTATATTAACTCTTATTTTTTTATCTTTTAAAAAATTGTAGTTATTAATTTCTTTTATAATTTCTGACCATTTTCCTTCTGAAAATCTTTTATAATATATTGAAAATTCCTCTACAACTTTTAATATTAATTTATCTATATCATAATCACTTTCTATTGAAATAGCAATATTTTTAATATCATCAGGTATTTTATTTGCTACATTTATTCCTATACCTACAACAAAATCATTTTTTACTCTTTCTACTAAAATTCCACATAACTTTTTACCATAAAAAAAGACATCATTAGTCCATTTAAAAGAATAGTCACCATCTTTTATCTTTTTTAAAGCTGATAGAGTTGAAATTCCTGCCAAAAGTGGTAATTTTGTTGCCTCAACTATTGAGAATTCTTTTTCTGGTTTTAATAAAAAACTAAAAAGTGCCATTCCCTCTGATGATAGCCACACATTACCTCTTCTACCTCTCCCAGAAGTTTGGATTTTTGCTGATACTATATCATAGTTTTCAAAAAAAACTATATTCTCTTTCATATAGTTATTAGTTGAATCTATCTCATCAAATTTTAAAAATTTCATATAAATTCTCCTAATTTCTTAAATTTCTTTATATTTTTATTTACATCTCATCAGTATTATAATTAGTTACCAAAACTTCAACTGAAATACTGTTTTTTGCTTTTCTTTGATAATTACTATTTGAATAATCTTTTTTTAAATAATTACAATAAAAATTATTTTCTAAAATCCAATCTTTTAAAATTTTATTTTCTTTATTCTTACTTTCTAAAACATTTGATAAAGCAAATTTTAAACCTTTTTTATCTAACTCTTTTAAAAAATTCAGTAAATCCTTCTCTTCTTTGTCTGTCCACATACCATTTTCATTATATCCAGCAGTAGTAATTAAATAAGGTGGATCACAATAAATAAAAGTATTTTTAGAAATTTTATTTATATCAATCTCTCTAAAATCTTTTGAACAAAATTCAATCTCTTTTTCTTTTAATTTTTTTGAAAATAAGATTAACTTATTCCTCATTTTTGAATTAAAATCTCTTTTTCCAACTGGTAAATTAAATTCTCCTTTACTATTGAAACGAACTTGATTGTTAAAAGAAAAAACAATTAAAACATACAAAAGAATATAATCTTCTATCCCTTCATTCAATTTCCTATTATAATCTTTTCTCAATTTTAAAAAGGCTTCTTTATTGTAATTTGCTAATCCTTCACTGCTATTGCAAGAATAATACTTATAGCCATAAAGCATTGTATTTGATAAGCCATATTCAACTATAATATCATCTATTTTTTTCAACAATTCTTCTATATCTATATTTTTGATATACTCTATTAAAGAAATTATCTTAGCATTTACATCATTAAAAATTATTTTTTGAGACTTTGAGTTAATCCCAACATTTGCTCCACCTGCAAAAATATCTAAAAAGATCTCTTCTTCCTTAAATAATTTTTGAAGTTGTTCTAATAATTTGTATTTTCCACCAGTATAGTTAAAAGGAGAGGAAACTATTTTATTTTCTTCAACTTCACATAAAAACAATCTTTCTTTATTATCTTTTACACTTGATTTACCTGTTGAGAACATTTTATACTCCTCTTCAAAAATTTTTACTTTACCTTTATTTTCTAAA
>ERZ772960.1120-NODE-1120-length-22110-cov-14.668647_pt1 | contig 22110 bp, 19 predicted proteins | sample MGYA00580678_ERZ772960 | MGnify/ENA primary metagenome ERZ772960 (study PRJEB29015, sample SAMEA2737930) | human oral metagenome | biome: human oral; feature: human-associated habitat; material: dental | place: China | collected 2059 ... | reverse complement strand
GCGGAACTTTCACGCGGACGCGGCGGCCCCCGCTGTATGAGTATGCCGCTCGTACGCGACAACTAAACCGTACCCCATTATAGAGTGCCGATACTTTCTTTCCGCTTAGACCGGATGATAAACAGAGAAGGTATCGGCTTGTTTATTTTTGTACTACGGTATTCCATGTATATCCCGCCGCAGACGGCATCGTTCAAAGATGTACGGTGTTCATATTGCTTGTCAAATCGGGGATGCCGTGGTACAATCGCCGGCGTGGGAAATGTCCGGTATAGAGGATGTTTTCCATATTCTTTCATTACCGGAGCTGTCAAAAATCAAAGTTTGACAGTTTCCTTAATTTTAAGCGCTATTAACAATAGCAAGGAGTTTTTATGGGTGTGAATCTTTTAGGACGCAGCTTCTTAAAGTTGTTGGATTTCAGCTCAGCAGAAATCAGGTATTTGTTGGATCTTTCAAAAGAATTAAAAAAATTGAAGATGACGCATACCCCGCACGATCACTTAAAAGGAAAAAACATTGTATTGCTGTTTGAAAAAACCTCAACACGCACACGCTGTTCTTTTGAAGTTGCCGCTATGGATTTAGGTATGGGGTCAACCTTCCTCGATCCGGCGAGCTCCCAGATGGGACATAAAGAAAGCATCGAAGATACTGCACGGGTTTTAGGCCGTATGTATGACGGTATCGAATACCGCGGATTCAGCCAAGAAATTGTTGAAAAATTGGCAAAATATGCGGGGGTTCCGGTTTGGAACGGCTTAACCAACGAATTCCATCCCACTCAGATGCTTGCAGACGTACTCACCGTTGAAGAGCACTTTGGTCATTTGAAGGGTATCAAGCTGACGTTTGTCGGCGATGCCCGCAACAATGTTGCCAATTCGTTGATGATTGTATGTGCTAAGATGGGTATGCACTTTACCGCATGCGGCCCCAAGGATCTGTTCCCTGCCGCCGACTTGGTAAAGACCGCTGAAGCGATTGCAAAAGAAACGGGAGCTACCATCACGCTTACCGATGATGTAGAAAAAGGCTGCAAAGGCGCAGACGTATTGTACACCGACATCTGGGTATCGATGGGCGAACCCGACAGTGTATGGGAATCCCGTATCAAGTTGTTGAGCAAGTATCAGGTGAACAAGAAGATGATGGCGCTGGCTAATCCCAATGCAATCTTCCTGCACTGCTTGCCCTCGTTCCACGACTTGAATACGAAAGTCGGACGCGAAGTAAACGAAAAGTTCGGCATTCCCGAAATGGAAGTAAGTAACGAAGTCTTTGAATCGGTACAGTCAAAAGTATTCGATCAGGCTGAGAACCGTATGCATACCATTAAAGCGGTTATGTATGCAACCTTAAAGTAAAGCGAGCACATTACGAATATGAAAAAAGAAAGGATTGTTGTAGCGCTCGGCGGAAACGCCCTTGGGAATAACCCGCAGGAGCAGCTTGCGTTAGTAAAAGAAACGGCAAAATCGATTGTCGCACTGGCAGAAAACGGCTATGAGATTGTTATCGGACACGGTAACGGACCTCAGGTAGGTATGATCAATTTGGCGATGGACTACGCAGCAAACGGAACCGCAGGTACGCCCGCTATGCCGTTTGCCGAATGCGGCGCCATGAGCCAAGGATACATCGGCTATCATCTGCAGCAAGCGATCGGCGATGAGCTGAAACGCCGGAACGTTAAGCGCGAGGTTGTGTGTGTTATCACTCAAGTTTTGGTATCGGAAAACGATCCCGCGTTCACGAACCCGAGTAAGCCTATCGGTATGTTCTATACAAAAGAACAGGCCGATAAGATTAAGGCTGAAAAACCGGATCAGACATTCGTTGAGGATGCAGGCAGGGGCTACCGCCGCGTAGTTCCGTCCCCGCAGCCGGTCGCGATCGTCGAACGTCCCGTTATCGAAGAGCTGGTTGCCGCAGGGCACATCGTTATTACCGTCGGAGGCGGCGGTATTCCGGTTTTGCAAAAAGCGGACGGTTTACACGGCGTCGATGCGGTTATCGACAAGGATAAGTCCTGTGCGAAACTCGCAGCCGACGTTAAAGCCGATAAACTGGTTATCTTAACGGCGGTTGATCAAGTTTGTATCAATTTCAACAAGCCCAATCAGCAGGCTTTAAGTAAGCTGAATATTGCCGAAGCGGAAAAATACATTGGCGAAGGGCATTTTGCGAAGGGCAGTATGCTCCCCAAAGTAGAAGCGTGTTTACAGTTTGTCCGCAACCACAAAGAAGGACAAGCCGTTATTACCTCGCTGGCAAATGCAGGCAATGCGCTGAAAGGTGGCAATAGTACGGTTATTACCGCCAACTAATCTGCAGTGCTGCGGATAAATAAGCGGTATTTACCGCAGCGCTTCCGGTTATTTCCGGTACTCCGGTTAAAAACGTTGTCTTTTAACCGGAGCTTGCATCATATATCATGTTCTTGATGAAGTATTGTATATAGAATGCAAACCGGTTTTTAAATAAATTGGAGGGAAAAAATGGGAAAAGATAAAAAAAAGAGGTCATCTCTTTCCGCATTTTCTATTTTGTATATCATTTTGTTTGTATTGGCGATAATCACATGGCTTATCCCCGATGTTCAAAATGCAACGCTCGGAACCATCGTTATGGCATCCTACAACGGATTTTCCAATGCGCTTGATGTTTGTTTCTTCGTATTGGTACTCGGCGGTTTCTTGGGCATCGTAACAAAAACCGGCGCTCTTAACGCAGGAATTACGCACCTCGTAAAAAAATTAAAGGGCAATGAGCTGATCCTTATTCCGATTCTGATGACGCTGTTCTCAATCGGCGGTACGACTTACGGTATGGCTGAAGAGACGGTTGCTTTCTACGGATTGCTTGCCGCGACGATGGTTGCTGCCGGTTTTGATTCAGTCGTTGGTGCAGCTACGGTATTGCTCGGCGCAGGCGTCGGCGTTCTCGGTTCAACAGTAAACCCCTTTGCAACCGGTATCGCTATCGACAGTATCAACAAGAGTTTTGAAGAACTCGGTATTCAAAGCAGCGTAAATAACGGTATCGTTATTGCGTTGGGTATTGTTCTCTGGCTTTCTTCTCTCATTATTGCATGTACATTTGTAATGGCTTATGCAAAGAAGGTAAAGCGGGATAAGGGTTCAACCATTCTTTCCTTGCAAGAGCAAGAAATCATGAATGCGGAATTTTCAAGGAAGGACACGGACGTCGAAGTTGAATATACCGGAAAAATGAAGCTGACGATGGGTATCTTTGCATTCGGCTTCTTCGTGATGATTATTTCCGTTATTCCGTGGGATAAGTTCAATGTAACTGCTTTCGAAGGCTGGTCGTCATTCTTAACGGGCGCCGCAATCGGTGAATGGTGGTTCGGCGAACTGGGTATGTGGTTCTTTATTATCGGTTTGATCATTGCGTTTATCAACAGATTTACCGAAAACGAAATCGTTTCCGCATTTATGGAAGGCGCAAAGGATATTATGAGCGTTGTTCTCGTTATCGCTGTTGCGCGCGGCGCTTCCGTATTGATGGGTGAAACCGGTTTGGATAAGTATGTTCTCGAACATACGTCAAAAGCATTGGAAGGTTTGCCGGCATTTGCATTTGCGCCGCTTTCATACATTTTGTATGCATTGCTGTCCTTTGTTATCCCGTCAACCTCAGGTTTGGCAACCGTATCGATGCCGATTATGGGGCCGCTTGCGCAGAACTTAGGCTATAATCCTGCCGTTATGGTTATGATTTTCTCTGCAGCATCCGGTATCTTGAACCTGTTTACCCCCACAAGCGGTGTTGTTATGGGCGGTCTTGCAAGCGCACGTATCGAATACAGCACTTGGCTCAAGTTTGTCGGTAAGATACTTGCCGTACTGTTTATCGTCAACCTCGTTGTTCTGACTGTAGGAATGATGATTCTTTAAAAATAAGCTTTGGGCGTAAAAGCCTGATGCATTAGGCGCCTAAAAATTTCGGTTTTTCCGTGCCTATCATGGTTCATAAATGAAAACAGCCTATTAACTCAAGCGGGTTAATAGGCTGTTTTTTTATTTAGTAAAAATTATGTTCAAAGCCTTAGTTACTGATAAATTTCTATGGTAGTTTTATTCTTTAAAAGCATTGCCATCGGTATATCGATCATATATTCATCATATAAATCAAACCAGCTTATTTCCGTTGAGTTTTTTGCTTCTTTAAGAAGAACCTTGCTGATGGACGGCAAACACGATTTACTTACCAGTAGTCGGTATTTACTGGTGGCTAAAAACAATTGTGCCATTTCGTTATCGCTTTTCGAAGAATCATCGTCATGCAGCGAACCGACGTAAATAGTCATTTTCTTTTTTTCGTATTTCGGTATAAAGTCAATATCCTGCACATTAATCGCTTTGAGTACGTCTTTATCTTTATAATTGAGATTCATATCGATAAGATATCCGGCATTGACTTGATCGTTTATTTTTGTAATTTTTGCTCCGAATTGCTCGTATTCATCCATATCCGATGTGTTGAATTCATTAAAAAGAGCGTCATAATTAACGGAAGGTTCTCCTTGCATAGCAGACGCCATCTCAATCATCGCTTTTGCAACAGTGATACTAATCGTATTCTGCTCGGTTCCGTCGCTTTTACGGGTAATATGCTGCACGATGTCGATACAGCCCGTTAAACTGAGGCAGCATGATCCGATACAAATCAACAGTGCTATTTTCTTCATAAATAACTCCTTTTCGGTTATTCTATAAGAGCATGAATGAGATGTCAATCAACATTCTCTGTGGGAGATGCAAGGTTACAATGTATAGGAAACCGTATCAGACAGTCGGCCAGTATTTCCGTACTGCTTCTTTAAAGCGAAGTCCGCGGTCGAACTCGTTTTTAAACATACCGAAGCTCGTAGCGCCGGGGGAAAATACGACGGTTTCCTGCGTTGCAGTATGATCGTTTTGCAGCATTATGCCATCGTTTTGCAGTGCCGGTTCGTATTCTCTGCGGATTGCCTCAAGCAGTGTAGAAAGGTCTTGAAAGGGGCCGAAATACCGGGTGTGTTGAGCTTGCAGCAGCGGTGTTAATTTATCGGTACCCGTCCCTGCAAGTAAAAATAATGCTTTTGCTTTTTTAAGCTCCGGTGCAAGTGCGGTAAAGTCGAGCTTTTTGTCGGTACCGCCGGTAATTAAGATAACCGGCTTATCAAAGGCATTAACGGCCGCCGCTGCCGCTTCGGGAATCGTTGCTGCGGAATCATTATAAAATTTGAACTGCTCCGTTTCGTAAAAAAGTTCAAGCCGGTGGGGAATACCGCCGTAGCTTTTCATAATGTCCGGAATTTTTTGCAAATCGGCGCCGTATAACGCAAGAGCAAGCGAGGCCGCCGTAACATTTTGCTTGAGCGCTGCGCCGGGAACTGCAATTTTGGGCGGCAGCAGCGGCCGGTCATCGTCCGGTGTCAGCCGTATCCGTGCGGAACCGTCAGCTGCTATCCATGCACCGAGTAGATGCGGCGGCAGCGGATGTGCGCTGTACCAAAATACCTGTCCGGCAGTTTCTTGCGCAAAGGTTTTTCCCCATTCGTCATCGTGGTTGCAGATGGTGTAATCGGTGTTATCTTGATTGCGGTAGATGATTTTTTTGTCGGATACATAACGTTCCATCGAACCGTACCAGTTTTGGTGGTCGGGCATAATGTGGGTAAGAAGCGCTATTTTCGGTTTTAACTGCGGACTTTGCGCAAGGTCGCCGAGCTGCCAGCTGGAAAGCTCCAGTACCACCGGCGTGTCGGCGCGTGTTTCCGTTAAGAAGGTGAGCGGACTTACCGTGATGTTGCCGCCGAGGAATGCCGGTATGCCGCATTGCTTGAGTCCGTAGTACAGCGCGCTGACGGTTGAGGATTTTCCTTTACTGCCGGTTACGGCAAGCACCGGCGCAGAACTCAGCTGTAAAAAAATCGAGATATCGGTTTCGATGCAGTGCGCTGCGGCAAGATACGGATTCCCTTCGGATTTTACGCCGGGGTTTTTAATCACCATATCCGCCGTACGGAAATCTTCGATATTATGACCGCCGAGCGCAAAACGCACATTAGGATACTGCCGCAGCTCTGCAACCGAGGGAGCAAGCTCCTCTTCGGTTTTCATATCGGTTACGGTAACCTCTTTTGCACCGTGTTCCGCAAAAAAACGCGCGGAAGCAAGCCCGCCGCCGTTTAACCCAAGCCCCATAACCGTTACCGAAAGGCCTTCAATATCGTTCAAATTCCGTATCATCATTCAACGATAGTATCAAAAAACAAGCGTTTAGGAAAGAATAGTGAAGCCCTGCGTAACCCCGGATGCCGTATCGCCCGTATTCTAAATCTTACCGTCAGTGCCCTGCGCAGGAGTCTTTCCGTCCTTCGTTTCCGCTTTCTGCTTTTCAGGCTTTTCCCGTGCTTTTTCGATCTTTTCTTCCAGTTCCGCTAAGGCCTTGTTGTCGGCGCTTTCGGTAAGACGGGGTTTCAACTCTGTGATAAAAGACGTTGCTTCATCATAGCGTTTGGAAAGAATCAGTATGCGGGCATAATTAAGCGCCGCTTCGGGGTTTTCGGAATCCTCATCGTACAGTTTTTTATACATTTCGCAGGCATGAGCTTTGTTGCCGGTTGCCGCAAGGCTATAGGCATACGCCTTTGCAATCAGCACGTTTCCGGGCGCCGCTTTATATTGCCGTTCGAGGATGGACTTTGCTTTCCCCCAGTCACCCTGCAGCCCGTACACCCGTGCCAAGTTAAATTCCGCCGCATTTTTATGCGCAGGATCCTTTGCAGCCTTTAGGTAAAATTCCGTTGCTTTGTCATAGTTGGATACTTCGGTATAGGCTTGGGCAATTTCAAAATAGGCTTTAGCCGTTTCCGAATCGGCATTGCCTTTCGCACACAAACCGGCAACAGCCGTAAAACAAACTATCAGTACCGCTAAGCCCTTACGCGATACACGGTTACTTATTTTGGAGTACCACATTCTCTATCGCTCTCAACTGATGGCGGTACAAACCTGCGATGGTCGCGCCGTAATCCGCTATAAGCTGAATCATATTCCGCGGATGTTCGGCTTCATCGACTCCGTTGATTCTATCGCCGGCGTCTCCAAGGCCCGGAAGAATATAGGCGGCGGAATTCAGTGCGGGATCCATCCACAGCGTGTATACGGTACAGTTCTTCAAAGCGCGGGCGGCACACAGGGCACCCTTGAGCGATGAAATAACATGGAAACAGCTGATCGATTTCGGTTTTACACCCTGCCGTTCAAGGTATTTGACAACGGTAATCAAACTGCCGCCGGTTGCATTCATCGGATCGGCAAAGATCAGATCTTTTCCGTTCAGGTCTTCCAAATTGAAATACGACATATCCAAATTGAGGATGTACTGCATATCATCGACTTTTTTTGTATCATCCCGTTTAATCTTAAACAGTGCGAACGGAGTTACATAGCCGTGTGAAGAATATTCTTCGATCTCCTTGGACATAATCATCGACGGAAGGAGTGCGCCGCGCAGCATAACGCACATGACGGTGTTTTCTATTTTATGATCGATGTCGCTGATTTTATGCACGGCGTAGTTTTGTACGGGAACGGTAACCGGCGTTTTGGAAATAAGATAGTTTTTGCTGTCCTCGTGGCTCCCGCTATACGCAAGTTTGAACAGCATTTCAAAAGCGCGCTGAGTATAATAGATGAATTCGTTATGACCGGTTTCGCTGCTGCGCAGTTTTGCCATAACGCGGGAGGCTTCCGCATGGCTTGCAAAATCGGTAATAAACGAATACACCTTGAGTTGAGGCACCTCTCGGCAGATTTCCTGTAAAATGTCTCCCATTTCATCATACAGCTTGATAATTTCCGCCTCTGCAGTTTCTTTGTCTTTTTTATCTGCGGCAGCATCAAGCCGCGTAAATTGCTGCATCGTCTGATTATACAGTTCATCCAATTTTTTGAGGTATGCATTATCTTTCGGCGTTAAATACCCCTGTAGAGATTCCGCTTCCATAATAACCTGTTTCATATATAACTCCTCTATTTAAATTAAATGCGTAAACGCGAACACCTTTTAAGGTAGTCATGTTTACAAAAAAAAACGCCCTTAAAAAAGAGCGTTTAAAAAATTCAATAATAATATAACAATCGGCTGCAAAAGGAGAATCGGCAAGCGCCTAATGCCTTTTGTGCATCTTTTAAAATAGAATGTACATTTAACACCGTATTACATCCATATCGTATCATTTGCGGAATATTCTAATAGAATGAGAGTAATTGTGCAAGCCGTTCTTTGCCGATTATCTTCATAAAACCGGCAAGGCGTGGCCCTTGGTCTTTCCCGATCAAGGCCTGATAGACGGCGGTAAACAGCGCTTTGGGTTCAAGCTCGCAGGCGTGAGCCGTATCATACAGCGCAGTTGAAAAAGCTTTTTCATCAAGCTCATCCATATTCGGCAGCAGCTCGTCGCGGATTTTGCAGAGCGCAGCGGTTTCAGCTGCGGAAAGCTCCGCCTTGCCGCCGTCGATACGCAGCGCAAACCGGAAATCTTCCGGCGCGCATTCGGTAATCCAATACCATGCGCACTTTGCCCGTGCTTCAAAACGCTCCCGCTGCGCTTCCTGCATATCCGGAAAGAGCTTCATTACCGCAGCGATGTCTCCGGCATTGATTTGTAAAAGATTGCAGAGGTGTCTGAACGGAATTTGATACGAGATACACGGCGGCATCCCTTCAATCTGCGAAAGTTCATAGATGCGGCGCTCCTTCGCATATACCTCATCGTTTTTAGCCTTGTCGACACCCCATGCGATGCGCTCGGTTTTATCGTAGTCCTCATAGGTTTTGATAACGTCCAAGTCGAAGCTGATGGAAAACTCCGTGTTCGGCCGCGTTCCGGCAAACAGGTACCGCGCAATTTCGGGCTGGTACACGTTCAAGACATCGGACAGGCTGATAACCTTTCCTTTTGACGAGGACATTTTCCCCGGCAAGCCCTTGATGCCGATAAAATCGTAGCGGAAGCTGACGGGAGCAGGCCAATCATATACTTCATCTGCGACAAGCCGCGCCGTGTCGAAAGAACCTCCTTGGCTGTGGTGATCTTTTCCGGCAGGTTCAAAAACCGTTTTTTCAAACTGCCAGCGCATCGGCCAGTCAACTCTCCATCCGAGTTTTAATTCCTTTGAGGTACGTAAGTCGGCCTTTTCCTGATGCCCGCAGCTTGTACAGCGGTATTCCAATCCGTATTCGCCGTCGTAAGAAACAATTTCGGTAGTGTCTTTATTGCAGTTGCAGCAAAACGCCGCAACCGGCCAATATTCTTCCGTCGCAGGGATTTTATGCTCATCGTCCCGGTATCGGTTTAAACAATCCTTTATTTTTTCGCGGTTCTGCAGCGCCTTTTTCATCCCTTCGGCATACATACCGCTGCGGTACCGTTCAGCTTGATATAAAAATTCGGGGTAAATGCCGACTTTCGGTAGCACCTGCTCCACATCAACTTCGTGATGACGCGCATAAGAGGTATCGCGTCCGGTTGTGTCGGGCACCATCGTTATAGGATATCGCAGATAGTTTTGCAGCGTTTCTTTTCCGGGCATATTTTCGGGTACTTTGCGGAATACATCGTAATCATCCCACGAATAAATAAAGCGCACCTTTTTGCCGCGGTCGCGCAGTGCGCGTACGACTAAATCGACCGAAATAATTTCACGGAAGTTTCCGATGTGAACGGTACCCGACGGCGTAATCCCCGAAGCGCACGTATAAGAATCCAGATCGCCGCGCTCGCGTATAATCTTCTCTGCGGTTTGATCCGCCCAATGCAATAATTTTTGATTGTTTTGTTCTTTACTCATAGTGTCCTTGTATTGAACTCAAACAGCCCCGGCTGAAGGGCAGCGAAAGGTTCTGTTTTTATAATTGTTCGAAAAATATTGCGGAATTATATACTGCTCCGTCTGTTGTGTCAATTATCCCTGTTTACAGGGGGGCAAAAGCCGGTTACTTTTCGGACAGCCGTTACCGAGGGCGCCTTGAACAAAAAAAAATCGAAAAAGTTACAAAATTAATGATTGACAGGTGAAAAAAAATCGACTAGCATATTCTTACAGTGAGTTTGGCCGTTAAAAAGTGTGTTACGCTTTGGCCAAGAACGTATTAAAGGAGGTATTTTTCATTATGAAAAAATATCTGCTCGTAAGCTTGACAATTTTCTTTACGGCCGCGTTTGTATTGGCTCAGGATGCAGCAACTGTAGAGCCGAACGTTGATATCAAAGCTGATGCAACGGTAAGCTGGGGCGTGGACCTTGGCAAGGGCGGTGTAGGCAACAACGCAAAACACGGATTTAACAACGAAGCTTCTTGGACGGTGACATTTCCGCTCCTCAAGAAGGCAAACAAAACTTCCGCCAAGAGCGACGTACCCGTATACGGTGAGGTCGTTTTAAAGAATGTCGAATTAAACATCCAAAGTAGTGACGGTAAAGACAGCGGAAAGTTCGGTGTTGAGGGAAAAGTAGGGGGCGTAGCTGCGAAGTTCGTATTCTACGGTGTCTATATTACCGCTTATGATAAACCGGATTTTACATCAAACTATGCGAACATTTGGGATCCCCTTTTAACAAACAAAAGGAAGAGCAGCCCTAAATTTGCACCCGGTTTTGGGGGGTACGGCTTTAAATTCGGCTATGCAAACAAAGACTTTCTGGACTTGGATGTCGGCGTAAAGTTCGGTTCCAACGGTAATTGGGATAGTGATGTTACGGCCGGTACTACAAAAAACAATTACGTGGTTAAATATTTTGACGGAAATACAAAGTTAGGTGGCGGCGAGCACATATTAATGGATATTAACGGTAATCCTACATGGGTTGATAGAGATAATCCTATATGGGGCGGTAAAGATAAAGCCTATCCTAAGAAAGGTACTTATGCGTACTATAAAACGGTAAGCCCGAAAGACAATCACAGCGAGTATGCTGTCGGCTTTGATCTTTCTATGAAGCCGCTTGATAAAATGCTTGGGCTTGCCTTTACCATAAACTCCACATTGGTTCGATCGGACAAATATAACGAAGGAGTCGAAGGTGTAGAAAATGATAAGGTTGCATTAAGCATCGGTGCGGAAGTTACCTCGGAACCCGTTGACGGGTTAAAGTTGAAATTCGGTTTTGACGGCGGTTCTGACTTTGACACAGGGAATAGAAATCGAACAACTAACAAGGCGATTCATGCATTTGCATGGGATATGCTGTTTGACGCACAGTATAAATGGATAGGCGCCGGTGTGTATGTTTCTTCTCCCGGTACCGAATTTGCCGGAACCAATTACGAAGAGGTGTACAGAAAGCCAGACGGGAAGCCCGACTTTTATGGAAAATTTACCGATGTGTCATTCTATGCAAAACTTGAAACAAGCGGGGACAAGAAAAAGGCTTCTAATTTAGTTGAAGGTTTGGATGCAGGCGTTTATCTCGCTTTCCATCAACTTTGTTCCGCTGCAACAGTCACACCAAAAATGGCGGCTCCGCTTGTCGGGAAAGTTTGGGGGGCATATAAAGCGTCTATCAGCGATTCTATATGGATTAAACCCTATGCCGACTTCTGGTTCAATACCAACCATCCCTATGGCGCCAATAAAGACCTTAAAGTAGGGCTTGTATATGACCTCGGTTTAACCTTCAGCCCCGTTGAAAAAGTCGAATTTGATGCAAAATGGACGCATGGAACATTGACGAAGAATAATTTTACATCGGTTGTCGGTGCTTCAGCTATTGAGAATCAGCACAAGGGTAAATTTGTGTTGTCTCTTAAACTTACCTACTAATACCTTGCGCGTTAAGCGCTCCGGTATAAAGATAAAAGCCTGTCCCGCTTGCGCGGGACAGGCTTTTTTTTGCTAAAGGAGCGCGGGTACGTGAAAAAAATACTTAAATTTCAGCGCTTGACATTTTTTCCTATTTTAGGTATAAGGTTATCCATAGTTGTTTATTATATTCCCCTGTAGCTCAGTAGGCAGAGCAAGTGGCTGTTAACCACTGGGTCCGTGGTTCGAACCCGCGCGGGGGAGCTTTCGAAGCTCAAACAGTATTACTGTTTGAGCTTTTTTTTTCGCCGCCTTAAAAAAGGAAACGTATCTGCTTATTTTCCCGCTTACGCCTTATCGGTGCCAAAAGTCGGGAACACACAGGATGACAATGGTGTACAGCTCTAAACGTCCTGCCAGCATAGAAAAAGAGAACAAGACTTTTGCCCAATGGGGAAAGAATGAAAAATCCCCGCCGCAGCCGATTCTGCCGAATGCAGCGCCGATATTACCGACTAAAGTAAGCGCCGCCGCCATATCGGTAAGAATGTCCGCTCCGGTTAAGGCGGCCGCTAAAAATGTAACCAGCAGGCACACAACATACACAAACATAAAACCTGCGGCGCTATACACAACATCTTTCCGGCCCGGACGGCGGTTGAGCTGGATGCTGAACACACCGTGCGGATGTAAAAGCCGCTGCATCTCGTTCAGCGCTTGTTTCCGCAAAATAACCCAGCGGATAACTTTAATGCCGCCTGCCGTTGAACCGGAACAACCACCGGTAAACATCAGCAAAAAAAGGAGCGCCTGAGCAAACGCCGGCCATGTACAGTAATTTACGGTAGAGAAACCGGTAGTTGTTATTATCGATGCAACATGAAAAAAACTGTGGCGGAAAGCGGCAGACAGCCCGTACACAGGCACAAGCGCCAGCGCAATACCGATTCCTGCGAAAAAAATGATGCGGATATACGCCCGTAATTCGGAATTTCTAAAAACTTCTTCGGGCTTTCCGGTAAAAAGATGAAAATAAAGACTGAAATTTACCCCTGCCAAAAACATGAACACCGTACAGATAATCTCAATGGCCGCCGAATTGTAATACCCGATACTGGTATTTTGACTTGAAAATCCGCCGGTACCAAGTGTAGAAAAACTGTGGCACATCGCTTCTAAAAACGGCATATCGGCAAGACACAGCAGCAGTATTTGCAATACCGTCATTCCCAAGTAAATAAACCAGAGCGCTTTTGCCGTATGCGTAATCTTTGCCGTTACCTTTCCTTTATCAGGGCCGCTCGTTTCGCTTTTTATCAGCTGAAATCCGCCGACGCCGAGGAGCGGAAACAGCGCAACGGTTAAGGCAACAATTCCCATACCGCCAAGCCAGTGCATTTGAGTACGCCATACCCGCAGCGCCATCGGATAGCTTTCGATGTCCTGCAAGGCGCTTGCACCGGTTGTTGTAAATCCGGAGACCGACTCAAAAAACGCATCGCTGAAGTACGGCACAAGGCCTGAAAGCATAAAGGGAACTGCTCCTAATAACCCGGCGCCCAGCCACGCGGCGCTCACTAATAGGATTCCTTCGCGTACGGTAAGCTGAATCCGGTTCTGTTTGGTTTTAAGAAACAACAGGAGCGTTACGGGCCATAAAACCGCCATCGGTATAAAAAATGCCGGCAGCATATTCCATTCATGCAAGTAGACGGCAACGGCAACCGGAATCAAAAAACTTCCGGCTACAATCGAAAGAATCATAAAAATAATGGCTAAACATTGGAGAAATTTCATTTTTTACCGGCAAAATATTTAATAACTTCGTCGCTTTTCGCTACTTGTACGATAATAGCAAGTTTATCGTCCGCTGCAAGCACGGTATTACCGCCGGGAATGCGGCAGCCCGCTTCGTTCGTAATGAGTAATATAAGAAATATTCCGTGCATTGCAATGTCCTTCAAGCTTTTCTCTACCGCTTCCGAGTGATCGGAAATGATGACTTCAACAACCTCCAGATCCCCTGCTCCCATGGTATGAATGCGGGTAAGATGTTTGCCGCCCAGATGGCTCATAATAACATCAACAGTAACGTCTTTTAACGGTATCGCGACATCCACGCCGATTTTATATGCGACGTTCGACATCACGGAGCTTTGCACAAGCGCAATGGTTTTAGGTATTCCCAGCGTTTTAAGATACGCAGAGGTGATCATGTTCAATTCATAATTTTGCGTCGCATTGATAACAAGATCAAAAGAATTAAGTGCAATTTCTTCTATAAATGCTTCGTCGGTAACATCTCCGCTATAGATGCGCGCTTGAGGGTACTCCGCCGCCGCCTGTTTTGCGAGGGTGCTGTCTTTATCGATAATAGCAACTTCCCAGCGGGATTTTGAATGGAGTCCGAACAGGCGTTTAAACATACCGAATGAGTGCTTTTCGATAAGGCTGGCAGCGACCCGCTTTCCGACCTTTCCGATACCGACCAATGCGATTTTTTTGATGGGTTTAACGGTAAATCCTGCAAGTGCATAAAACTGCTCGATATAATTCGGCAGCGTTAGAATCGAGATTCTCATACCGGCATGGAGTACCGTACCGCCTGACGGGATAGCGGTTTTAGTTTCATCCTCTACGGCGACAACGACAAAAGGGGCATCAATAGTAACGGTACGGATATTTTGCAGTGTAATTCCGTCCAGTTTGCTGCCTGCACCGATGGTAAAACAGGTAAGCTGATACGGAGAATCTTCAAAAGCGATAATATCACTTACGGCGCCGTGTTCAACCGCATTGATAATTGCGAGTGCAGCTTCTTGGTCGGGATGCACCAAAAAATCGATCCCCAGCGTACGTTCCTTTCCGGTATTCAGCGATGCTACATAGTTTTCGTTTCTTACGCGGGCAATTTTAAGCACCTTGGGTGCAAGGGATTCGGCAACCCCGCAGATAATCATATTCAGCTCGTCGCTGTCGGTAAGGGTAACCAGTGCATCAGCCCGTTGGATAGCAGCCTCGGTTAATACTTTCGGATCATTGCCGCTTGCTTCCGTTACGGTACAGTCCAACCGGTTGGCGGCATGGCGGGCTGTTTCATTATTTTGTTCGATAAGAACCACATTATGTTTTTTCGCAATGAGTCTTCGGGCAAGCTCTACGCCCGTTACACCCGCACCAATAATAATGACAGTCATTTACAATGATACTAACACAAAAGTATCGGCATGGACAGGGGGTAAATTGCCTCTTGTTACCCTTCGATAACCTGTATCTCAAATTCCAACCGAGGCATACATTCCGCTAAATCGTTTCGGATCCGGTTGAGCGCTTCTACGCGCATTTCTACGGATGTATCGGCATTCCCTTGGATAATAAAGATTGCGTTTTTGGTTCCGTTGTCAAATTTGTAGTGTTCCCCATCGCGGACGCCAAGCCACGCGATAATACCTTTAGGGTCTCGATACACATAATCGGTTGCGGCGATATGTTTTTCGGTAGATGAGATTGGAAGAAAACTCCCCTCTTCTTTATTGACGGTAAACACTATCTGCCCGTCTATTTTATCAAGGTCGTGGCCGCCTATTGCCAAAAGCGAATGTAATGATTCGACATTATAAATATCGATAACACTGTTGATATGCGGCATAGAACCTCGGCGTTGAATATTCCGAATAAAGGCCGGAACGGTAGGCGGATACTTCTTGATACTGCGTCCGACGCTTTGCAGCATATTCGCGTACCCTTGTGTAATCGGATGATTCGACACCGCCTCAACATCGCAGTGTAATGCCCAATCTTCCATCTTATTTTGCTTCTTTAAAAACGAATCCGATAACGGCGCCTGCGGGTCTATATTTTTTGCAATACCAATCACAACACTTTTAATTCCAAGCTCAACGATACTTTTATCAATAATAATGTTCATAGCAGCTCTGCCTCCGTATTTTGCGCTCTGTATAGGTAAATTGTATAAGTACGCCGATTATACTCCGGCTCAAAACTTTTTTGAAGTCTTCCGAAATAAATACTGCCGTAAATACTGTCATTTTACTGCAACTGTGATACTGGAGTGATACAATAAAAGTGCGGAAAAATTGAGTATGAGACCATTTGAACCGAGAAGAGGTTCAACTCTGGCCGAATAGTCTCAATTTTTCTGCGGGGAACACGAACATTGTACTTCCTTGTACAATGTTCGTGTCAAGTTTTTCTAGCGAAAAACTTGTTGCTGATTAGCATCACCGCCATCCATGGCGGATATGAAAAAACGGCCTGATGCGTTTACCCGAACACCTGTCTTGACAAAAGCCGGTAATTATACAAAACTGTACATAAGATGCAGCTTTTTTTTACACAGATTAAAACTATAGTTCAAAATCCAATTTTTTTAGCGGCAATTACAAGCTGGCTGCTTAGTCAATTTATTAAAACATTTATCGGATTCTGCTGCTCGTCAGTGCATTCGTTACCGGTTTTCTTTAATTTATTGGTGTGGCGTACGGGGGGGATGCCTTCAAGCCATTCCGCTCTTGTTACAGCCCTTTCGACTGCTATCGGTTTTAAACAGGGCGTTTCTTCCGATTTATTTATTTTTTCCATCTTTTCTGCGATGATTGTTATTAGGGATGCAATGGGGGTTCGCCGATCAAGCGGACTCCAAGCAAAAATGTTAAACGAAGTAGGCGCAAAAATGGCGGAGACAATGCATATCCCCTTTAAGCCCGTTAAAGAAGTTCAAGGGCATACTCCCATTGAAGTCTTTGCCGGGATGATTCTCGGTGTTGTAATCGGCAGCTATTTTTCACTCTATTATACAGCTTAACCCATGAAGCGGCTGAACGGTTTTTTATATTTCTTGTCGGCGTTCATCGCAACCGGAATTATTTTACTTTTTATTGTATCTCCTCTGCATCTCTATAAATCCGTATGGAATGGATACCGGATAGCGGCGTTTCCGTCTGCAGTGAATGTTGAACCGTATCTCTCCGCTGCAGATGAATCCGAAATAGCGGGAATTGCATCGGGATTTGGTATTTCAAACCGGTTTTCTTTTTTAGGGCCTATACGGCACGAAAGATTTCCATTCACCGACCCCGGCCGCTATGCACGGTGGTTTAGCGATGACGGCAGCGAGTATCGGTTTTTTTATATTCCGTATGTTTCGCTTTTTAAGTATCTCTCATTCTATTTCTCACTCTACGGAAAACGGGTTCCCTTCTTTCTTGAAGCGGCTATTCCGTATGCTCCGATACAGGGTATTCTTGCGCTTATTCTTTTTATATACTGCATTGCCGGTTCGCGTAAAAAATTGCTGTTTTTTGCCGCAGCATTCAGCTTTGTTTGCTATGCATTCTGCATAAAAAGCAGCTTATCATCTGCGACCGCTCTTTTAAGTATATTAACCGCTGCATACTGGCTTGAAGCATTGGAAAATGAGCTGGCAATTCCGTGGAAGCAGCTTAAAGAACGAATTAAGCATAACATATTCATGCTTATTCTTCCTTCAGTTTCGCTATTAACTGCGAGCATTGGCGGATTGGTTCCGTTTTGTTTCTTTTTATTAAGTCTGCTGCTATCGGCAAGTATGCTTTTTTCGGTATACAGTTTTTTACAGCTGAAAGAGTCCCATTGGGAGCAGTATCGCCAACATCCTTCGTTAAAGCTGTTTGCGATGCATCCGCAGTCGTGGGCGCAATTTTGGAATACGCGGTATGCAATCACCGCGACCATATTAACGGGCTGTTTGCTGCTCGTTTCTGCGGTTATGCCGCTCGTGTTTTCCACAAACCGTTTAAGTCCTGCCGTAAATAAGCTTAACGTGCCGCAGCCGGTTTCGTCGCGGCCGATTCCGTTCACCGATTCCGGTTTTTTTTCCGTACAGGCATTGCGGCCTCAAGACTATCTCCCCGATTTAAGCAACTATATAGAAGATTGTTGGTATGCAACTGTGTTACCTTATCTGAATGTTCACGAACCGCTGCTGCCGCTTACACCGGATACTCGGATACGCTTTGATTCCTTTTATGAAGATTCAAGCGGAAAGCTGCACCGCGAAGAAAATATCTTATATATCTTTGATACGCTCTTTATTCTCCGCGCATTGCAGCACGATCGGCTGGCGCTGCTTCCATTAGAAAAGATGCTGACCGCCCAAACCTGTTTTACCGCTGCCGCTTATAGACCCTTACATCTATATACATTCGGTCCGGTACTGTCGTTTTTTATTATCCTCGGTACGTTGTTATTTCCCGGTGTTCTGATTATAATGGGCAGGATACGATGATGGAATTTATACGGTTTAAACGAGGGCAACAACAAGCAAACTATATCCGCTTAGAACCTCAATTTGAAGGAAATGCTTTTTTACCGCAGTACGCATTGATGCCGCTTGCATTCGGGACGCAAGCAAGTAATTTTCCCCTGGTCTCAGTCGGAGATTTTGTCAATGAAGGGCAGATGATTGCCCGTGCAGGCAATAGCACATCGGTGCATATACACGCTTCGGTACCGGGCGTTGTTGTAGGGATTATCGATGCGCAGCTTCCGAACGGATATTCCTTCCGCGGGATTCATATACGAACCGGCGGGGCTTTTGAAATACTCGGCAAACAACGTTCTCCCTATCAATGGAAGCGAAGTGATCAGCCGGCGCTTCTCCGCTTTTTCGACTTTGCCGGTTTAGTTAATACGGCAAATGGAACAATCGCCCTTGCGGAAAACATTAGAGCTGCTGTAAAACAAGGTGTAACAACACTAACCGTTATACTGTACGATAAAGATCCTACCTGTATGCTTGACTCTTTTTTAGCCCGCCGGTTTATCAGTGCAGTCGCAGAAGGAATCGGCATTATTGCTCATGCAATGGGCGCAACAAAAATCATTGTCGAAACAGGCACGGAGAAAAAAGATCGGGAGCTTTTTGATACAATCGGAACCGTTATTCCCGACCGCGATCTGGCGCATCTCACCGTTCCGCAAACCTATCCTGCGGGAAACAGACATACTCGTTTGGCGGAAAAGAATGCGGTTGTTATCGATGCCTCGACAGCCTTGTCGGTGTACGAATCGGTACAATACAACCAGCCGATGCTGACAACGTATCTGCTCCTCACCGGCAAAACGCTGGAACACGCTAAGGTAGTTAAAGTGCGCATCGGCACGCCGATCGGACATCTTATAGAAGAATGCGGCGGCTTTAAAAGCAAAAACACCCATATCATCATGAACGGCTTACTGCGCGGGACAATGGTGGATAGCTTGGACTTACCCGCCGGTAAGGGTATTAAATCAATCCACGCAGTCGGGAACGATATCGATATTCAACAACAGCTTGAACAATGCGGTCACTGCGGTCACTGCCTGCGCAGCTGCCCCGTATATATCGACCCGATTGACACGGTGCGTCATATATTAAAAGAGCGATACACTGCCGAAACACTCCGTTCTATTGCATTATGCAGCGGGTGTTCCTGCTGTTCGGCAGTGTGTCCGGCACGTATCCCATTGAGTACGATTATCAAATCGGCAGCGGAGCGGGGAGTAGGCTATGCCTCATAACTATACAGCATACTTTCCTGCGCCCTATATCTATACCGGCGTGAATGCCCTGCATACTGCGATACTTGTGCTGAGCTTATTGGTGCTCCAACTTATCGTCATGGGGATTATGCACGATTTTGCAAGTATCTTTATGATTATGTCTGCCGGAACGGCTGCAGCGCTTGCGTCTTTTCTTATAGGTTATACGCAAGGTAAAAGGGTATTTGATATCCACGCGCTTGTAACCGGCTTATTGATAGGTTTTTTTATGCCGGCTAATAGCGGCTTTGTATTCAGTTTTTTGATTGCGTTTATGAGCTACTTTTTCAGCTGGGGGATTTTCGGCGGGAAGGGCTTCTCGTGGATTAATCCTGTCATGCTTGCCGCCTGCATTGCAGCAATTTGCAAACCCGAGTGCTTTGTACAACCGATCGGTTTCGACCGTATAGCCGCCAACGGAAGCGTGTTCGCGGCTTTGGCACCTTCCGGCCTTTTGCAGACGCCGGCGGATCAGTATATAACTTCAATGTTTAATTCAACGTTCCTGCATGGAGCCGGTGTAACGCTGCCGGCGGGATATGCCGGACTATTTCTTCATTACCCGTCTGCGATACCGGCCTTCCGGTATAATCTTTTAACGTTATGCTCGTCGATTGTATTACTGTCATCAAAAACGATTAATAAAACACTGCCTTTTACCTTTCTGCTCGTTTACGGACTGCTCATATATCTGTTTCCTTCCGTAGGACAGGCGGGCGTTTATGGAAAAGGAGATATATTATCCGCGTTGCTGACGAGCGGCGCTCTTTTCGCGGCATTTTTTGTTATGAATGACGGCGGGTCCATTCCCCGTTCATGGGAAGGGCGATGCATGACAGGCATACTGACAGGCATCTTCGCCTTTTTTATCACCGGTCCCGGTGCGATACCGGCGGGCATTCCTTTTGCCGTTCTGTTTGTTGATTGCCTTAATCCGCTCATCGAGTGGATGGAATCGTACATCTATAGAAGAATACGGGGTATACTATGACCGATACCTCGCACTACTTTTTAAAAAAATACAGCGCATTGGCCGGAATTTTGTTTGTGTTTTTAGCCTTATTTTTCGGCTTGGCGTATTTGCGGAAAAACACCGATACAAAATATCTTACAGCCGCAGTAGAAAAATTATGCCGTGCAAATCCGGAGCTTAACGGCCGGCAAATAACTATCATAGGGTTTGATAACGCAAGATTATCAGGCTTGCCGTTCCGGACACTATTGTCCGCCTCATACTCCGGACACGAAGCATTTATATTGATGCTTCCGGTAACGGGTAAGTACGGTATTTATCCTGCCGTCTTTTTTTATGAACGCTCAATCGGCTGTGTTTTTTGCGGATTAGCCGGAGTTGATGCCGTTCCGGAACAGGCGGAATACTACGGAATAACACAAGCGGCTATTGCGATGCATCGAAATAAAATTGAAGCATTGATGACACGGCAGGGACGGTAATATGGTAAGTAAATCAATTATCTTTTTTTTAGGATTATGTCCGATCATTCCTCTCATAGCCCATTTTGCCGAAGGACTGATCTTTATTGCCGAATTTTGGCTGCTTTTTGGTGCAGGTGTATTAAGTAAGATGCTCATCACGTATTTTAAAATCGATAAAACGGCACAGGTTATAACCTATATTAATCTTATGCTTGCTGCGGCATTATATGCACAGGCTGTAGGCGTTGTTTTTCCTGTTATCGCAGTCAGCCTTGAAAGATATATCTACATAACTGCATTTTCGTATATACTGATTATCAGTATCGGTATGTATGATTCAAGCCGGTATCCGCTGGAATTACCGATAACGTATTCGTTTCTTTTAGCGGCAATTTCAATCCTGCGGGAACTTATCGTTTTTGGTACGGTTTCGCTGCCGGCTCCTTCCGGATTGTTCAGTATTACGTTGCTTCCGTTTGCGTTACCGTTTAAATTTTGGGGGAGCGGTGCCGGTGTGCTGATGTTACTCGGTCTCTCGCTCTGGCTGTTCCGCAGTTTCCATAAGGGGGAGCTGTTACCGTTTCAAACCGATGAATCGTATCGGAACCGGCAATAGAGAGGTGCGGTATGTTTCTTGTGTCCTTAATATTCTTTTATACATTCCCGGCTTCATTAGTTTTTTTGCACGGTATCGGTTTGGAACGGCTTTCGATGAATGCACGTTCGACCCGTGTGATTATTCCGTTTATTCTACGGGACGGTGCGGTCATACTCATTTCCGCTTCAATCGGTTGGCTGTTCGAATTTTATATTTTATTGCCTATTGGTATTGTCGTTATAACACCGCTCGCTGCCATGCTCTTCGTTTACCTTTGTGATCTGGTTTTACACCGAACGCTTTTTCGCCAACCGGAAGTGCCGCTGATACGGGAGCGTTTGTTTTGCGGCGGTATCGTGGTCTTTGCCCTTTATCAGGCTTTTACCTATATAGAAATGATTGCCATTCTGGTGAGCGCCTTAGCGAGTATGCTGATTTGGTCGCTTGTTCTCTGTGCCGTTAAACGGAGAGTTGAAGAGAGCAATGTGAGCGCTCAATGGAAAAATGCACCGCTGTTGCTGATTAGCATGGGAATGATTGCATTAGCTCTCTATGCATGGGAGACCGCGTGGGCGGTGTCGGCGCTTCTGTAACTTATGGTACATACGGATTGTTTAAGTGTACTTATGGGATGAACTGATAAGTTTGTCATTTTTGCGATACCTTACAAT
>ERZ772960.1116-NODE-1116-length-22167-cov-9.156340_pt1 | contig 22167 bp, 28 predicted proteins | sample MGYA00580678_ERZ772960 | MGnify/ENA primary metagenome ERZ772960 (study PRJEB29015, sample SAMEA2737930) | human oral metagenome | biome: human oral; feature: human-associated habitat; material: dental | place: China | collected 2059 ... | reverse complement strand
CATTTAAGATTCTCCACAATTGCTTCAACCATGATTGCTAAAATAATAACTTGTGTTAAACCATTCATTTTATTTTTCCTCTTTCTTTCTATCTAAAAAGGCGGCCATATTGGTCGCCTTAATAGCAATATTTATTTTTTCTTCCATCCAAGTGCTAATTCAGATGGTTCTCTTACGTTATTGTTCCATGTGCATTCCCATAAAATGCCTTTGTGTATAACAATATCGCCTGCATTGTATTCATTGTCTTTTGTCCATTCTGGATATTTAGGCTTGTTTTCTTTTGTTACCTCTTTATATAATGCTGGCGATTTATCCGGAGGCTTTGCAACATCGGAAGTATGATCAATCAAACATTCATAAGGTTTATGGTTGTGTTTGAAACGTTCTCCCTTACGATAAGGAAATTTAATTTTTTTCCATTCTTCTAACTCATCACATAGACGTATCACATCTTCGGGGTTTGCATGGTTCATTCCAATTAAAAATACATTACGTTGTAACTCCATCTTGGCTCGCAACTGTGCTAACTCCATTTCCGTTGCTGGAATTTCTTCAAAGGCGAAACGAATAGACACGTTGCTGTCATCAACCATCTTAGTTTCAAAACCTAACATTTTTACTGTTTTGAATTGATATAAAACATTTTCTTTTCCAATGCTGGATTCTACAATCTTTGCATTCGAAACGTTCTTTTGGTCCATTAGAACCGCTGTATCATAAAGCCTTTTAAAAGGTATCATCAATTCAAAACTGTTTTTTTGATATGACAAAACTTCAAATGTTTTGCCATCATTCAACTTTATTTCCATCTGCTCACCTCTATTCTGTTCTACGCCAGATATTAACTGCATAATAAGGCGGTAATGTGCTAGCCTCAGCAGTTTGTCCAACTACCTGTGTAAAGTGGTTCCAGCCTGTGTATCCTACTCCACTTCCAGCGACAACATACGTAGCATTTCCTACCGCAGCTAAGTTTGTATCATTAGCTGCTTTGTAACCAATAACGTTTGCGTTATTGTTGGTTGCACCGATTGCAGCGGCTAAATTACCGTTGCGTCCATCTCTATTTCCGTGTGCATGTGTAGCACTGCCACCCTGTGATTTAATAGGTATGTTTTCACTTGCGCCAATTAGAAATCTATCGTTTATCTTCTCCCATTTGCCGCCAAGAATAGCATTTGGATCGTAGTCCTTATTCTCATTCATTAGGATTGAGCCAATCGGATAGAAGAAATCTATCAGTCTTTGATAGGTGTTGTTCATCTTTAAATAAAACGCTTCTGCACAAAAGTTACCATTTACATCAACCTGTGTTTTTCCAAGTTGCATTAGCGCTTTTTCGATAGCCAATGTAATGTCACGACTTATCGACTGTCCAAAACTATCGGTGACTGTTAGCGTATATGTATATGCTTGATTAGGATTTGCACCACCAATAGGCTTTGTTGCAGACCATTTATTACTATTGAGCATGCCCGTAGTGCTTCCTGTAGCACTGCCTGTAATCGTGATATTGATAGCGTTGGTTGTATTACCAACCTTACCTTGCCAGTATTCGCCATCGGCACTGATTGCACCATTACTACTTTCTGCACCGTTACGAGCCACGTTTAGATTGATAATTGATGGTCGGACATACTGGTGATACTTTGCTTTCTGCGTCCAAGTTGTCACGTTATTGCGACTGTCCGTAGCGGTAATCGTGTAAGTGATTTCGCTATTTGCATTCGTTAAGCCATCAAACAAAACATCCGCTGTTGCTGTGTTGACCGTCTTATTAAAAGTCCCAACACTTACAGCGATTGATTTAATCGTTGCATGTTTCTTAGCGCTCGCTGATACTTTTACACGTTTCTTAGACAATAAAGACATGCATTCATACACGTTTGGGATAAAAGATTTTGCAACCCCTTCATCTGTAACGACTATGCTATCTAACGTTGGACTATCTGTGATTGTCAGTTCTTGCTTATATTCAGCACTTTCACCAATCTTAGTTTTAAAATCAGCCGTCCATGTTTCCAAAACAATTCCAATTTCACATCCACCCTTATCAAAATTTTTGGTGAGTTCATAAATTCTGTCCCATTCCGTTTCAGACATAGACACAACTGCACCATTTTCGTATGGTTGAACAACCTTAATCTGTTCAACGTTGACAATACTAATGCGCATACGTTCACGGTATGCATTTACTTTTCTTGTGTACGTAATAGAATACTTGTTTTCGTTATTGCTCAGAGAATAAGTATCAACAACGCTCTTTCTTGGGATGTTTCTGCACAATACATCACCACTTAGTGATGTATTCATTAGCGGATACGCTCCGAAAGTTAAACTAGCAGATAAATTTGTAGTGTAATCTCCATTATCGTCATGCCCAGCCCAAAAACCACCTCTTAATATGTTTTTAGATGTTTCAAAATGATATGGAGCACCGCCACTAATTGGTGTACAACCAGTACATTTTATTAAGTAATTACCACCGTATGTATTTCCTTGTTCCCATTCTGTATCGAGAGATACTTCAATCCACGATTTATTGTTTTCAATGTCTATCCATTGGTCTGGTTCTCTCGCCCATAAAACGATGTCGTATATACCGCCATTTACATTTTTATGGACTCGTGCAACCTCTATCCAGTTGTTATTTAATGCAACCATGATTATTCACCACCAATCCAATAAATATTCGTGCATGCCACAGTTTCACCGCTGATTTCTTTTAATGTTCCGCGTTTAAACTTGTGTGCACCTGTCGCAAAGTTACCCTCTGCTTTTAATGATTGAACTCTAGTTTCGGTAGAGTTTACATCAACCATAACTTTTCCATTAACAACGATTTTTGATGATTTCTCATCAAGTACCTGTTCAGTTGTTGAACCCTCTTTGCCTTGAATATGCATGCCGTCAGATTGCAACTTAATTTGTTTTAGAACAGCAGTTTTACCATCTATCTCTTCCGTCAGCGTTTGACTAATGCTATCTTTCGTCAATTGCAATTCCGCCTTAGTTGCATATTGCTGTGTCTGTGCTTCTAAGGCGTGCAAATCATCATTTGTTGATTGTAACGATTTTTTAATCGCTGTTGTTTCTTGCACGGATAAATTAACAGAATTGTTTAATTGCTCGATGGTTGACTTATTGGCAATAGATACATCAATCCATCCATTTAATGCATCAGCTTTGACCGCTTCGGAATAACCAATACTATCATCAGTAAAGATGGTTTTGTATCTTATCCATATCCATATATCTTTGGTCTTTTCAGGTTGCGTATTTGACCACTCACCACCTACTAATTCTGTCTTTGATGTTGACAAATAGTATTGCGGTTCGACATGCTTAACACCTCTACCGGTCTTCCCTGCTATTGATGGAGAATATACGTCTGATGTCGTCTTATCACTGTAGGTATATGTAATTTTAGTCCATAGCGTATAGCCTTCATTAACAAGTGGTATATTCTCTAACCACTGCCCATTTGGAGGTAGTATAGAGCTCGTACTCGCTTGATACGTTAGCTTGGGATTACCAACAATCCCCCTACCTGCATCGCCTTTAATGCCCGTGAGTTCAAATGGATCATGTTTAATTTCAGAGCTATTCGCTAAAACATCTGCAAGCATGTACCACATGTGCTGGCCTACAATCGTAGAAGGCTTTTCCGTGGTCCATGCTGAATCTGTTTTGGACGGTTTATCAGCAGATACTGTTTGTAAATAATATTGCTTTGTACCAGAAACTGTTCCAGCAGAAATATTTTCGACTTGTGTCTTAATTTTGTTTGTTTCAACTTGTAGATTACCTACATCGCCTTTTGCATCTTCAAGATTCTTTGCAACGATTTCAAGCTTGTTTGCATCTTGATCCACTTTAACCTGTAGGCGTTTGATTCTTACTTTATCAGAAACCTTAGTAACGACAGAATCGACATTCTTTAATGCAACTTCTCCGTCAAGTTCGACTACTGACTGTGTACCTACATACTTTCGCTTAATGCTCAAGACGATACACTTGTTGCCATCATATGTGGCCGTATCACCTAATTTAATCGTATCTTTACCAAAGGTTTTTAAACTTGACATACCGTAGAATGATTGGCCATTATACTTCGCTAAAATTGCATCTGTATATGTTTGGCTATCGCAATAGGAATTGTTTGCATCGATGTAGATTGTCTTTCCTGTATCGTTTCCTGAAGCAATCAAATTAACACCGTCATCATACGCAACACGTGAGATGGTTATTAGATCTGTTTTTTCAAAATCTGATGTAAATTCTATGTCATGATCAGCTGTAAAGAGATTTCTAAAAACAAGCGTGTTCGACTCGTCAATGAGTGCATTTGTACCGCTTAACTCAGCAATCCATCCAATGTAATCGCGCATAATAATTGTGGTGTCTATCCACTGAGCTTTTTTGTTCAGTACAGTATTTGATAACCCTGTTTTATCAATTCTCACACCAGCCAAATTAGACATCTCATCTAATTGTTGCGAGATGGTTGGATATTTATCCTTTTCATACACTAACGAGCTCTTGTACGGCTTGTTAAACTTAATCATCACGTCATACAAATTCAGTGATAACTTTTTTGTGTATTTCTCTGGAGCTTCTTGGACGATGAATTCTTGTGTTGGAATTACCGTACTATCAGCTTCTTTTAGATCAATCAAAAAGGTGTTCCCAGCACAATCGCTAAGAACACCATCTGTATTGTTTAAATCAAGGTCCAACATCACGCTTGGAGTGTTACCCAAAAGTCTATCCTCTTGCATGCTGTTAGACGAGTTGAACGATACAACTAGGTCTGTTATTTCAACAGGTGTTGCAGTTCCTTTTTTTATATAGACCTTCATATTCTAGCACTCCGTTAAATCAAAGGTGTAGCCTTGGCTATAAATGCCATCACCGATAGCGATATACTTAAATTTACATTTACTACAATACATTTTGTACGTTTTACGCCGCAGCGTTTTAATATCAAATGTTTCTACCATAAACTCTGGTGGTTCTAGCATATTCATTACTTCTGAAACCACTTCTAAGTCATCGATGGCATAAGCCAGCGCAATCTTCAACACACGAGAACGAATACGCATACGATGCATGATTCCTTTTTTAACATCGCGCAAGGAACTGTCACTGTCTAAATCACCGTATTCAGGTTCAAACTTAGTCGGCGCAGGGAGATCTTTACCATCAATTTTAATTTTTATCAATTCATAATCAATCATGCTTTAACCTCCCTTTGCTAACTGTAGTTGTTTATTTCTTTGATCTATTAGTTTTAGCAATTTATCTCGGTCAATCACGATTCCTAGATTTTGTAGTGTCTCTAAGATTTCATACATTAGTTGGATAATTACTTCTTGACCATTACCGCCTTGTGATGACATCAGTGCATCATCTATCGCACGTTTGGTCTGTTCATAGATCTTACTCTCAGGCGAAACGATTTCACCTTCGTGACGGTTATCACCAATCAAAGCTAATCGTGGAGCATTTGCTCCAACGTATCCACCTTGTGCCAATGCTGGAATATTAGGTAAATCTACTCGGAAGCCTTTACCACCGATAATAGGCACCCAATCAGGGACAGTGAAGCCTACACCGTTGATTCGGTTAATTGCACCATTGACGATAGCGATTACCGCATTGATTGGTCCCTTTACCACACCTGAAATCGTACTGAAAATACCACCGAAAATATCGATAATACCCTGCCAAGCTTGTTTCCAATTTCCTGTAAATATTCCCTGGATAAAATTAATCAAGCCACCAAATATCTGTTTGATACCATCGAAAATTTGTTGTGTTCCACTGAAGAACGCCATTACGATTCCGTTGATAAACTTAAACGATGAGCTGAAATTTGTTCCGAAAACTCTATCCAAGAACCCTAAGAATGTACGAAGGATTTCCTGGACTCCTTGCATAGCTTTATCAACATCTAATGTGAAGATACCAATCAAGAAATCAGAAAAGCCTTTGAACATCGAAGTTGCACTCTTCAATAACTCATCAACGAATTTGCCAAGAACCGCAAATGCATCCAACATAGCTCCTTTAATGAAATCTGCTAGTGGAGATAAGATATTGTTCCAAACCCATGCAACACCTGCTCCAATTGCTTCAATGGCAGGTTTCCAACCATTCCACACATCTACAATTGTTTTTAATGCAATGCTTAGGACTGTTACCAAGAAATTGGCTATTGGTGCAAGTACGTTATTCCAAAGTGAAAGCAATCCGCTAAATAGTACATCAACTGCTTTAACAAACACCTGCGCTAAGAAGGTTGCAATCGGTACGATGACCGTGTTGAATACATCTAACAGAAATGCACCTAAAGGAACTAAAACGTTATTCCATAGATTACTAAGGATACCCAACAAGCTATCTAGTGCTGTCTGTACTAAAGCTCTAAAATCGCTACTTGTCTGATACAAATAGATGAGCGCTGCAGATACTGCAGCTACAATCGCAGCGAAAAATAAAGCCGTTCCTGTTGCTGTACCAAAGACCGCTTGCAACGATGTCAGCACTCCTTCACCGTTAGCTATACCCGTGAAGAAAGTAGAAAACCCTGTTGCTAAGGACTTTAGCGGTGCTAAAAGTCCAGTGAATACACCTTTAATAGCACTCCAATTCTTTATGATTCCAAAAGTCGCAAATCCTGCAAACATTCCACCTAAAAGTGAAGTGATGATTACTTTGTGGTCTTTTAGAAATCCAGTAACTTTATCGAACACTCCTTTAACGCGATTGTAGATCTCGTCTACTCCGCTCATATCGATTGAGCCATCAGGAATACCCAAAGAGCCAAAGTCAGCACCACCGCCTCCAGCTCCCCCGCCGCCACCGGCTCCTGAATCTTCTGAATCGTGTAACACATTCAAATCATCGAACCCTGCTAGTGATCCTTTTAATTTATCTGCAGCTTTACCTGCCTTGCCAAGTCCAGACGTTAATCCACCTGCAGCGGCACCAGCCTTACCTATATTGGAAGCTATTGCTCCTGTAGCACCTGCCGCACCTTTACCACCAGTTAACAATCTGGTGAATGCAACGAAGTAATTAGCAAGTGTCTGTAGACCTCCTAGAATAACGTTTATAACGCCAATAATTGGAGTTAATACATTTATCAAACCTTGGCCAATTGTCGCCTTAAGCTCTTCGAAACGAAGCGATAGGACACGTGTACTATTTGCCCAACCATCTGATGTTCTTTCGAAGTCTCCTGCAGCATTAGAAAGCGCGTTCTGTACGAATGCTAATCGTAATGCTACCTTTTCTTGCTCTGACATCTTGGCTGTTGTTTTACCAAAGCCATTCGCCAAAGCGTATTCATCAAGAGCCGATTGAGTCATAACGACACCCAAGCTCTTGAGTGATTCTGTTTCACCTGTAAATACAGATTTTAACTTAGTGAATGCCTCATCATTCGATAGGTTATAGAATGATGCCACATCACCCGTTAACGTTGTTATAGCTGAAGCCATATCATACGATGCAGCTTCTCCGTAACCAAATGCCTGCGCCATAGAACCAAGTTGTCCCATATACTCTTTGGCTACCTTTTGCGACATGCCGATACTTGTTATTGCGTTACGTGCAAATTCATCTACACGTTTTGACATTGTAGGAAATGTAACGTCAACAACGTTTTGGACTTCAGCAAGGTCAGAGCCCAATTGAATACATTGCGATCCGAATCTCGCTAAAGCTGTAATGGCCAATACTTTGCCAATCGTAGCGCCAATAGCATTAAATCTTCCAGTTAGGATGCTATCTGCCTTATTCGCAACTTTCGCTACATCTTTTTCAAGACTGTCATTCAGTTTGACACCTAATTCAACGGACCCTACTTCTGTTGCCATCTAATCACCTCTCATTTCTATGAAGCCAATGCCTTCATGGCTTCTTCAAGGGCTCTCATAGACTGCATATAGGACTTACTATCGATAGGTTTATTGCTCTGTCTTGCCTGCCACTCATCCCGTATCCTTTTATCGCTTGCAGACATGTTTTTGATGCGTTCTTTATCCGTAGTGGATCTAACATCAACTACATGCCCTAATGGCGTATCACCATTCAATCCAGTAAGTAGAGTACAGAACTCTCCCCACTGCATTTCAGGCTCATATCTTAAACGGATTCCGTATTGCTGAGTAACAGAAGCATCGATTAAATCCCAATCCTCAAACAAGTCATAGTAAGACTCATCGTTATGCTGTGGTGTTACGAAAAGTTTTTTCCATTTCTTCAAATGACTTATCTGTAACAAGAGCCATCATTCCAATAAATAGTGATTGATAAGCTGTAATAGATAACTCCATTGCTTCAATTTCTTTAAAAGCCTCTTCTCCAAGACCTAGCTTAATAGCCTTATCGATTCCATCCACGGATGCTGCACCCTCATTAAGCAATGCGTTCATCTGTAGAACTGTATTTTTGCGGTCGTCAACTTTATAAGTTTTTCCTTCTGCAACTTGTAAGAACTTAGGCTCATTTACGAGCTTTGCACTAATATCGATAATTTTTCCCATATACATTTAAAAGGGCAGCCGTCTTGACCGCCCATTCCTTTCTTTCTTTTTTTTGTTTTTTAAACTGCTGGAGTATAAGTTGGCTTTCCATCAGAGTTAACTGTGAATTCTAATGCTCCAACATTTGTTGAGTCTCCACCTTCAGCAGATGTGACATCCACAATCGCATTGAAAGCTAACTTTGCACCGCTTACCATTGTCCATTCAAATGGAATAGTAGCTTCCTTGCCTGTCTTGAAAGCAAGAGAAGCGATGTAGTCATTTCCTTCGTCACCGATGTTTCTCTTACCCTTGAATTCAATCTTCAAAGATTTGGAAGTCATCAGACCACGCTGCCAACCTTTTGTATCCATTGGGTTCCAGTTTTCAATACCATTAGAAAATGATACTGAAAAAGACTCCAAATCAGCTACATTAACTTTCTTTGGAGTAGCTTTTGTACCAATATCAAACTTGAATTCATTGTTAAATACTGGGAATACACCTGTATATTTTTCAGACATATTATTTATTTCCTTTCATAATATATTTCGATTTCTACGACTGATTCATAGATTCCTTTATCATCCGTTCCGACGTCTTGCGGTTCCGGAACTAGCATGTTAATAAACTGCACTTTCCAATCACCTATAGTTGGATGTTTTGCATTCATGATTGTTTCAAAAAGCGTATTTGCCGCTTCATCGGTTTCCCTGGCATTGTTGTTCCAGTGAATCAATAATGATGCACGTTTAACGTTGTACGAAGACTTATTGCTTAATGCCGTTATTGGACTACCAGAAGTAGACAACTGGTAAACACCTATCGCCTTATCAGGCTTCTGATCTAACTTACCGATATAGTAATGTTCAAATAAATTTAGTGTTTTCAACCAGTTTCTAATTTCATAAAGTCTCATTGTACTAGACATCTGCACACTCCTTTACAAACGATTCAAATCGTCTTTTTACCCAACCTGCATATTTGCCTTTAGAGGTCCACGGTTCAAACCACTTACCACCTGCATGCTCATTGTTTTCTGTACGGAAGTTGTATTCCGGATGAAAATAAAGCCTACGAGCGTATGGAGTGGATGAAACTACATAAGCGTTATCAGGATTACGTGTATCATCAACAAACGTATTTTCCTGCAGGGTTCCTTTGTCAAACGGTATCACTTGCTTATCTCGTACATCTGTACGGATAGCGTCAGCCGTCTTGTACAATGCCTGCCGTAATCCATCTCGCAATGTAGCAACGTTTCCGTAATGGATTCTAACCTTACCCAAGATCTACCTCACAGTAATTCACGCTACCATCAGGGTTGCGTACCTTCTTCCCAGAAACTATTGTTCGTTTCTCCCCAAAGATAATCGCCTCGCCTGCGCCAATTTCAAGCACGCTAGGGGCTATATCTCCGTTAAATAGGCAAATACCCGTCAATTGCACAAACGTCTCTTTATCGGTACGTACGCGCTTTGCAGAGCCTTGATAATTGCACAAGGCATCCAGCTCTACAGCTTTGACCGGTGCTCCATCTTCATCGATTCCCTCTTGATGGAAAATCAAATGAATTGGAGTCTTGCAGAACTGTGGTAATACCAATGATGGCCAACTACCCATAATAGCCAAACCCTCTATAGCAAAGACCTGTTCTAAGTAGTGTTTGATACAGTTCTTCAGGCATTGCAATTCCACCTTCAACATGTAGATTCCACGCTTGGCCAAACTGCATTGAAACACCATTGATCGCGTAGCTACTCAAGTAGGTCTCTAACATGCTTTCGTTTTGATAAAGAAATTCTGCTTGCCGGCATATCACATCTTGGATGGAAGACTTACGAAAAGGGGACAGGCTATCAAAGCCCATCCCTTCGATTCTTCCTCTACAGATAATGTTAACTTGCCGTGAAGCAATCGTTAAATATCTATCAGCATTACCCTCAGTCAAGATAATACCGTTATAGGTGTCCTTGTAATACGCTTTATCGACGTATTGCATTTACATCACCTCATTTCTTGTTGCTTTTCTTATCTGTTTCTTCGATTTCAGGCTGAATCTCCGGTTCAACAATTGGCTCAATAGGCTCAACTTGTTCAACCGCTTCTAGATCCACTTCATTTACGAAGATTTTTCCTACTGTTTCTGCCATAATCTGTACCTCTTATTAGGCAACGTGGTGGCAATATACACCAGCAAGCTTGTTTTCATACACATCAACTAAGCCATACTTGCGGTAGCCAAAGATATAGCCGTCTGCTGTTTGGTTTTGATCAGGTGTAACAATCTTAGGAGCGACGTGCTTGTTGTACTTTAAGATTGCGGACTTTTCAACAATCATGAAGTTGATTTCCTTACCGGCTGTGTTCTTTCTGAAACCACCAGCTTCTTCGCCGCTTGTCTTACCATCAAGTAAATCAATTGTTGTGTAGAAACGAGCTTGTGGAACTTCTACAACCTTTGAGAACTTGTTTAGAACAGCCTTAGACTTTGTTGTGTCTAGATCATCAATCAAGCCCTTTAATGTAGGCGTGATGTAAAGGATACGGCTTTCTGTTGGAACCTGGTCTTCATCCATCTTTGTAGATGCTGTACGTAACGCCTTAACCACAGCTTCACCAGTAGCTAATGCACCGGTTGCACTTGAAACGCCTGTCTTACCTGCTAACTTGGCAAAAGTAAATGCATCTCCTTCAGGAGCTACCTTTGTACGTGTGAACTCTCCCATAATCTTTGGAGCAATCACATTCATTGTTTCTTCTTCATCCATGTTGTCTACATTGAATGCACGACCACGCTCATAGTTGAACTTAACAGTTTCATACTTGAACTTAACATTGCCCTTTGTATAGCCTTCGTTACGGTCGTATTTTCCTAAACCATCCATCTCTAACTTAGGGACAACGATTTCATTCGCATTTGCTCCTTCTTTAGCTAGTTCTGGATCAGATTCTAGATCGGCTGTTAATGATGCGAGTGCATAAGCCTGATCTAATAATGGTACATATTTCTTTGCATATTCGATTGTATTTGGCATTTAATATTCCTCCTATTTTTTAACACCAAAATTTTTGGCAAGGACATCGTCTAATGATGCCTTTGAGTTGGAGCCATCTGCTCCGATTTTTGTAAAACCTTGGGTTGTCGTTCCTGCCTGCGCTTTGAAATCAGGGAATGCCTTTACGACTTCTTCAATAGCAGCTTTAACGCTATCTTCATTAATTTCCCCTTTATCGTTTAACAACTTGGAACGATCAATAAGTTTTGCTAAGAAAGGTAATTTTTCAGCACTAACGCCTTCAGCAAGTTCTGAAATCTTCTTATCGATTTCAATGTTTTGAATCTGTAGCTTTAATCGCTGATTTTCTGCAAGCATGTCTGCTTGTTCTTTTTCTTTAGATTGCTTGTCAGCTTCTTTCTTATCCTTGAACTCTTTGATTGCCTTATCCATTTCATCAGCAGATACACCTTGCTCCTTTAGATACCCTTTCAGAGCAGCATATTGAGCTTGTGATCCACGCTTATCTAAAACATCAGCAATCTTGTCGTAGTCGATAGAAACGTTTGTATTTGCTCCTTGCGCGCTAGGTGAAGCACCATTGTTATCATTTCCATCTCCTGTGTTTGGTTGTGCTCCATCATCAGCAAAAAACTGAATGTGAAGCGGATACTTTAATACTTCTTTCATAGTTCCTCCTGTTTTTTTTGGGTGTCTCCCTTAAATCAAACACGCACAGTTTTTAAGGCATATCGTGATTGGCCATAAGAAAAGCCACTACTCTTCTGCAGTGACTTCTGTTTCTTCGATGATTTTTTCACCTTCACTTACGATTTCTGCTACTCCGAACATCGTAAGAAGCTCAGCACGTTCTTGAGAACATTCAAATTGATCATCAACAATCATCAATTTATCTTGTTCTCTATCGAAATAATCCTGTGTGACCTTAACTTGCACCATTTTCCTTTCTCCTTTCATGCATGAAAAAAGCACCCTGCTCTAGGATGCTTGATAAAAGCTTATTATCTATCTTCTGAATGTAGTGCTTCTCTAAGTAAATTGAATTCTTCTTGCTCTTCTGGAGTTAGTACGACCCCTTTTTTCACAATTACATCATTGTGAATAAATTCAATTTTTCCAGTGATTAATTTACCAATATTCGGAATCATATTTTACCTCCTATCCATTTTGATTTTACCAGAGATTTGATCGTATTACAAACTTTATTGTTAGCTATACTAGAGAATGCCTCAGCTACGGCTTCGCTATCGGTATATGTAGCATATTTTGAAATATATTTACTAATAATTTCATCCGATTTATTTAATCCGCATTTTTCCAGAGCTTCATCTAATAACTCAGTCGCATATGTGTGTTGCTTACAGTCATTAATGATTTTTTCAACATTAGGGACTCCCATACTATCTGTGTTTATCCTAATATTGTATTTATCCTCTAACACATGGCATAACTCATGTCTCAAATAATCTTCTAATGTCTTTTTAGGCGATAGTTCCATATAGCTCAGTTCCGATATTTTTTCAATAGCTTTAGCATTAGAAAAATAGTTACTATTTATATTCAATACACTTCTCAAATCACTATTTAGATTCTTTGTTGACATTAAGTTTTTAAGATTCATAGGTTTGAAAAAGATTTCGCTAATCCCGTTCTTTAAAGAAGGGATTTCTTTATCTATTAAGTTATGCAAAGCTTTATCTACTCCCTGTAGCACTTCTACCGGAATATCCTTATAGTCACCTTGTAAATTCGCGCCCATCATCTCCCCATCGCGTATTGCCATGAAACGTTCTTTATCGTACTGCTCTGCTTGTTGTATATACTTCTCATCAAGTCCTATTAAGCGTTGCTCTTTATCAGCATGTTCCTTAATTTTGTCTTCACTTAGAGAACCGACCTGTAGTCTTCTTTCACGCTGAATCTGATGCTGTAGGTAGTGATGCTCTTGTGTGCCTGGTGGATTCTCATATGTCGGTTGTCTTGGATCACCATCATCATCGTTATCCATGCCAGGATAATAAGTGCTTAGGTGATGCTTGCAATTTGGATGGAATAAACCACCGGATATAGCCGTGCTCAACAAAGGTAAGTTAAGCTCTTCAGCTTCTTCTGGTGTTCCTCCACTATACACATCATCAACATACACACGCCCCTGCCACGGTTGACATGTTTTAGAACACATACCATACCGTGAAACTTTGACTGTATGCACACCTAATTCCTGACGTTTAGCACCGTCTGCATACATACCAATTCGCTTATTTGTTGTACGTAGTGACATCTCTGAGTATGTTGCCATGTTGACATGTCTGCCACCTTTGTACACAACGCAATTAATTCCTCTAGTAAGAAAATCGTTACTGGCCATATCAATCGCTTTATCAAGTGTTCCTGCGCCACTTGCTAAATACGTTTGCGCATTGTAAATAACTTTGCGGTACTCGTCATTAGCTTTACGCAGCATTGCGTGCTCAGCCTTTACTAGATCGCCAGTCGTCGCTTTAACTAAAGCCTGCACCTTTCCGGAGTGTACGCCAAAGAAATTTGTTTCTCTTTGGCCAAGAATGCTATCAAGAAACTGTTCATTGATTGCTTTGAATTCCGAAGAAAAAAGTCTTGGATTTTTCTTCTTGAATTCCTCTAAAGACTTTAATTGCTCTGCCTGCCATCTAGACCAGGTGAAGCCGTATTTATTTTCTTCTTCATTGTGCCTTTTCCAATTTCGTTTCATAGATGAAATCAGTTCAAGCTCAATACGTCTAAACGCTTCAGCAATATCGTAGTCCATTAACTAAACATATCTGCAGGCACATTCGGCTCCGGTAGCTGCACTGCACCACTTTCTTCAGCAATACGTTGTGCTTCTTCATCTTTCCAAGCATCTTCTTTAGATTCACCATACATCTCATCAAGCGCTGTTCTAATTGACATAACACCACCTTGCTTAGCTTTAGTGACAGTTTCGACAACAGCTTCGAACGATGGATTTGCATACTCTCCGAAATCAACATTCACGTCAAGATCAAGTAATTGTGACAAACCCTTATTAGTCATTCCATCTTTTACCATAAGCACACTTGTAATTAGCTTAGGAATCATCTCTGTAAAGGCTTCAATGATTGCGTTTCTTGTATACAGAGTTGTTTTCTCTTTCTCTCGCTGAGCTTCAGCATTCTCTAACTTCTTTGTATCAATGCCTAATGTTGACGGGCTAATCAAGCCTTGTAGGCATAGATCCAAATAAGTAATGTAACTCTGCAGATAGTTCTCTGTTGGGATTGAAGGCTGCACAACGCTGATTTTCTGTTTTGCATCCTCACCAATAGCGTTTCCTGTTTTTATAAAGCGATCGTCAAAGTCATTTGGTAGAAGGTCCATTCCATTAGCGCCTTTAGGCACTAACGAATCAGGAATATACTTTGTCGCACGCCCAGCTCTAACTGCATCTGCCCATTGCGAAACAACCTCATCAAGCGCATCGTATGAATCCTTTTTCTTATCAAAAATTGATTCACCTCGACCTTTGTACATGGTTGATTCAAAGATAGAAAAAGGGATTGCCATCATAAAGCTTCCCTTTGTTTTTGTTTCCTCATCATATCCGCCAAACTGCACATCTACTAGGTCCTTTGTTTCTTCTAGCTCATAAAGGTCCGTCTTATCCAAACTATAACTATTGATATGAAATAGCTCATACTTAACATAGCCATACCCGTAGCGTTCCTTCAGTAAGTACTTTCGTGTTGTACCTTCTTGAATTTTAATCGTCTTGAAAACAATCTCCACTAATCTTCCACGCTTGTAGATTAAATCAATCTTATCTCCTGGATAAAACTCAATGATTGGCTCATCTGAAACATCGCTATCAACTGAAATCTTGAAAGCACCATCCCCAACATACAGAGTATCTTTGATTGCTTGCTTGAATAATTTCTTTAAATTATTATCATCTGCAATCTTCTGCCATTCGTCATTACGCTTATTGACTTCGATTTTATTCAAATCACGAATAACAATATCCGTTAGCACTCTTACCGTTAATCCTGGCAAGCCTGTATGAATCTTGTGAATAGGTGTAGACGGCGTTGCTCCCCAGAATGTTGCATTCTTATTGCTAGTACCCTTTATTTGCTTATAGAGCGCCGATAATTCCGCTGGCTGACCACGCATCCATACTCGGTTGATTCCTGCGTTAAATTCATAATCGTAGGCTTCATCAATCGTTACACCTTCTCGATCAGCAGGTTTTATTTCAAGCCATGATTGAATAGCTTGCTTGATGTTCATTCCAATACCCATTGGTTACTTTCCTCCAATTCCTATTTCTCTCTTAAATGGCAGCCAAGCATACTGATTTGCGTTAATCGTATGATCGTTGCCATCTTCAGGTTCATATTTGTTTTCCTTCCAGCTGTATACTTCCATTTCGTGAATGTGATTCTTGCAGTGGTCTAATACCAGGTAATCACCTTTAGCAATCCAACCCAGCTGCAGGTTGATACGGTCGATAATCTTCGTTTTCTTGTAGGCTGGTATCACCTCGTAGATGCTGCCATTCAAGCGTTTGTATTTCTGCCATTCTGTGATGGTCGCTTGATCAGCCGAATCCAAGAACATGTACTTTGCGTATCCCCACTTCTCTCGATTGCGATCTGCAAAATCCACTAATCTTTGTACTGTGTCGCTTGGAGCAATCGGAATCTGTAGATCCGCATTGTTATAAACTTCTTCATCAAGTGTTACCAACTTGCCATCAACAGTTATTCCCTGGAACAACATCGCAATTGTATCAGGTGACTTTTGTGAGTAAGCTGTATCGATACCTACCGTGAAAACCTTAAAGGCCTTCCTGAGCTTATCTTTGCCGCCTATTTGAGCGATTAATCGCTCACATGTAATAACATTCGTCTTACGTTCGAAGTTGCTAAAAACAAGCCCTGTAGCTCTTCCACGAAGCCCCTTGATTTTATTCTTCCAAAGTTTTGTACCAACAGGTACTGATTCGATGATCTGCTTTTTCTTTTCTGCAGATAATCCATAGTTATCATCAAAATTAAAAAACCAGTGTATCCAGTTTGGATGCTCCGGCTCGTTTAAATCATTTAGAATCTCTTGTGGCGTTTCTTTTGTCCATTTCTGAATAGGCCGGCAACGGTTGATGTACTCTTTATACACCGGCAATGATGGATCATCAGGGTTCAATGTCATCATCGTATAATCTGCACGCATAATAGACTCACGTACAAACTCCATATTCGCTGTGTTTACCTCGTCAATAAGTAGACAACCGTACTGACCACCTAATGCATCTTTCCACTTCTCTTTTGTGGAATAGCCAACGATAAAGACAATCTTATCTCCGGCCGTAGCATGCACGATCAAGTGTGGCATCTTGTATTCTTTTGATCCGTTGCCTTTGTACTCTACAAGATCGCCAAAGTCATCCAAAATACCAAGGTCTTTGTTAATCAGGTTCTTTTCTACCGTGCCTGTGTCATCACCAGCGATGATGTGGAGCTTCTTAGGGGATTGCCAAACTTTTAAGATGAACTTATAAACCCCAACGGTTGTTTTACCTGCAGCAGTTGAACCTTCAAGTGCTTCCAGTTCTGCATCATACTTTAGAAATGCTTTGAACTTAGGAGATAAGATTAATCGCAAATCGCTCATTCTTCATCAGCAACCTTCAACTGTTCGATTACATCATCAACCTTAGACTGCTTTGTTTCTAGTCCACCCGATAGTTCAACTTTCTTTTGGAACATACCTAGATGTTCGCCTATTAACTTTAAAGCCGTATTAGCTCCTTTACTGTCAAAGGTAAATTCTGCATCAGAATCAACATACGAGTGCGAATCGGAATCCCACACTTTAACCGGAGTAGCTTGCATACATCTGTTTTTAACTTCAATAAGGTCTTTAAGTACGTCTGCAGCAGTCACCTTAGCTTCTTGTGCAATCTGCTCTTTCAGCTCACGCACGTACGCGGCAACGTTAGCATTTGCTAGCAGTCTACTAGAATTAGCAGATGCTGTTCTATCGCTTTTGCAGTTAGCATATACTAACTTGTAAGCACGTATTGCATTGAGATCGACCACATACTCTTCGCAGAAACGCTTTTGCTTGTCTGTTAATTTCTTCATAGGCTTGCCCCTTTCTACGTCATACACACATTGGAAACTATCAGCAAAGTATGTCATATGAGTACACATGGAAAATAAGCCAAATAAATTTCAGAGGGAAACTGCTGATAGTCTCGAATCTACATAAGAAAAAACCACAAGCATTTCTACTCATGGTTTTTGCCTATTGCCATTATACACCTAAAATTGGTGAGACATGTCTCAAAATTAAATACATTTAGTCAAACTAGAAATTTTGATATCTTTGTTATTTTTTGAAACAGTAGTATATGTAATCTCATCCTTACGTGCAAAATCACGCATTAATTCTTTCCCGATTTTTTCTGGGGAATAGCAGTTGGAAGAAGAATATTTTGTATGAAATCCAACTTCGTTATATTTTTTTTCATAGTCAGTCATTTTATACACCTCCTATTTAGAAACTTGTGACATAATCATAGCATTTTCAAGATGATTTTCAACAATTTTAACCGCAGTAGTAGATGCAAGAGTTTGCATATATGCATGATGGATTGTTAAAACGCAATCCTGCATATCACAGCAATTATCAATTTGATGCTTTCCTAAACTCTCCAAATCAACAATTTTTAAGCCTATATCCTTGCACTCATCTGAGTGGTATTGCCTACCATGAAAATAGGTTTTTGCATGGTCAGATAGTTCAGAGACAATACAAGTCGCTTTATCGGTGCAATTTTCATCATTTTTAAACATTGTACGTTCTAACCATTTTTGCGTTTCCTTACTCGACCATTCCACCGCTTTTGCACAATCTCCAATAAACGCAGGAGGATATTTGCTTATTATAGTCTGCCAGATAGGGAAAACTGATGAATCATTCTTAACCTCTTCAATTGCTTTATTAAATTCCTCTATTACACCAGAGCATGAAACACCTCCGAATTGTGGGTCAATTGGTCCAAGCGCAGATTCTTTACCCATAACTATTTCTTTACTTGAGAGTGCAATCATTGTTCCTGCAGACATTGCCAATTGAGGCACAAATACACGAATATCATCCCCAAAGATTGAGTGTAAATAATTAATAATTGATACAGCTGAAGCAAGATTACCACCTGGTGTATGCAAAATTAAATCTAGACCTTTTCCTTTATCAAGACCATGTATAGTTTGCATAAACGCATTCATATCATTGTCATCAATTGCTACCATATCCGAATTTTTCTGCATAAAAGCCGAATAGTATGCGATTACGTTTCTATCCGTGTATTGATTCATTATCTTTAAGTATTTTCTCCTGACGATATCTAATGGATTTATATCCATAGTTTCTATTTCATACGTCACTTCTTTCCAATCTGGCATATTATCTTTCCTTTTTCTGTATCATACATCCTTGATAGTTAAAGTTCAATTAAAATTCGATGTATCATCCTGTTTATTGTACTTTTATCGCAATACTCATCTTTTGCTATTTCCCTTAAAGTTTTCTTATGCTTGTACCTCTGCTCAATAAGTTTCAACTCCTCAGCGTCCAGCTTGTTTAGTTTCACCTGAACTCTGCTAATCAAGTAAAGTAGGTCTTGCTTTTGCTTTATAAGTTGGTCCTGTTCCTGGAATAGTTCAAGCATATTAATGTCGCTATAGATCCTAGTGCCCTTCTGGTACTTTGCTTCATCCGGACTCATGATCCTAGGACTACCAATCGACGTAAGCTGTGCATCGATTTCAGCGATGCGATAATTCACATCTTCTAGTTGACGTCTGTACTCATAGTGGTTTAGCAGCTCGCGATCAATAACTTGTAGGTCTTCTCTGTATGGATCTTCGTTGTTCATTCCTTGCTTTCCTCCTTCAACCTCTTCTGCAGACTATTGCACTTTACTTGTAGCTCGCTTAGTTGAATTACCGACTTACTTATTTCTTGGTCTTCAGATAAGCCAATGTAGTTCTGCGCGACTGCCTGCGCTCGCCTTGATAGCAACGCTAGATTACTTAAATCTAAATTATTTTTGTTCTTATCCAAGAACGTAACTGTGTAGCCATTTGGAATAGGACCATTTGCTTCTTCCCAAATGAGTCTATGTGTCAGCTTCCACTTATTTGGTTCAGCCACTTTTGTTTGGAAGTAACCATCCGTGTTTTTGACAGTTGTCCCTACTGGAAGATGATTCTTAGGACAATTCCCTTTTTTAAAACGTGTATGTTCACTGTTCGGAATTCTGAAACTATGATCGCCCTTATGTTCGTTGACTCTGCCCTTTTCAAATCGACCAGTTAAAAAACTTGAAACCTTATGCCTTTTCTTCCAAGATTTTACCTGCTGCGGGTTTCGTTGCTCTCCAAAGCGTTCATTGAATTTATTTGTTAGTTCTACATTTCCTATTCCCCTAGCATTATCACGGATCCACCGTTCTTGCTCATCGGTAAAGACTCTGTTACTTTTCATGATTTTTGTTCTCTAGCAGCATCTCTGGAATTTGCACGTTCTCACGTCTTCCCCATTCCATCTGCGTCTTCGTTGCTTCCAATGCTGTTTTTGCGTTGTTAACAAGAACATTGCCAACTTTTGTGATTGCATCAGCTCTTGCTATCTCTTTTTCAAGTTCTTCCTGCGTTAGATCCTCATCGCCTAGTCTTTCTAACTCTGCAAAAAGGTGGTTGTTCAAATCCATTAGCGTATTTCTTGGCATGTTCTATTCCTCCTAAATGTCATACTGCATTAGCTTCTCAACAATTCTCTTGAACTTGATCTTTTAGTTTTTTAAGTTCTTTATACTGAATCATCTGTCTCCATCTCCTGCTGATCTAGCTAGGCTCGTTACAACAATTCCGAAGAAATAGCCTAGTACAAAACATACTGCTCCAGTTAAAAACATTATTCTTCACCTGCTTTCTTGATTTCTATCATCACTCCAGGGTGCCAAGTCCAAATCTTGCTTAGGTTCAATTGAACGATGTTCTTGTCATCTTTGAAGAATCCCAGTTCCTGCATTACGTCCTGTAGAATTTTGTTTGCGTTATCTAAATCAGGTTTATTCGTACACGGCTCACAATTTTTGTGTTTGCCAGCAGGGAAGCCCCAAATGATATTTAATGAAATCGGACCATCAATTGTTTTATTGGGTACATGTGCAGCTAGATGTGCACGATACTTGTTTCTTGCATCGACTGCGCTGCTATTTGCATAAATGGTCTTGGTCTTGAAGTTGACCTTTTTTTGTTGCGCCGTAGTAGTCGGCGGAATCATTTGTAAAAATATCTGCATGATTAGTATTCTCCTTTTTCAAACTCTTCTATAACTTTGATAGATTTTAAAATTCCGCCTACATATTTGGCATGAAATGCTTTCACTAAAGAAGGAGTGTTTAAAGGTTCCGAAGCTTCTATACCTTCAATAATTTCATAGAGCCTACTTTTAATTTTTTCTAATATTTCTCTTTTCATTTTCTTCTCTTCTTTCTCGCGCGTTAGGGATGGAGCGTGTGATGTTGGGAATATGCCCGCACCTCAAGCGGGGCATTTCCCTACTCACACACATCCCTGTCACACACCTGTAAAAATAAAATTTATATTTATATACGTTTTTTTTACAGGTTATTTTGATATCAAAAAAACATGTTATTTTTACGTTTTATAGGTTATGTACATACAACCTGTAAAAAGTTAATTTTTACGTATTTTTGACGGGTTGTTCTCTTTTTGTGACAATCGTTTCTTTTCCTCTTCCAAGTGATTTTGTTTGATATAAATGCTTAGCTTCTTTTAAACGGTTCCAGACAGTTGCTTTCGTAGTTACTAACTCATCTGCAAGCATTCCGACAGTCACTTCATCATGTTCTTGTGACAGATTTTCAAACGCAATCCCAAACTCATTTAACCGTTGATTTGAATTTTCTTCAGGGGTTTTTCTCGCCTTCATTGCACGTTGCCATGACGGTAATTCCTCATCAAGCGGTATATCTGCAAGCAATCCTGTCGTATCAACTGTATGAATCGGATAGTTGAACCATATGTCAGTTTGCTGCGGTTTAGGGAATTCTCTAAGCGTCATATCTACTCGCCAAGCTGTCATTTGTGATGCCTTTAACTCCGCTTGTTGTGTGATGATTTCAATCTGCTTATCATTGAGTTTTTTCTTGATTGTCACAGAATCATACAAATGGCCACCCATCTGTTTTCTGCTCATAAAATCATCATACGGAATCGTTTCGTAGTATTCTGGGCTGTATTGCTTTATGACTCTTGCCCATTCATCACATACAGCTTTGTTTATCTGCTGTTCTGTTACACCATCGTTTAATGGTATCTGAATGAGGTCTATCATTGCATCCGGATCACGTGCGAATACGCCTGAACCACTGGCTCTATCCATTGACTTCTTGCTACCCTGTGAACCTTTTGAATGATGGTGACAGTAAATCACGGCACAATTTAATGCACTCGCAACCTTATCAAACTGATTGGTAAACTTTGCCATTTGTTCTGCACTGTTTTCATCGCCTG
>ERZ772960.1111-NODE-1111-length-22235-cov-10.901082_pt1 | contig 22235 bp, 33 predicted proteins | sample MGYA00580678_ERZ772960 | MGnify/ENA primary metagenome ERZ772960 (study PRJEB29015, sample SAMEA2737930) | human oral metagenome | biome: human oral; feature: human-associated habitat; material: dental | place: China | collected 2059 ... | reverse complement strand
AATTGGTAAAGTAGTCGGTAGCTTCACGCCAGTAGAGGTGTAAGTAACATAGGCAAGGTTGTTGAGCTTAGAGGGAAGGTTTGATGTATTTAATGGATAAAAAACGATAACCGTATAAAATAGAAGCCCCCCAAGTATTTCAAAAATAAATTATAATGATTTTTTTTAAAATTAAAATACTATAATTTCAATGAATAACATGTATATTAATTATGTATAATAGTTACAAGTGCCTATAATTCAAGAAAGTATAAAACAAAATATGATTTTACAAAATATATTAAAAGTGGTATATTTATTTCAGACAAAAGAAATGAATAAAAAATATAAAAAGAATAATTTTTTAAAAAATATTTTTTTGAAATTATAAAAAATAATATTTTTTGAAATGACAAATGCGAAAAGGGGAGTAAAATGAAAGTTATAAAAAGAGATGGAAAAAAAGTGGAATTTGATCCAAATAAAATAGTAGTTGCAATAAGTAAGGCAAATAGAGAAGTAATAGGAAATGAAAAGGCTTCAATACAAAATATTAACTATATTGTAGAAGCAATAGAAAAATTGGAATTAAATGAAATAGGAATAGAAAAAATACAAGACCAAATAGAAAGAAAATTAATGGAACTTGGTAAATACGAACTTGCAAAAAGATATATGTTATACAGAGAAAAAAGAAGTATAATAAGACAAACAAATACAACAGATGAAAGTATATTAAGCTTAATCAGAAATACAAATAAAGAAGTAAGTAAGGAAAATAGTAATAAAAATGCAATACTTTTATCAACACAAAGAGACTTAATTGCAGGTGAAGTATCTAAAGATATAGTAGATAGATTATTATTACCAGAAAGAATAGTAAAAGCACATAAAGAAGGTGTATTACATTTTCATGATAAAGATTATTTTATACAACCAATGTTTAATTGTTGTTTAATAAACATTAAAGATATGCTTGATAATGAAACAGTTATGAATGGTAAAAAAATAGAAACACCAAAAAGTTTCCAAGTTGCATGTACTGTTATGACACAAATAATTGCAGCAGTTGCAAGTAATCAATATGGTGGACAATCAGTAAATGTAGCACATTTAGGTAAATATTTAAGAAAAACATATGATAAATATTACAAAAAATATTATAACCATTTTATAGAAGAAGGTAAGAGCAAAGAAGAAGCAGAAACATTAGCAAAAGATTTTGCAGAAATGAGAAAACAAGAAGATTTAGTTGCAGGTATACAAACAGTTCAATACCAAATAAATACATTAATGACAACAAATGGACAAAGTCCTTTTGTAACATTATTTATGCATATTGTAGAAGGTGATGAGTACGAAAAAGAAGTTGCACAAATAATAGAAGAAATATTAAAACAAAGACTAAAAGGTATAAAAAATTCAGAAGGACATTATATAACACCAGCATTCCCAAAACTTATATATGTTTTAGATGAATGTAATAACCTATCTGGAGGAAAATATGATTATATAACAAAACTTGCAGTTAAATGTTCTGCTAAAAGATTATATCCAGATTATATATCAGCTAAAAAAATGAGAGAAATATATGAAGGAAATGTATTTAGTCCAATGGGGTGTAGATCTTTCCTATCACCATACAAAGATGAAAATGGCGAATATAAGTTTGAAGGAAGATTTAACCAAGGTGTTGTAAGTATAAACCTTCCACAAATAGCTATAATGGCATCAGGAAATAAGGAAAAATTTTATAAACTTTTAGATGAAAGATTAGAATTATGTTTTGATGCATGTATGTGTAGACACAATGCTTTAAAAGGAGTAACATCAGACTATTCACCAATACACTGGCAATATGGAGCAATAGCAAGACTAAAGAAAGGTGAAAAGATAGATAAATACTTATATGGAAATTATTCAACAATGTCTCTTGGATATATAGGACTTTATGAAGTTTCTAAATTAATGACAGGAAAGAGCCATACAGAAAAAGAAGGAAAAGAATTTGTTGAAGAATTAATGAAATATTTAAGAAAAGTTGTAGATGGATGGAAAAAAGATACAAATATAGGTTTTGCATTATATGGAACACCAGCAGAAAGCTTATGCTATAGATTTGCTAAAATAGATGAAGAAAAATTTGGAAGTATTAAAGATATAACAGATAAAGGATATTATACAAATTCATATCATGTTGATGTAAGAGAAAGAATAAATGCATTTGATAAGCTTAAATTTGAAAGTTCATTCCAACCAATATCATCAGGTGGATGTATATCATATGTAGAAATACCAAATATGGAAAAAAATTATGAAGCATTAGAAGAAATAGTTAAGTTTATATATGATAATATACAATATGCAGAATTTAATACAAAATCAGATGTATGTAATGTATGTGGACATACAGGTGAAATAATTATAAATGATGACTTACAATGGGAATGTCCATGTTGCCATAATAAAGATGAAAGTAAGATGAGTGTAACTAGAAGAACTTGCCGGATATCTAGGAGAAAACTTCTGGAATGAAGGAAAGACAAAAGAAATTAAGAGAAGAGTTATGCACTTATAGAGGAGTTATAGGGTGAAATATGCAGATATAAAAGAATATGATATTGCAAATGGAGAAGGGGTAAGAGTAAGCCTGTTTGTATCAGGCTGTACTCATGCTTGTAAGGGATGTTTTAATGAAGACATTTGGGATTTCGGAAAAGGTGAAGACTATACACAAGAAGTAGAAGATAGAATAATAGAATCATTAAAAAGACCATATATAAAAGGGTTATCACTTCTTCGGAGGAGAACCAATGCACCCTAATAACCAAAAGAAGATTGCAGAACTTGTAGAAAGAGTAAGGAAAGAATTACCGGACAAAACAATATGGTGTTATTCCCGGATATGTATTTGATAAAGAAATAATGAAAAGTATGTATAGGTTTATACCAACAACAAAAAGAATACTTGATAATATTGATGTAATGGTAGATGGAAGATTTGAAATAGATCTTTTAGATTTAAGATTAAGATTTAGGGGATCATCAAATCAAAGAATTATAAATGTGCCTGAAAGTTTAAAACAAAATGAGGTAGTATTATGGGACATGAAGTATGGAGTATAATTAAAGAAAAGAAAAAGTAATAAAGATAGAAAAGTAAGAAGAAATAAGATTAAATAATTTAATAATAGGGGGGAATAGTATGGAAAGAAATGATAAAATTAAAAAAATATTAGGGATTGCTATAATTAGTAGCATAATACTATTTAATACAGTAGTTATATTTAGAGAAGATATAAAGTTAGACAAGATAAAACACCAATTATCAGAAATTAAAGTAGGTAAAGTGATTTAAAAAAGTTAAAAAACAGAGTGAATAAAATTAACTCTGTTTTTTATAATTATTAATCATTAATATTTTTAACCAATTTATTTCTAACAAATCCATAACTTTGTATTAATACTATTGTTATAATAAGAATTATAACTGAAAGCATAGCAGTAAATCCGGCTTGGTGCAACATTTAGATAATATGAAAGGATAAGACCGAAGCATAATATCTATAAAACTAAAGATAATTGAAAGGATAAGAGTTTTCTTAAATCCTTTTTTAAATTGAAGAGCTGTTGCAACAGGTATTGATATAAGTGATCCTAAAACAAGTACACCAACAATTCTAATAGAAATTGCTATCGCAGAAGCAACAAGTATTGAGAATATATATTGTATTAATCTTACCTTAACACCTATTATTTTAGCTGTATCTTCATCATATGCAATATATATTAGCTTATCATAAAGGATAAACAAAGTTAAAAGTGAAAGTATACTTAAAAAAGCTATAATATATATATCACTAGTAGTAACAGTAAGAATACTACCGAAACATAAAAGAATCAGCATTTACACGAAGTTTTCCGTGAACTTATAACTGTTATTGCAATACCAACACTTAAAGAGAATATAATACTTAAGATTATATCTGTATGTTTCTTGTAAAATGTACGTAAAAATTCAATTAATAATCCTGATGCTGATGTAAATACAAATGCTCCAACTATAGGGTTTATACCTGTAAGAAGTCCGAAGTGTTATTCCGAGCAAGTGATGAATGTGAAAGTGTATCACCAATCATAGAATATTTTCTTAAAACTAAAAATATACCAATAGTTGGACATAATATTGATATGAAAAGTGAAACGATAAAGGCATATTGTATAAAAGTGTGTTCAAACATTATTTAATACCTCCTTTAAATTCTCGTATATAATTTTCAGGACTGCAAAGATGTCCTTTAGAGTTTGCAACATGGAAAATATTTGTAGAATTTGTTATTGCTGCATCTAAATTATGTTCTACTGCAATTATTGTTAGATGTTTTTCATTATTTAATTTTTTTAAAAAAGAATAAATTTCAGTCTGTGATGAGACATCTACCCCTGTAGAAGGTTCATCTAAAATTAAAATATCAGGATTTCCTATTAAACTTCTTGCTATTAAAAGTTTTTGGTATTGTCCGTCCGAGATAAATCTGAAACAAGTTCTTTTCTTTTTGATTCAAGTGAAACAAGTTTTAATGTTTCTTCAACAATTGTTTTAGTATATGCCTTTTTTATTTTAGCATATGATGAGATAAGTTCTTCTACTGTTATAGGAAAGCCTGATGTATAGCTTTCTTTTTTTTGTGGAACATATCCGTATATTTTTAGTATTTAAAGATATATCACCTTTTGTTGGTTTTAAGAATCCTAAAAGTAGACGGATAAGAGTACTTTTACCGAGAACCATTATCACCTATTATAGAAATATAGTCACCTTTTGGTATATTTAAAGATATATTATCCAATATATATGTTGGATTTTTACTTGTGCTATTAAAAGTAAATGAAACATTTTCTAATTTTATCAAAATTCCTCCTTTAAGCTTAAATATTTAAATATATTTAGTTATTAATACTATATCTAGTATATAAGTAAACAACTAAATGCTAATTATTTGCAATTTTTAGCTAAATATTATTGACTTTAACAGTTAATACTGATATTATTATAATATAATTGCAAACAAATTGCAATTTAGAATATATCATATTTTAAGGGAGAGGTTATGAAAAAAATATTATTAGCAGTACTTTCAGTAATAATATTATTAATATTATTTGTAGTATGTGCATATACTATGAAATGGACTAAAATAACAAATATTACTGATGGTATTAAAGACCAAATTATTGGTAAGAAAGAAGAAAAGAAGAAAGAAACTTCTGAAGAAAAAATAAGAGTTGCTACAACTATAAAAGCGGTAGAAAGTTTAGTTAAAGCAGTAGGGAAGGATAAGGTTGAAATAGAAAAAATAGTTCCAGATGGAACAGAAATACATGAATTTGAACCAAAAGCACAAGATATATTAAAATTATCTAATGCTAAGATGTTTGTATATAATGGTGATGAACTAGAAACATGGGCAGATAAGGCAGTAGAATCAGTTAAGAACAAGAATTTAAAAGTTGTTGAACTTGCTAAAGGGTTAGATAAATTAGATGTTAAAGAAAATGATATTTTAGATGATGATAAAGATCATGACCATGATGATGATCATAAAAAAGAAAAGAAACATGATGATAAAGATGAAAAGAAAGAAGGACATCATCACCATCATGATGGAAAAGATCCACATACATGGCTTTCTTTAAAAAATGCAAAAAAATATGTTGAAAAAATTAAACAAAGTTTAATAGAAGTAGATTCAAAGAATAAGGAATTTTACGAAAAAAATGCAAAACAAGTAACAGAAGAAATAGATAAATTATACAATGAATATTCAGAAAAATTTGCAAAATCAACTAAGAAGAATTTCGTGATAGGACATCCAGCACTTGCATATTTAGCAAATGAATTTGGATTAAAACAATTAAGTGTTGAAGATGTATTTGGAGAAGGAACACCAACTATAGCAAAAATGAAAGCACTTGTTGAATATTGTAAAAAACATAATGTAAAAGGTATACTTACAGAAAGTACAGCAAATAAAGATGTTATAAACACAGTATCAAGAGAAACAGGAGCAAAAGTACTTCCAGTATATATAATGGAAGATCCTGCAGAAAGCTTAGAATACGTAGAAGCTATGAAGAAAAACTTAGAAACAATATATGGTAATTTAAACTAAAATATAATAATTAAGAATATTTATATTTAAGAAATTGATACAAATATAAAAATAAAGCGAGGTTAAACCTCGCTTCATTATATATTAAGTTCACTTCCAGTACGTAAATATTCAATTTTATCATTTAGTTGTTCTTTTAAATAATTATATGCTGGATCTCCTGTACAGTGACAAGTATATGTCATACCAATATTATTTTTTAAATAATTAGCAACATCATCTAAATCAGAAGTTTTAATACTTGTTTTTAATATAGGATCATCTACTAAATGTAATCCACCAATAAAAAAGTCAATTTTATCAATGTTTAAAGCTTTTTTTACAGTTTCTCCTATATTAATAATACCATTATGTGAACATCCACTAAATAAATAATATTTATCATTATCTTTTATAATCATAGCTTGTTCATGTTCAAAATTATCTTGAATAAAAGTATTATCATTTTGCTTTATTAATATAGCCTTATTATTAGATGTAAGTTCTTTTTTGACATCAATATTTGGTATTAAAAAAATATTTTCATAGATGTTAATTATTGAGTTATCTGTAAAGACTATTCTATCAGAATAATTTTTAAAGATTAAAGGATCAAGTCCTATAAATTCTTTATCTTTATTATCTTCAAAATAATAATTTTTGTTAGAATATTTATGTATAAAAACTTTAGCTTTTTTATTCTTTTCTAAAAAAGGAATAATTCCACCACCATGATCAAAGTGGCCATGTGAAATTATTAAATAATCAATTTCAGATAAATCTAAATTCATTTTTTCACTATTGTGTATTAATACATCTGATGGGCCAGCATCAAATAAAATATTTTTATCATTATATTTAATATATAATGAAAGTCCATGTTCATTTTTTAATAAAGAACAGTTTTCTTTTAAAGTATCTTCTACTATTGTTCCAATATACATTTTTACCTCCAAAACACATTAAAAAGTGTATAAATTTTAATATATTAAATTAATTAATATATATTATAATATTATATTATATGCTACTAAAGTTCAATATATAAGAAATTATAGAATAAAGTAAATTTTATTTAAAAATATTAAGTGAAAGATCTTGAAAAAATATGATATTTTATATATAAATTTATTAAATTATACTTTAGAAAGAGGTTTCTAAAAAATGAAGATTATAAGTTATAATTTGAATGGGTTAAGAGCAGCAACTAGATTGAATGTATTGGATTGGATAAAACAGGAGGATGCAGATATAATTTGTTTGCAGGAAGTAAGAGCAGAACAAAAGGTGTGTGAAGAAATTTTAAAAGAATTTAGAAAAAGTTATAATATAACTTTTAATTGTGGAGAAAAAAAGGATATTCAGGAACTGTCACATTAAGTAAGATAAAGCCTATAAAGGTAATACTAGGATTAATCAACGATAAGAAAGATATTGAAGGTAGGACAATTATAACTATTTTTGATGAATATGTTTTAATAAATTCATATGTTCCCAATGGATCTAAAAGATTAGAATATAAAAAGAATTTTTTAAAAGATTTAAAAAATTCAATGCAGGAATTATTGAAAAATAATAAAAAGATATTTTTATGTTGTGATGCTAATATTGCACATAATGAAATAGATGTTAATAAACCAAAGGAAACTTCGAAAAAATCTGGCTTTTTGTTAGAAGAGAGAAGGATAATAGATGAAATATTAGAAATAGGTTTCATAGATACATTTAGAGAATTAAATCAAAACCAGATACAATATACATGGCGTTCATATAAAGCACGAACTGAAAATGATAATTACGGATGGAGATTTAGGTTTGATTATATTATGTGTAGTAACATATTGAAAGAAAAATTAAGAAGATGCTATTCACCTGATTTGAAATATAGTGATCATCTTCCTGTTATATTGGAGGTAGAATAAATAGGAATAATTTATCTATGGGAATAAGTTATTTTTTGAAAGAAAATGAAAAGAACATGTTTTTAGAACATGTTCTTCTTTTATTTATAGAATTTATAAAAATTATTTTAATTTTCAAAATTATATATTTTAAATCTACCATCTAGATATTTCATAGTAACTCTTCCTTTTCCAGTTGAAGATGTAGGATCTCCACATTCTACATTAGTTACACCTTCAATTTCTAAGTTTCCTTGAATATCACCAAAAGATTCAATAGTAAGTTGTGCTTTACTATCAGTAAGAGTTTCAGATGGATCAAGTGGTACCATTATAATTCTAGATACAGATCCACCAACCATACATTTTAAATTACTTCCTGGACCTAATGTGAAAATAACCCCCTCTGAATAATATCCTGTAGAAGAATGACCACTACCTATTGTTGGAGATCTGAAATTTCCTCCCATTATATTAAATGTTGTTGGTGTTGCAGGATCATTTAATACATATACACGAATATTTGTGCTTGTATTTACTCTAAATGTTAAGTTTGCACCACCAACTACTTGTGTTTGTCTAGCAAGTACGGTTGTTGTTACAATATCACTTTCATCTTTACCGAGTTTCAGTTTGAGTTGTTTTAATAATATCACCTTGATTAAGTCTAGGTTTAAGTGGAATGACCCAGTTGTTAGCTGAATCAACAGTTGTAGTTAAAACAGTTGAATTAGGTAAAGTTACATTAATTGTTGAATTAGCAATTCCACTACCAGAAACATAATTATCTCCAGCTGTTAATGTAAATACTTTTGGATTTTGTGAGGTTTGAGTAGATGGAGGAGTAATAGAACCACCGTCCGTCCGCCAGAACCACCTGATCCGCCTGATCCACCACCGTGGAAATGTTGGCCTTAATAAGTTTTCATAATCTACTTTTGATATAATTGGCTTATTAGTTTTTTTGTCAACAATATTTCCATCTACAATAGCATAATTATTAATAAAAAAAGGCCTAGTGTAGATATCGTCAAAATTAAAAGGCACAGAATTATCGATAGTTTTATCCATCGCAAGAGAAGTTACTTCAGTTTTAGATGTGTCCATCAATTCTGAATAAACTTTATCTTTCTCTGCTTTTTCTGCTTTTTTAATAAGTCCGATTATCTCCAATGGCCATTTGTATTGCTATTGCAGCTAAAAGTAGCATGATTACTATGGTTATAACAAGAGCAAGTAATGTTATACCTTTTTTTCTATCTATTTTGGTATTTTTGAGCAATTTATAATTATAATCTTTCAAAATATTTCTCCTTTCTATATATTATATATATAATATAACTTAAATAGAAAGAATAATGATATATATATTACAAAAATATAAGTAAATAAAAAAGAATGTAATATATTGTAATATTTAAAAGATTAAGAGAGAATAGACTTATTTTATTTTAGGTGTAAAGGAAAATTATAGGTTAAATAGGTTAATATATATTAACTTATAATAAATTTTATTTAAAAATATGTTTTAAAAATAAAAAAAATATGGTATAATATAATTGTTCATCTATAAATGATGGACATGATATAATATCATAAGAAAGGTGTCTATTATGGCGAAAAAACTAAATAATACTACCAATAGAAAGATATTATTAGAGATCTTTCAAGAAAGTAATAAACCCTTAATAGTTGAAGAAATCTCAGAAAAAATGTATGAGAAAACAAATAAAAAAACCATCTTATCAACTATTTATAGAAATCTTAAAAATATGGAAGATACTGGGATTTTAAAGAAAATATATAATGAAGATGGATCATATATGTATATTTTCAAAGATGAAAATAGTAGTAAAGCAGAAATAGAATGCAAAACTTGCCATAAAACAGTAGAAATAGAAGAAGACACTTTAAAGGAAGCGGATAAAACACTTGAAAAATTAGGGTTTTCGCTTTCAGAAAACATTCACTTAACAGGAGAATGTGATAATTGCAAGAAAACACATCTTGCAGAATAATTTTTTTAATTTTTTAGGGCATTATGCCCATCATACTTTTCTTTTCAGGAAGGTTTTAGAAATCTTCCAATATTATATTTATTATGTATGTTATTAAGATATACAGATAAATTAAATTAAAATATACAGAAAAAGAATCAAAAAAACAAACTGTATATAATATTATTAAATAAGGGGAAGGCCAGTCCGGATTATATGGCCTTCTTTTTTTATTTATGATATGGTTCTTTCCTTATAATTTTAAAACACCTATATATTTGTTCTAGTAGTAATAATCTGAATAATTGATGTGGAAATGTTAGTTTAGAAAAACTTAATATCATATTAGATTTAGAAAGTATTTTATCAGATATTCCATGTGATCCACCTATGACAAATGTAATTGTTGAATGTCCGAGAAATTGTTATATTTTCTATTTTATCTGCAAACTGTATAGAACTTAATTCTTTTCCCTTCCTATCTAAACAAATTAAGAAATCTTTATCAGATATATGTTTTTCAATATTATTTTTTTCTTTATCCATGATAATAATTATTTCTTCAGTTTTAGGATTGTCTATGAAATTTTCTTCCATAACTTCTATAATTTCTAAATTAGTATATTTACTAAGTCTCTTAGCATATTCTGCTATTCCATCTTTTATATATTTTTCTTTTATTTTTCCGAACACATATTATTTTAATTTTCATTATATTATCTCCTATTATTGTATTAGTATACATATATATTATTAATTGATTATATTATAATAATATCATATATTGTAATGTTTAAAAATATGAAGGAGGAATATATTAAATATGAAAGAAAAAATAGAAAAATCAAAAGAAAGTATGGTAGAAGATATTATAATAACTATAAGAAAAGAGCATAGTATGAATATATTAAAAAAGATAAAAAATTATGAATTTAGAAAATATATTCCTAAAGAAGGAGTAAAAAGGATTTGGGTGTATACAGCTATGCCTATAGGTAAACTTGAATATATGATATATATTGATAAAGTTATTAAATATCCAGAAAAGATAAAAGAAGATGGAATACGGTAATAGTGATTTTAATAATGGGCTTAAAAAAAGTATATATGCATATCATATATATAAGATATATATGTTAGAAAAACCTATAGATCTTATAACATTAAAAAAAGATTATAACTTTTTTCCACCACAAAAATATATATATCTAAAAAATAATGTTAAACTTAAAGAATATCTTTTGAATATTAAGTTAAGAGAAGAAATATAGAAATATTATATATCATTTTACTAGAAAAAAAGTATTTTGTAATATATAATGATAATGATTATGAGTTATAATATAAAATGAAAAGTGGGGTATAGATATGTATAAAAGAGTATTAGTAAAAGTAAGTGGAGAAGCCTTAGGTGGTGGAAAAGGAAAAGGTTTAGATTTTGAAGTATTAAAAGAAGTAGCACAAGAAATAAAAATGATGGTATCTAAAGGTGTAGAAGTAGGAATTGTAGTAGGTCGGACGGAAATTTTTGGAGAGGAAAAGAAGGAGCAGGGATAGAAAAAACAACATCTGATTATATGGGAATGCTTGCAACAACTATGAATGGTCTAGCACTTCAAGATACTTTAGAAAATATGGGTATTGCAACAAGAGTACAAACAGCACTTAATATGGAAAAAATAGGTGAGGTATATAATACTAAAAAAAGTAATGAACTTATTTCTAAAAATGTTGTAACAATATTTACATGTGGAACAGGAAATCCTTTTTTTAGCACAGATACTGCTGCTATTATAAGGGCGATAGAAATAAAAGCAGATATAATTTTGCTTGCAAAAAATGTTGATGGGCTTTATACAAAAGACCCTAAAAAACATTTAGATGCTGAAATGATATCAAAAATAACATTTAAAGAAGTTTTAGAAAGAGATTTAAAAGCGGTAGATACAGCAGGTATAACATTATGTAGAGAATGGAATAAAGATGTATTATTATTTCGGATTAAATCAAAAAGGTGCAATGTATAAAGCGGCAATGGGAGAAAAAATAGGAACCCTTATAACAAATGAAGAATAAAAAAGAAAAAAGTCTAATAATATTTTTAATATATATGAAAATAGGTTATAATAATAGATATATTAAAATTAGTAGTAAATTAAGGAGTGAAAATGAAAATAACAGAAGTTGAAGAAAAAATGATGGAAAGAGTTAATTTCTTTGAAGAAAGCTTATCAGAAATAAGAGCAGGAAGAGCAAATCCAGCAATATTAAATAAGGTAATGGTTGAATATTATGGTACATTAACACCAATAAATCAAGTATCATCAGTATCAGTTCCAGAAGCAAGACAAATATTAATACAACCATGGGATATGAGTATATTAAAAGCAGTAGAAAGATCAATAATAGAAGCAAATATAGGGATAAACCCACAAAATGATGGTAAATGTATAAGACTAATATTTCCTGAACTTACAGAAGAAAGAAGAAAAGATATTGTTAAAGAAATAAAAGAATTAACAGAAAATACAAAAGTATTAATAAGAAATATTAGAAGAGAAGCAATAGAAGCTATAAAAAAAGAAGAAAAAAATAAAGAAATATCAGAAGATGAATTAAAAAAAGGTGAAGAAGATATACAAAAATCAACTGATAAGTATGTAAAACTTACAGAAGAAAAATATGAAAAAAAATGTAAGGAGATAATGACAATATAATGGATGTGGATCATATTGCTATAATATTAGATGGAAATAGGAGATGGGCAAAAGAAAGAGGACTTGATAAATATTTAGGGCATAAAGAAGGGGCTAAAAATTTAGAAGAACTTACAAAAAAAGCTAATGAAAAAGGACTTAAGTATTTAACAGTATACACTTTCTCTACTGAAAATTGGAAAAGATCTAAAGAAGAAGTAACATATCTTATGAAGATATTTACAATATATTTTAAAAGATTATTAAAAAGAGTTAATAAATATAATATTAAAATTAAGTTTTTTAGTAGCAGAGATGGACTTACAAAAGATTTACTTAAAATGATAGATGATATTGAAAAAGTAAGTGAAAATAATACAGGATTGCAAATAAATTTATGTTTTAATTATGGTGGAAGAAGAGAAATAACAGAAGGTGCCAAAAAAATTGCAAAAGATGTATTAGAAGGGAAGATAACAGTAGATGAAATAACAGAAGAACTATTTTCAGATAAACTATATTCAAAAGAAATACCAGACCCAGATATATTAATAAGGACAAGTGGAGAAAAAAGGCTTAGTAATTTTCTTCCATGGCAACTTACATATGCAGAGTTTTTCTTTGTAAATAAACATTGGCCAGATTTTAAAATAGGAGATTTAGAAGAAATAGTAAAAGAATATAATACTAGAAACAGAAGATTTGGAGCAGGATAATATATATGGAAGATAAAGAAAAAAGGAAACAAAAGATAAAGAAAAATAGTAGTAAAGAAAAAAATACATGTATTGTATGTGGTAGAGATATAAAAAAAGGGCATAAGATATGTAGTAGGTGTTTAAAAGTAATACAAGACTATAATAATACACATGAAAAAAATAGGTATGTTGAAGATATATCTGATGAATTTTTAAAAGAATTATCAAATAGCTATAATCATTATGAAAAAAAAGTCGATAAAGAAACAGGGATAAGATATATTGAAATGACATATGTATATAATTATTTTAGAGATAATATCATAAGAAATATAGATATAACATTATTAATTTTAGCATTATTTATGGTTATAATTTCAAACCTATATGAAATAAATCCGGTACTTGGAATTTTAGGTTTTGTGTTATATATATTTACATGTTTTTTAAAGAATAAGTATTATAAGGCAAAAAGAGAAGGGACAGTTATAAGATTTTTTCCTAATATGCTTATTAAATCAACCAAACTTATAATAGATAAAAGGGAAAAGGTTGAATATTCAAAAATATTAGATATAAAACAATATAAGAAATTTAAATTTTTACCTACAACATTATTTTTTGAAGAAGAAAATAAAAAAGGTTTTTTAGGAAGAGGAGTAAGCATTGAAGATGTATATAAGCTTGATGAGTTTGCACCACTACTTATAGGAATAACAGGATATACAGAACCTAAAGAAAATGCAACAAAAACAGTTGAAGAAATGTTAAAAGAAAGTTTTATAACAATTAAAGATGCAATAGTAAATAAGAAAAAAGAAAATAAAGATGATGAAAAAAAATAAAAGTTACTGATGGGGAGTAAATAAAATATGTTTGAAAAATGGTTTAAAGAAAATAATGAAAACATATATATATTAAAGGAAGATTTAGATATATTAAATTCTGATAAAGATTTAAATATACTAAATCTTTATTTAAATCTAAATAAAAAAAATGGTGAATTTGGAATAGAAGAACTTTTAAAAGATATGATACTTATAAAAGAAAATATAATAAGGGAATATAATAAGGATAGAAATTTTGAAATTAAGATTATTAATGAAAATAATGAAAATAAAGATAATAATATTGAAGTTTCAGAAGATGTCTTAAAAGAAAATTGGAATAATGTTTTAAAATATATTTCTATAGGAGAACCATTATTTTATCAAATGGTAAAAAATTCAATACCTTTTAATTTAAACAAGATTAATAATAGGCAGAGTTTAGAAGAGGCTAATGAATATGATATTATAATAGCATTTGCAAATAATCCAGCACTATATTTAAAAAACAAGAATTTTGAAGTAGTTTTAAAAAATCTTTTAGAAGGAATATATAATAGTAAGATAAATATTAGTATAGAATTAAACAGGAATGATATAGAAATATTAAGAGAAAAGAAGCTTAAAGAAGAAGAACAATATGAAAATGATAAAAAGGAAATAAGTAGAAATTATATATTACAAAGTACTTTAAATAAGGAAAATAGAGAAAAAGAAAAAGAACAAGAAGATAACACACAAGAAAAAACAAATAATAGTAATAGTGTAAGTACTAATATTGAAAAAAATCAAAAACAAAGTGTAGTAAAAAGTAATGGAAGTAGCAATGTGACTATATCTTCTAATAGTATAGAAAAAAAGACAGGAACTGATAAAGATAAAAAACATATTTTTGGAAGAATGCCATATGGTAAAGAAGTACCATTAGTTAAAGTTAAAGGAATACATGAAAATCTTGGAGATATAATAATAGTTGGAGAAATTATTGATAAAGAAATAAGGGAGATAAGAGAAGACTTAAGTCTTGCAAGTTATGCAGTATATGATGGAACTTCAAGTATTATGGTTAAAAAGTTCTTAAAAAAAGCAGAAATAGAAGATGTAGAAAAAAGAATAAAAGAACATATGTCACAAAATGGACTTTTTAAGATATATGGAAAACCACGGATTTGATACATTTGCAAAAGAGATAACAATAACAGCACTTCGGAATGATAGAAGATGGGACAAAAGAAAAAAATCTTAAAAAAGATAATGCACCTGTAAAAAGAGTAGAACTTAGAGCACATACAATGATGAGTCAATTAGACCGGAGTAATACCTGTTAAAGACTTGTTTGAAAGAGCTAAAAACTATGGAATGAAAGCAGTTGCAGTAACAGATTTAGGAGTTGTACAGTCATTCCCAGATGCAATGAATGTATCACGGAAAAGCAGAAGTAGAAGCAATATATGGTGTTGATGCATATCTTGCAATAGACAGCACATCTGCTATAAGTTTTTTAGATGAAAAAAGAAATATACAAGATGAATATTGTGTACTTGATATAGAAACAACAGGGCTTTCATTTAGAACAGATAAGATAACAGAATTTGGTATTATAAAAGTGAAAAATGGAGAGATTATAGACGAGTTTGAATGTTTTGTAAATCCAGAAATGGATATACCAGAAGAAGTTGTAAAAATAACAAATATAACTAATGAAATGGTAAAAGATGCAGAAACAATAGATAAAATAATGCCAAAAGTTATGGAGTTTATAGGAGATTCTATTCTAGTTGCACATAATGCAGACTTCGATATAGGGTTTATAAGATACAATGCAGAACTTTTACGGATATGAGTTTTCAAATATGTATATAGATACATTAAGACTTGCAAAACAAATATTCCCAGAACTTAATAGATTTAAGCTTGGAAAAATTGCAGAATATTTAGGAATAGAAGTAATTGTAGCACATAGAGCATTAGATGATGTTAAAACGCTTATACATGTATTTAATGAAATGCTTAAAAGAATTGAAAAAGAAAATATATCTACATGGAAAGAGTTTGAAGAAAAATGGAAGATAGATGAAGATGCATACAAAAAATATCCAATGTATAATGCAACAATACTTGTAACAAAACAAATAGGTATCAAAAACCTATATAAGCTTATATCATACTCACATGTAAATCATTACTATATGAAACCTAGAATATTAAAAAGCATATATGAAGAAAATTCTGAAGGCCTTATAATCGGTTCTCGGAAATAGCTCACGGTGAACTATATAGGGCGATTGAAAATCGGAAAGACAGATGAAGAGCTAGAAGAAATAGCAGAATCATATGACTTTTTAGAAGTACAACCACCTGAAAATGATGAATACAAGATAGAACTTCGGAATATTTAAATCAAGAGAAGATATAGAAAAGATTATAGAAAAAATAGTAGAGATTGGTAAAAAGTTAAATAAAAAGGTTGTAGCAACAGGAGATGTTTTTGTACTTGATGAACAAGACATGATATATAGAGAAATATTACATGTAGGGCAAAAGAAGAAACATGCAAATATACAACCAAAGGCATATTTTAGGACAACAGATGAAATGCTTAAAGAGTTTAAATTCTTAGGAGAAGAAAAAGCAAAAGAAATAGTTGTAGATAATTCAAACTATATATATGAAATGATAGAAAAAGGTATAAGACCTATATCTAAAGATAAGGCAACACCATATATTGTAGGATGTGAAGATACAATTAGGAATATAACATATAGTAAGGCAGAAGAATTATACCGGAAATCCACTTCCAGATATTGTAGAGAAAAGACTTAAAAAAGAACTAGACTCTATTATTAACAATGGTTTCTCTGTTATGTATATAATTGCACAAAAATTAGTACATAAGTCAAATGAAGATGGATATATTGTAGGTTCAAGAGGGTCTGTAGGTTCAAGCCTTGTTGCATATATGACAGGGATTACAGAAGTAAATTCACTTAGACCACATTACAGGTGTAAAAAGTGTAAATTTAGTGATTTTAGTGATTTTGGAGTACTAAACCGGATATGATCTTCCAGATAGAAAATGTCCAAATTGTGGTGAAGAACTTGTAAAAGATGGACTAGATATTCCTTTTGAAACATTCTTAGGATTCACTGGGAATAAGGAACCAGATATAGATCTTAATTTCTCAGATGAATATCAATCAACAGCACATAAATATACAGAAGAAATAATAGGTGGAGGAACAACATTTAAAGCAGGTACAATAGGTACAATTGCAGAAAAAACAGCATTTCGGATATGTTAAAGGATATTTTGATGATAAGGGGGAAAAAGTATCAAATTCAGAAATAGCAAGAATAGCTAAAGGTTGTACAGGTGTTAAAAGAACAACAGGACAACACCCTGGAGGGATTATAGTTGTACCAGAAGGAAGAGAAATATATGAATTTTGCCCAGTACAAAAGCCAGCAGATAATTCAGATATTGATATAATCACAACACATTTTGACTATCACAAAATTGACCATAACCTTTTAAAACTAGATATATTAGGACATTTAGATCCAACAATGATTAGACATCTTCAAGATATTACAGGGATAAATCCTACAAAGATAAGACTTGATGATAAGGAAACAATGAGTATATTTAGCTCTACAGAAGCACTTGGAGTAAAACCAGAAGATATAGGATCAAAGGTTGGTACATTTGGTGTTCCAGAATTTGGTACTAAATTTGTTCGTGATATGCTTGTAGATACAAAACCTAAGACATTTGAAGAACTTATACGTATTTCTGGACTTTCACATGGTACAGATGTGTGGTTAAATAATGCACAAGATCTTGTAAATAACAAAACAGCAACACTTAGTGAGGCAATTTGTACACGTGATGATATCATGATATATCTGATGAATAAGGGAGTTGAAGCAGAACTTGCATTTACCATAATGGAAAGTGTAAGAAAGGGAAAAGGATTAAAACCAGAATGGGAAGAAGCAATGAGAGAAAATAATGTTCCTGAATGGTATATTTTATCATGTAAGAAGATAAAATATATGTTCCCTAAAGCCCATGCAGCGGCATATGTTACAAATGCTTTTAGAATAGCATGGTTTAAAGTACATAAACCTGCAGCATATTATACAGCATTTTTTAGTGTAAGAAGTGGTGGAGATTTTGATGCAACATATATGATTTATGGACTAGATAAGCTAAAAAGAAAGATGGATGAGATAAAAGAACTTCCTAAACAAGGAGTAAAAGAAAAAGGAATATATTCACTTTGTGAAATAGTATATGAAATGAACAAAAGAGGAATAGAATTTCTACCAATTGACCTTTATGAGTCAGATGCTAAAAAGTTTAAATTAATAGATGAAAATCATATATTACCACCTATAAGTTCAATACCAGGACTTCGGTGAAATTGCTGCAGAAAATATATTTAAAGCAGCTCAAGAGATAAAAAAAGAAAACCAAACATTCTTTACTAAAGAAGAGGTTAAGTTAAAATGTAAGATTGGTACATCTACAATTACATTATTAGACCAATTTGGACTTTTAGATGGTATACAAGAAACAGCACAGTCAAGTATATTTGATATGATGTAAAAAAAGTAAAATAAGGAGAAAAATATGGCAAAAATGCAATCAATAGAGCCTAATATAGCAGACCTTGTAAACGGGTGGCTAAAAAGTTATGGACTAGATTATAAGTTAGAACAAGAAAGCTTAAATGACGAAATAGATAAAGCACTTGATGAGTATAAATCAAAAAATGGAGGAACAGGTGGTAATAGACCAGATGCTAAGCTATTGTTAGAAGATGAAACACTTAAGCTGTATCCAATTCTTATTGAATATAAGGGGTATAAGGATAAGCTTATTAAACTTGATTCTGATAATAGAGTAGATAATAAGACAAGCAAAAATGAACCAAATTATAAAAATATCAATAATTATGCAGTAAATGGGGCAGTTCATTATGCAAATGCAATACTTCATTATACAAGTTATACAGATGTAATAGCTATTGGTGTTACAGGCTACAGAAAAGAAGATGGAAAAATAGAACATTCTATAGGTGTATATTATGTTTCTAAAGACAATTTAGGTATTGGACAAGAAATAGGTAAATATACAGATTTATCATTTTTAAAAAAAGAAAACTTTAATCAGTTTATACAAAAGGTCAAAGAATTATCTTTATCAAATGAAGAGTTAGAAATACTTAAAGATAAAAGAGAACAAGAAATAAATGCTAGTTTAGTAAAACTTAATAATGATATTTATGGAAGTGAAAAAGGACTAAGTGAAAATGATAGAGTATATCTTGTATCAGCATCTATTATGGCAACACTTGGTATACCAGGAAAGGTTAGTCCTTTAGAAAAGTCAGATTTAAAATCAAGTATAGAAGAGGGGAATAGAGATGGAGAAATTATTGTTAGAAAGATAGAAGCATTTTTAAAAGAAAAGAATCTTCCAAAGACAAAACAAGATTTAATTGTAAGAACACTTAAAAATACATTATTATCTGAAAATATTAATAAACCAATAAATGGAGAAAGTCAGCTTAAGAGAATATTTTCTAAGATAGTTGATGATTTAGGAATATACTATAAGATAGGATTAACAACAGATTTTACAGGAAAATTATTTAATGAAATGTATTCATGGCTTGGATTTACACAAGATAAATTAAATGATGTTGTTCTTACACCATCTTATGTAGCGACATTATTAGTTAAACTTGCAAGAGTAGATAAAGATAGCTATGTTTGGGATTTTGCAACAGGGAGTGCAGGACTTTTAGTTGCAGCAATGAATGAAATGATTATAGATGCTAAAGAAAAGATTAAATCACCACAAGAATTAGAACAAAAACAGTTAAAGATAAAAGCAGAACAACTGTTAGGGTTAGAAGTTCTTTCAAGTATTTACATGCTTGCAATTTTAAATATGATACTTATGGGAGATGGAAGTTCTAATATTTTGAATAAGGATTCATTAAATGACTTTGACCGGAAAATATGGATTTGGAAAAATAGATGAAAAGTTCCCAGCAACAGCATTTGTTCTTAATCCGCCATATTCAGCAGAAGGAAACGGGATGATATTTGTAGAAAAAGCACTTTCTATGATGAATAAGGGTTATGCTTCTATAATCATTCAAAATTCTGCAGGTTCTCGGAAAAGCAAAAGAAAACAATAAAAAGATATTAGAAAATAATACATTACTTGCCAGTATCAAAATGCCAATAGACTTATTTGTAGGAAAATCTAGTGTACAAACAAGTATATATGTTTTTAGAGTAGGAGAACCACATCAAAAAGATGATATAGTAAAATTTATTGATTTCTCTAATGATGGATATACAAGAACAAATAGAAAAAAATCAAATAATAATTTAAAAGATACAGATAAAGCAAAAGAAAGATATCAAGAAATAGTAGACTTAGTTAGATTTGGTAAAAACAAGTTAAATATTTTTACAGAAAAAGAATATTATGAAGGATATATTGACCCACAAAATTGTTCTGATTGGAATCAATCAGCACCGATAGATACAAGACCAACTCTTGATGACTTTAAAAAGACAGTATCTGAATATCTAGCTTGGGAGGTATCAAACCTATTAAAGAACACAGATAAGGAGAATGAATCCTTAAAAAAATAGATGCCTCACTTAACGAAAAACTCCAAAATGTTGAGTGGGGCGAGTATAGGATAGGGGATTTATTTGAAAAAATAAATACGAAAAATGTAATTAATAATGATAAAGGTGATTTACCAGCAACTACAGCAATTTTATCAAATAATCAGATAGGAAAATATATAGCTAAGAATGGAGCTACTATTTTAAAAAATGTATTTTCTGCAACTGCTAATGGATTTGGAAAAGTTTTTTATCAACCTTATGATTTTACTGTTTTTCAAGATAGTTATGCATTTAAATTTATAGATGATAATATTGATATAGAAAAAATACATTATTTTATTACAACATCTTTAAATAAAATATATTCAAAGTATAATTGGGGAAATAAATCAGGATGGAATAAAATAAAAGAAGAAAAGATTAAACTTCCAACAAAAGATGGAAAAATAGATTTCAATTTTATGAAATCGCTTATAAGCGAACTCGAAGAGGAGCGAATAAGCGAACTCGAAGAGGAGCGAATAAGCGAACTGTCTGCTTACCTAAAGGTAAGCAGACTAGAGAACTATGAGTTATCTACTGAAGAAAAACAAGCATTAGAAAGATTACCTAATATAAAATGGAAAGAATATAAAATAAAAGAATTATTTGAAGTTAATTCATCGAAAAAAAGATTTGATGCTAATAAAGTTAACTTAGTAGAACAAAGAGGATTTCCATATGTTGTAAGAACATCTAAGAATAATGGAATAAAAGGGTTTATAGATGAAGAAGAAAAATTTTTAAATCCAGGAAATACAATATCATTTGGACAAGATACAGCTACTATGTGGTATCAAGAAAATCAATATTTCACAGGTGATAAAATTAAAGTATTAAGGTCTAATTGTAAAGAATTTAAAAAAGAAAATTCACATTTTTTCATAACATCTATGTTAAAACCTTTTAAAGTTTTTTCGTGGGGAGCTTCAAGTTTTAGTGAAAATATAATAAAGGAACAAGAATTTTTATTACCAGTTAATTTAGATGATAAAATTGATTTCGAATATATGAGAATATTTATACAAGCAATTAAGAAGTTAGTAATAAAAGATGTAGTAATTTATGCAGATGAAAAGATAAAAGCTACAAAGAAAGTTGTAAAGAAATATTAAAGAATAATAATATATATTGTTATGAAAGTAGGTAAATATGATAAAACCAAAGAAACTTAAAAAAGGGGATAAAGTTGCAATTGTAAGTCTATCTAGTGGACTTGCAGGAGAAAAAATGTTTAGACATAGATATGAACTAGGAAAAAAGAGGTTAGAACAGTTAGGATT
>ERZ772960.1109-NODE-1109-length-22251-cov-19.155614_pt1 | contig 22251 bp, 19 predicted proteins | sample MGYA00580678_ERZ772960 | MGnify/ENA primary metagenome ERZ772960 (study PRJEB29015, sample SAMEA2737930) | human oral metagenome | biome: human oral; feature: human-associated habitat; material: dental | place: China | collected 2059 ... | reverse complement strand
GGAAATTTTTGTCATATAAGCCAAATTTTTTCTATAAATGAAAGTTTTGCAGAGGTCTCTGTCCATCTATAATTTCGTTTCTTCCCCACCGCCCACTTGTATCATTCTGAGATTCAATAGAATAATAGGAGTTATGCTTAAGAATTACTTTTTATGACAAAAAATCTTACCAAAGAACAAAAACACAAGTAACGAAAAGACCGCTTGACAAAGGATAAGACTAAATCAACCAGTGAATGTCATCAACTATAAATCATTCTCTAGCTACAAAGAGCTACATTCCTTTATTCATAGCATCTTTACTCGAAGTAAGTTTTTATAACTTGTATGACGTGAAAATTATAAAAACTACTCATGAATTAAAATATTTTTCAATATTAACAAACAAATTGAATATATTTTATTATCTTTGCATCTATAGTCTTAAACATGATACACCGATATTATAAGGAGTGTATATTCCTTAATAAACGATGTCTGACTGAGTGACAAGCCACCCATTACCTAAAATATAAAACCCAAACAATGACCAAGATAAAGACACTGACCATACAGTTTGATACTCCCTTACGACGCTCAGAAATCCCATTGTTCCGTGGAGCTATTATTGCCGCAATACCGTCAAGCAATATCCTATTCCATAATCACGATGGAACATCCCTACGCTACTCTTACCCATTGATACAATATAAGCGTATTGGTGGGAAAGCCGCTATCACCTGTATTGGTAAAGGGATTGATACAATGGAAGAACTTTTTGTAAATGCCAACTATACCCTTAAAATTGGAAGAAGAGAAGTAGATTTAAAAATAGAAAGTATCAAAGCTGAAGATGTCGATGTAAGTATATCTCCATCTCCCATCTCTTATCGCATTCACGAATGGCTCCCATTAAATGAAAAACATAACAAACAATTTCATTCAACTGAGAGTGTCGTTGAAAGAGTACGGCTTCTTGAGCAAATTTTAACAGGCAACATACTTTCGTTGCTGAAAGGTTTAGATATCTTTATCGATTTTCAACTACAGCCCGTTATTACAGATTTCACTATTAGAAGTCCAATAATTTATAAACATATAAAGCTAACAAACGTCGACCTCTCATTTAATGTGAATATAAATCTACCACAACAAATAGGAATAGGTAAGCACAGCAGTATGGGAGCAGGAATATTAACAAAGAAATAAAAAAAAGATCTATAACGTATGACAAAATATTTATACGGAGCATCCGTGCAAGGAATCCAACAGTTTATTTTCCAGACAAACGAGCTGAAAGATATTGTTGGAGCAAGTGAATTAGTTGAGTTCATCTGTACAAAACTTTTCAAAGAAGTTGTTGGGAACGGGTGGAAAGAAGCAAACCAGGTAATCTCGGCAGCTGGTAATGTGAAATACATATTCGAAGACAGAACTGAATGTGAAAAAGTTGTACGCAACTTTCCACGTCAGGTAATGACCAATGCTCCAGGGGTGACAATCAGTCAGGCCGTAGTAGAGCTCGAAGATGACTTTGTAAAATCTATAAATGAATTAGAAGGAAAACTGAGAAGTCAACGAAACAAGCCCTGTAAGAGTATTACTGCTGGCAGACTTGGAATTAAACGTTCGCCACAAACAGGTCTTCCGATAACGGACATGGAAAAAGGCGAAGGCTATGATTCATCCACGTATGCGAAAAGGAAGCATAACAGAGTTATAAAGTTATGCCAGAAAAGCTTTGGTGATGACGTGGACCTAAAACTATCATCTATTCCTTTTGACGTAGAAAAGATTACAGGTAAAAATGACTGGATTGCTATCATCCACGCTGATGGAAACGGGGTAGGAAAAGTGGTGCAGAAGATAGGACATCATATTGAAGATTTCAAACAATTTTCTAAAGAACTAAACAAAGCTACTATTGCAGCAGCTAACGATGCCTTCAAAAAAATAAAACCCGAGAACGGATGGGAGAAGGATATTATCCCTATCAGACCAATTGTATTGGGAGGTGATGACATGACTGTTATTATTCGAGGAGAACTTGCTATCGAATACGTAACAGAGTTTATGAAGAGATTTGAACAATATAGCAGCGTTGGTGATTTAAGTAACATCTTGACGAAAGCTGGTATGACACGATTGACAGCCTGTGCAGGTGTAGCCTTTATCAAATCATCCTATCCATTCTATTATGGCTATGCCTTAGCAGAACAACTCTGTAAATATGCAAAGAAGAAAGAGACAGCCACAGTAACATCAAGTTTAATGTTCCACAAGGTTCAAGACTCATTCGTAAAAAGCTATGAGGACATAGAACAACGTGAACTAAAGACATCAAATGGTAGTTCTCTCTGCTTTGGCCCTTATTATCTCAATGAAGGAGAGGAGCCAAACGGCTATTACACAATAGAGAAGCTGACATCATTATGCAAAAAGCTTGACGAAGAAAAGAATGAAGGAATAAAGACCGGAATTAGACAGTGGCTGACACTTATGCATGATGATGAGGGGAAAGCATATCAAAGACTGAAACGACTCAAAACCTTAAATGAGAATAAAGATTCTACCTCTATCATTGACGCATTGACAGAGGGCAGAGAAATAACAAAACAGGAAAAGGCGTTCTCAGCCTATGACGTACTGACATATCACACAATATTAAACCAACAAACCAAGGAGGAAACACGATGACTGATATCAAATACAAAATAACATTCTATTCAAACTGGCATTGCGGTTCAGGACTTGCAGCAGGTGCTGACACCGACGAACTGGTCATTAAGGACCGTAATGGACTCCCGTATGTTCCAGGCCGCACAATAAAAGGATTACTACGTGAAGCAGCAATGATGCTTAGCCAGTTCATAAGCATACCAGAAGAAAGCATCAACAGACTTTTCGGCAAAAGTGGAGATGCTACAGACTTTGGGTGTAGAAGTGAAGTTTCATTTACCAATGCAACACTTGATGAGGGAGAAAAAAACTACATAATCAGTAATAAACTGATCGAACATCTCTATATGTCCGTTGCTTCAACGGCTATTAGAGCCGACGGAATAGCGAAAGACCATTCCCTCAGGAAGATTGAAACAACTATTCCTTGCAGTGTACATGGTATAATAATGAATGTCAACGACCAAGATATAGAATTCTTGTTCCAAACTTTCAAGTGGGTTAAGCGATTGGGGTTAGGACGAAATCGTGGTTATGGTCGATGCGAAATAACAAAAGAAGGATAAGCTATGGAAAAAATACAATTTAAGTGTGAGTTGCTTTCAGACATCGTTCTGAATGACTCATCAGCAACAGAAGGAAAAAGAAGGAGTTTAGACTTTATCCCTGGAAACAATTTCTTAGGAATTGCAGCAGCACAATTATACGAAAAGACAGATGAATCTGCATGGTGCATTTTCCATAGTGGACACGTTCGCTTTGGTGATGCACATCCATCAACTGACAGCAAAAGAGGATTACGTATCCCAGCCTCTATCTTCTACCCAAAATTGAACGGTATGGAAACAGGTTGTTATATTCATCATCTAACAAAGCAAGATGCTAATATCAGAGCAATGCAACTGAAGCAATGCCGAGAAGGATTTTATATATACAACCAACATTACCATGCCATACAGGTTGCTGTGAACAAAGACTTTTCTATCAAGTCTGCCTATGATAGTGATATGAGAAGAGCTAAAGATAACCAAATGTTCGGCTATGAAGCTTTATGTAAAGGAGTTATCATGTATTTCACTGTTGAAATTGAGGAAGACGCTAAACAATTTAAAGAAGCTATCGTCAATGCACTTTGTGGACATCATCATATTGGACGTTCGCGTTCAGCACAGTATGGTTGGGTGGAAATAACAGAATCACAATTTGAAGAAGTTGCCACAACACAACAGCCTATTCAAATCGAAGATAAGCAATACGTGGCAGTATATGCAGACAGTCGTCTTATCTTTCTTGATGAAAATGGCAACAATACCTTCCAGCCTTATCCACGCGACCTCGGCATAGAAGATGAGAATGCTGAAATTGATTGGAATTTATCACAAGTACGTACGTTCCAATATGCACCGTGGAATTATACACGTCAAGCTTTCGATGCAGACCGCTGTGGCATAGAAAAAGGAAGTGTTTTCCTTGTTAAGACAAGTGTTGGCGTTCCGTCTGAAAAGACTGTAGGATATTACGAAAATGAAGGATTTGGTCACATTATTTATAATCCAATTTTCTTGCAGGCAGATGAGGAAGGACATTCGCTATTCAAGTTCAGTAAACAAGAGGAAACCACTCCTAACTTTCTTTCAACAGAAGTAGAGAGCAGTCTTATTAAATTCCTACGAAAGAAGGAGGAGAACTCTACTGGTGAGAATACAATAATTACAGAGGTAAACAAATTTGTGGAAGACAACAAGAAGCTTTTCTCACAGGACTTATTTGCTTCACAGTGGGGCAGTATCCGTGCTCTTGCAATGGTCTATAATGATGAAGAGAAACTAAAGAAGGTTATTGGGTGCGATGAAAAGAAGGATTCTGAAAAGCCACAAGGGTATATCAACCATGGTGTTGCTGCGGAAAAATGGAATGAACGTGGACGTCGTGAAGCACTTGAAGAATTCTTAAAAGACCCTAAATTAAAAGGCCACCTACAAGAGGCCGTCATCAACCTGGCTTCAGAAATGGCTAAGGTATGCAAATCATAAATAGGAATAGAAATGAAGAATACATATAAATACAGACTGCTATCAAAAATAACCTTAGAAGCAGTCACACCACTGGTCATTGGTAGTGGAAACAAAAACATAAAGACAGATTCGGTTGTAACAAAGGACGTAAATGACCTTCCCTATATTCCAGCAACAACTTTAGCAGGACTCATTCGTCATTCACTTCCAGAAGAAGAACAAAATAACTGGATGGGATACCAAACAAAAGAAGAGAGCTATGGCTCTAAACTTATACTATCAGAAGCAAAAATACTATCAGAGGATGGAAAACCAATTGACAGTCTGAATAATAAAGAGGATGCCATCACCAAGTTATGTCTTCAACTGCCCATCCGCCAACACGTACGTATCAATCATCAAGGGGTGGCAGAGAAGAATGGAAAATTTGATGAGGAGATTGTCCCTAAAGGTATGCGATTCTGTTTTGAAATGGAATTGATGTCTGAAGAAGAAGATAATGAAATAATGGATAAAATTCTCTCAACAATCCAGTCAAACGGATTCCGTATTGGCAGTGGGAGCAGGAGTGGATTTGGACAGATAAACATTGTCAGCATCTTACACAAAAGGCTGAATCTCAGTAGGCCAGAGGATTTAGAACTCTATCTTAGTAAATCGTCTTCATTGGAGAAAATCTGGAAAGGATTTGAGTCCTATACCACTACTGAAAATACGAATACTGACTATATCAGTTATAAACTGAAGTTACAACCAACTGACTTTATGTTCTTTGGTGCAGGCTTCGGTAACGAGTGTTCAGATATGACCTTTGTAAAAGAGCCTGTTATTCAATGGGACAACGATGGCAAAGCCAGTATTATAGAAGAGGAAAAGGTAATCCTCATACCTGGCTCATCTGTAAAGGGAGCATTGGCACATAGGACAGCCTACCATTATAACAAACTTAAAGAATGTTTTGCTGACGGTAAATCAGCAGAGGAACTACAAAGACACGTTGGAAAGCAGAACGGAGCGGTAAAACTACTATTTGGTTCAGAAGGTGACAACAAAGGAAAAAACAAGAGAAGAGGAAGTATCCTCATTTCTGATATTATCCAAATACAAACAGAAGAACTTGAAAAGAAAGTTCTCAACCACGTTAAGATTGACCGATTTACAGGTGGAGCTGTAACTGGAGCTCTCTTCTCAGAGGAAGTACTATACGCTCACGAAGTTTCCTTCACGCTTGAAATTTTGCTTGACAAAGCTGCTATCACAGAATTTAAGGAGGATAAGGAAGATAAAGAAAATAATGTAGATAAGAACAAAGCCCTCAAAGCTTTTGAAACTGCCCTGACCGACCTATGTAAAGGGTATCTCCCATTAGGTGGAGGTCTTAACAGAGGTAATGGAACGTTCACAGGAAGTTTAAAAAAAGATGGAGATACAATATATGAATATAAATGATATTGATTTTACCCTTAATTACGAAGGGTATATATGGATGAGTAATGAAAAATGTCCACAAGTATTTCACCCCGGGTCACAAGTTGACTCTGATCTGTTTACGAAAAAAAATCCTTTCGTAGTCGAAGGATATCTCTTTAATAAACAAACAGGCATTTCTCTCAGTGTTAAATATATTGATGGAGAATACCATGTATATCAAAACATAGTAAAAAAATCCGACTTAGATAGCCAAAACGTCGATACTGTTTATTACCTTACGCAGCGCATGAACATTCCAAGCAAAGAATGGGCTAAATTACTACGTTATTGGAAAGAAAAGGCTGATCCCGTTTGCCTTGGTATGACCGTACTGGAAGTAGAAAAAGAAGTTTTTATTGGATTTAAATAAAAGGAGGAATAGATTATGCCTAATATGAAATCACCATTTAACTTTGTTCCTGTTTCAGAAAAAGTTTATTTTCCTGACTGGAGTGAACAGATATCCCAAGATGTACCCTTCTCAGATGGGGTCAGTGGTATCATTCATCTTCATATAATGACACATACACCTACGTTTGTACGTAACGGACACACCAAAGAGGATGCAAATAACAAGAATGAAACCTATAATAGTTTTTCAAAAATAAAAGAAAGGTATTTCATTCCAGCAACATCTATTAAAGGTGAAGTGCGTAATATCTTAGAGTTATTAAGCTTCTCTAAGATGGATATAGATCGTAGCAGCTTATTTGCGCAACGAGAATGGGATAAACCCAATCTTTATACACTTAAATCCAACCCATCAGAAATTCGTTGTGGTTGGTTAAGAAGAAAAGGGAACGACTACGAAATCATCAATTGTGGTAAGCCTTATCGTATCAGTCACAAACGTCTTGACGAATACATAGGAGAGAGTCTTATGGAAAATTATTTCTCCAAAAGAAACGGTATAGATCTAAATGAGAAAATAGAAGGAAAAGACCCTAAAACAGCCATTTTCAAATACGAACTTATGAAAAAGAGAAGGATAGATTTAACGAATCTTTCCTTCGAATTAGACGAAGAGGCATGTAATCGCTATAATACCCGCAGAGTACTTGTCACTGATAATGGAACGATTGAAGGTACTATAGTACTGACAGGACAACCTGATCCATGGACAGAAAGAGACAATCCTAATATAGCGCATCCAAAAGGTAAATATTATGAATTTGTATTTGCAAATAACGAAGATGTTATCAATGGTGAAAAGGCTTATAACGTTTCAAAAGAGACGTTTGATCATTATAAGTTTATCTACCAGGACTCTGATGAATGGCAACGTATCAAAGCTGATATTGAGACCAAGCAAGGAGTACCTGTATTTTTCAGGGTTGAAGGGAAAAAAATAAAGGATTTCGGTATGGCATTTTTATATAAACTTCCTTACGAAAAATCACCATTTGAAGTATTGCCGGAAGCACATAAAAGCGAAACTCCTGACCTCGCACAATGTATCTTTGGCTATACATCTAAAAACAAGAGTTTAAAGGGAAGAGTGCAGTTTGGTCACGCATTCTCCAATGATGCACAACCTGACGAAGACGTCACTTTAATTCTGAATTCTCCTAAAGCTTCTTATTATCCCATATACATCCGACAAGATGGAAGAAATGGTATCGTAACACGGTACGAGACATATAATGATGGAAAACTATCTGGTTGGAAACGCTATCATATCCGTAAGAAAACATGGAAAAAAACGATGAATAGTGAGAGGTTAGATACTGTTATTCATCCTGTCAAAGAAGGATCAACCTTCAACGGAAGCATATCTTTCCATAATCTACGCCCCGTTGAACTTGGAGCATTACTTTCAGCTCTCACCTTTCACGGAACAAACGGATGTTACCATAGCATAGGACAAGGGAAACCATACGGATTCGGTAAGGTGACCTATGACATAGATCTCGATTGCGACAATAACAATAATGAGCAGGAATATTATATGAGTTGCTTTGAGTATACTATGAGCCAGCACACAAATTGGGTAGGTTCAGAGCAGGTAACGACACTTTTAACAATGGCAGCAAATGAAGTTGAGGGAACGCCATTTGAGTATATGACAATGGAAATGGGAGGAGCTAACGAGTTTATCCTTGCTAAGAATAATAATGAGTACCTTATTCCTGCAAAGCAAATACTCAAGCAAAGAATCCACCCACAGTCTTTATATGAACGTGGAGAAGAAATACAAGAAGAAGAGAAGAAGAATATCAAAGATTCCAACTTAAAGCTATTTGAGGAAATACAAGGAATGATGCGAGAAGAAGCTTTTCAAAGATTTGATGAAATCACAGCTGATCTTACAAAAAAGTCTGAAAATGAACAGAATGAGGATTGGGGAGAATTCTATCAGACTGAGAGAATCAACTGGATAAACAAGCGAAAAGATTTAGAAGCTAAGTTTACAGCTGATGAAAACAAACAAAATTTTATCACAGGATTAGCTGCATACCTTAACACTCTGACTTCTTATGGTGTCTGGGAAGGTCGTATGAAAAATTGGAAAAAATGGTGTGAGGAATATGATGGGGGTAGAAGCATTCTAACCGATGAAGAGAAGCAGACCGCTAAAACACGTCTTGCCGAACTTTACAGAAGCTCTAGGAGAGCTGACCAGAAAAGATTCAAGTGGAGAAAAGCATCAGAAATTCTTGGAGAAGAAGTAAACCCTGAAATACTAATAACATATCTTGAACAATAACATCTATGGCGAAGGTACTTATTTCATTTTTAGGTACAGGTTCTCTTAATAAAGAACCGAATAATCAGATTCCTAATAGTAGTGATCGACAATATCGTACAGCAAAATACCATTTCAGCAACAACGAAGAGAGTGAACACACCTTCGTTGCTGCTGCACTTGCAGAACATAATAATATCGACAAAATCATATTGATTGGAACCGTACATTCTATGTGGGAGGAAGTCTATCGGTACTTTACAGAGAAGAATGGGAAAACACTCGATGAGGAAATATATTTCCAGATATTAGAACATTGTGAGAATGCAACCCACAAGTCTGAACTTACCATTCCCCATAAAGAACTCATAGAACAGTCTATAAACAGCAAGGCTAAGATTGTTCTGATTAAATATGGTATCAACGATGAGGAAACGCAAGAAAACATCAACACAGTATTAGGGATAGAACGGGAACTTAACGAAAGAGATGAGGTTATTGTAGATATTACCCATTCCTTCCGTTCACTCCCTATCCTAATAATGAACCTCTTGATATATCTTCAGACCGTGAGCAAGAAAAAGCTAAATATCTCGCACGTCTATTATGGGATGTTAGAGGTAAGCAGAGAGTTGGGGCATGCTCCTGTTACCGAACTCAGCAGTATGCTTGATATAAGTAAATGGATTACAGGAGCCTATGCTTTTGAAAACTTTGGCAATGCTCACCAAATCGCTGATTTAATCGAAAGTGAGAATAAAGAAGTTAGCGAGCGTCTGCATCGTTTCTCGGATCTTATGAACTTAAATCATTTAGGACTTCTAAAGAGTGAGATTAATAACCTGAATGCTATTAAGAACACAACATATCGTACGTTGATACCGAGTCTTATCATAACACCTATTGTAAATAGATTCATTGCACAATTTGGTAACATTCAATCATTATCACTCTTCCAGTTTCGATTAGCCAAATGGCAGTTTGAACATCATAACTATACAGCAGCCTATATCTCTGTCATAGAAAGCATCATCACCTACACATGCGAAATCAACAATAAAGATTTACAAAATTTTGAGATACGAGAAGAAGCTAAGAGTGCTCTCCGACAACCAAACAGTACATGGAAAATCGAAGGGGAACTAACTAAAATATTCTGTGAAACAAATCGTATTAGGAATAGTTTAGCACACTCCATTGAGACAGATACAAACCATAACAAGATGATTCAGAAACTTAAAGAGAATCTCAGCACATTATCAAACATCATTAAGCAATAAACAACCTATGGCACGAAAATTATTCATATCCGTTCTCGGGACGGGTCTATACGAAAAAAGTGTATATACACAAGGAGATTTTAAATCCAGTGAAACAAGATTCATCCAGCAGGCAACACTTGAGTTAATTGGATGTAAAGAGAATTGGACGGAGGAAGACAGGGTTTGCATCCTGCTCACTGACAAAGCGAAAGTATCAAACTGGGAGGTGTCATCACGCAAACATCCGCATACAAAGGAAGAAATAGCCTACGAGGGTCTAAACACCTTACTCCAAAGAATGAATTTACGACCACAGATTATGCCTGTTTCAATCTGTGATGGGAAGAATAAGGACGAAATGTGGAAGATATTCCAAACTACATTTGAGCTAATACAGGATGGGGATGAACTTTACTTCGACCTCACCCACAGCTTCCGCTATTTACCAATGCTCATCCTTGTTCTTGGCAATTATGCAAAGTTCTTAAAGAACATACGCATAGCACATATTTCATACGGCAACTATGAAGCACGCAACGAAGAGGGTTCCCCTATCGTAGATTTACTCCCGCTAACAGTTCTTCAAGACTGGACCTTCGCAGCGGCCGATTTCTTGCACAATGGACGAAGTGAACAGCTGACACAACTCACCCAACAGGTATTTAATCCAATCCTCCGTGATACAAGGGGAGAAGACCAACAGGCGCAGGCACTCAGAAAATTCTCAGATGCTCTGAATAACATAACCTACAATCTTCAAATGTGTCGTGGATTAAATATTACAAAGGATAAAGACATCTGCCGTCTAAAAAAGTCTATCAACCAGTTATCTGAAGACATCATTGTCCCTTTAGTTCCTGTAGTGAAAAGAATAGAACAATCATTTACAAACTTTATTCCAGATTCAAACATCCTAAATGGTTTGCATGCTGCACAATGGTGCTACGATAACCACATGTATCAACAGGCCATAACAATTCTACAAGAAACTATTGTAACATACATCTGTAGTAATTATGACCTTCCTGTAACAGATATAGACGCACGAACTCTTGTCAATAATGCTTTTTACATTATACACAATAAGCTACAACAGAACGAAGAGAAATGGAAACTTTCGAACTATGGTAAAAAGGAAGAGGCTTTAAACAAGGTGAGGGAACTTATTAAACTTCCTAACATAGAAAAACTATCCAATAGCTTTCAAACAGCTACTGATGTGCGTAACGATTTCAACCATGCAGGATTCCGACCTAACCCGATGCCTGCAGACAAGCTCGCACATAAAATCGAAGAAAGCATTAATGACGTTCATAATATAATATTAGATGGTTATGTTCATCAACCTCTCTAACCACCCTTTCGCCACATGGTCACCCTCGCAGCTATCAGCTGCGAGGGAATACGGCGACTTGGAGGAAATTGCCTTCCCAAATATCGACCCAGGACTTAGTAAATCTGCTGTAAAAAAGATGGCAACTTCCTATGTTACGAAGATTCTGGAACATTACTCTACAGAGGATTTAACAGTTCATATCATGGGAGAACAAACATTCTCCTATCATGTAGTAAAACAACTGCAGAAGGCAGGTGTACGTTGTATTGCATCTACCACCGAGCGTATTGTAGAGGAAACAGAAGACCATCGAAAACTTGTTCAGTTCTCCTTTGTACAGTTCAGAGAATATTAATCATAGCTATCATCCACATGACCACAAAGAAAGACAAGCAGATAGTTCTGACACCTTCTCAGCAACAGGCATTCAATAAGCTGAAAGAATTCGTCAACGGTAGTAGTGCCAATACTTTCATCCTTACTGGATATGCTGGAACTGGAAAGACTACGCTGATGAAGACACTCATTGAGTGGATAAACGAGCAGAACAAAGAATTCCAACTGCTTGCCTCGACGGGTAGAGCGGCAAAGATTCTCAGCAACAAGACTGAATGTGAGGCAAAAACAGTTCATAGTTGCATCTATACCTTTGCAGATTTCAATCAGGATATCGAAAAGGTCGTCAACCAGATTGACGACTCAAAAGGTATTGACGATACAGGACAGTTATTATTGCAATTTACATCAGCCTCAGCAAAGAATTCCGATTATGAGCGCAAAATCTATATCATTGACGAAGCATCTATGATTTCTGACTTTCCCGATAAAAACCCCACCCAGGCTATCTTCGGAACAGGAAGGCTGCTGCACGACCTTATTAACTTTGACAACAAGGGGTGCTTTATCTTCGTTGGAGACGCCTGCCAGCTACCTCCTATCTCGCAAGACTTCTCGCCTGCGCTTGACAAAGAATATCTGGAGGATGTTCACAATATGACTGTTGAACGTGCTACGCTCAATGAGATTGTACGTCAGCAGGATGGCAACGACATTGTCGTCGCTGCCACACGTATGCGCACACTCTATCAGAATCCGCCTCAAGTAAAATGGGGAAAGTTTCCTTTCCGTGGTTACAAAGACATCAAGATACATCCTAATCAGCTATCAATAGTCAATGCCTATATCAACAACGTAAAGCAGAATGGTTTTGAAGATGCTACCCTACTCTGCGGAAGCAATGCTGCTTGCAGTACACTGACAGGTATTGTACGCCCTGCACTCGGTTTCCATAGTTTATCACTTGAAGTAGGCGAGCTACTACTTGTCACACAAAACAACAATACGACAAGGCTCATGAATGGTGACCTCGTAAAGGTTATCTCCACAGAACGGCGTATAAGGCGTGCAGGACTCACCTTCCTGCAAGTTGAAGTGGAAGAAATGGTTAGCAAGAAAACATTCTCTCTCCTTCTCATAGAAGACATTCTATATGGTAATATGACTAATCTTACACAAGAATCTCAAAAAGCACTCTTCATTGACTTCTATCGACGAATGAAGGAGCAGCATATCAAGCCCAAGACTGAAGCCTTTAAGACTGCTATGTTTAACGACCCTTACCTCAATGCCCTCCGAGCTGTCTATGGTTATGCCCTTACTTGTCACAAGGCACAAGGAGGAGAGTGGAAGGACGTGTATCTCGACATCCCCCGACGCCTCAGCCACTCTCCGAAGCGTTCTGCCTATCAGTGGCTCTACACTGCTATGACACGCGCCAGTGATTGTCTACATGTAGCAGATGATTTCTTTATTGGTTGAGGACTTTTAATAAAGACCGTCAAATAAGAGCTATTGCTCTCTGATAAAACGAGGATATACAAAACCTCCGCACCATTAGTGCGAACGCTCCGCACACAACGTGTTAAGCGTTAACACCACGGGAAAAAGAGGCGAGAGAAAAAATAAGAATCACCTCTATTGTAATATTGTAACAAGATAAAGCATTCTTTCTGACGTCTTACCTAAAATAGGCAAGTTCTATCAGACATCAATAATAAAGAATAAAAATAAGATTTAAACACACTTCTAAGTTTATGGAATTCATACTCAACACATTTGGTGTTTCACTTAATCGTGACAATGAAGGTTTCGTTATCAACACATCTGAGGGTAAACAACGCATACCTGCTGTAGGCATAGATAGCATACAAATCAGCCGTGGTGCACAGATAACAAGTGATGCTGTAATGCTCGCAATAGAACACGAGATAGAAGTAATGTTCATGGACAAGGCTGGAAAGCCTATCGGACGTATATGGAGTCCAAAGTATGGCAGCATCTCTACTATCCGCAAAGGACAGTTGAATTTTGTCTATTCTCATAACGCTGTAGAGTGGATAAAGGAAGTTCTTCTTAAGAAGATTGAAAACCAACAGGCGCTTATGCTACTCTTCAACAATGACGAACACACAGAGGTCGACTCAGAAAAGAATATTGCGCGATTAGAAGACTACCGCAATAAAATCCGTGCACTCAATGGTGACATTGTCAACGACATAGCCCCAATGCTTCGCGGATGGGAAGGACAAGCTTCGCGCATCTATTTCAGTACGATAAATTCATTCCTCCCAGAGCAGTTCCGTTTCAATGTCCGTACACAACATCCTGCCCTTGATATCACAAATGCCTTCCTCAACTATGGATATGGTGTCCTCTATGGTCGCATTGAGGGAGCACTCATTAAAGCAGGAGTTGACCCATATATTGGGGTTCTACATCGTGACGACTACAATCGTCCCGTACTTGTTTATGATATCATTGAAATGTACCGCATCTGGGTAGACTATGTTGTCTATACGCTTCTTGCCCAGAACGTTATAACAGAAGAGTTCTATTCTGTCCGTGACGATGGTTCTTACTGGCTTGAAGCACTCGGACGTCGTGTGCTTATCCAATCCCTCAATGACTACATGGACGAAGTGATAACCATAAAAGGTGTGACAAGGTCTCGTTTGACAATGCTCTCTCTCTACGTTCAATCCCTTGCCCAAAAGTTTAAGGAGGAGATGTAGGAGAATAAATGGGTAAGAGTTACGAGAATCTATAATAGCTTAACACCCTACCGTTACACAATAACACTTTCATCTGAGAATACTATGCTATTATTCGGAACCAACATACAATCTGCTGCCGACGAACTAAAGAAGGTGCAGGAGGAATACCTCTACAACAGTCTTCGTAATCCTAAACCTGCCATTGCAGCAACAATCCAACAGCTGCGTATAGTCTATAGTATGGATACCAAAGGCTATGCACAGCTGAAACGAAAACTACCTTATTTCGTCTGTGGCCAATTCAATCCGCCTTTCCGCAGGAAAGAAAACTTTGCCTATACGGAGAGCTTTATACTCGACTTTGACCATCTATCATCCAAACAACTATCATTGAAGGCCATACATGATAACATTATCCAAGACGAACAAGTCATGATGTGTTTTACGTCGCCAAGTGAGGATGGTCTGAAAGTTATGTTCCGTCTTAAAGAACGATGCTATGATGCTGGCCTGTACTCTGTTTTCTATAAAGCCTTTGCTGCGACATTCGCCATGCGGCATAACCTAACTCAAGTGACTGACAGTAAGACATCGGATGTTGCACGTGCCTGCTTCGTCAGTATAGACCCTAATGCTTATTTCAATCCTAACTCAACACCCGTTGATATTAAAGCCTATCTTGACGAGGCTAATCCTGATGCGCTCTTCAAGATGAAACATGAACAGGACGAGCATGACAAGGTTGCCAAGAAAAGTGACGACAGGCAGACCTCCCTACCCAAAGACCCTGACAAAGATGTATTAGCACGCATCCGACAACAACTCAACCCAAAAGCACAAGTAGAACAACACCCAGCCTATGTACCAGAGCAACTCAACGAGATAATCGCTGAACTGAAACTCTTTATAGAAGAAACAGGATTGCAGGTAACTGAGATAATTAATATACAATATGCTAAGAAAATCCGAGCACGATTGGGACAAAAGGAGTCTGAGGTCAACCTCTTCTATGGCAAACGTGGGTTCAGCGTCGTCATATCACCAAGACTCGGGACAAATGAAGAACTGAATGAGTTACTGGCTGATTTGGTCAAATCCTTCTTACAGAAGTAATAGACTACAAACAACTACGTAACTCTGTAAGCTTTTAAATAAATACAAAACCAGTATGAGAAAACCAATCCCCTACATTGAAATCTTACGAAAACTCAGTAGAGCCGGCGTACAGAACTCACCTCCCGTCAACCGACGAACAGGTAATATCAGTGATATACAGACACTACAAGAACGTGTAGACTTTCTCATGGGAGTAGTAAATAAATCCACACGACCAGCAACCAATATGCTTTTCTTCGTCATGTATGATATTGAAAGCGACAAGGTGCGCTATCATATTGCAAAATATCTGGAACGCAAAGGATGCACCCGCATCCAACGTTCTATCTTCCTTGCCGACCTCGATAAGAAAGTCTACGACCTCATCAAGAGTGACCTTGAAGAAGTACAATCGCTCTATGACAATCATGACAGTATTATCGTATGCCCCGTCTCCACCGATCAATTAAAAGCAATGAAGATTATCGGTGAAGATATAAGTATTGACATTATCACTCACTCGCGTAACACATTATTCTTTTAAAGGGATAAGAATATAACATTCTTACTTAAACGGAAACAAGCACCTTCTATTAAAGAATAATTAACGCTTCGCTCTTTGACATTCTGAAATATTATTTGTAACTTTGCACCCGCAAATAAAGCAGTTAATTTCTGTTAACAAAGTCATCTCTACAAGGGTAGACATACGTCAAACGACGATAAACAAAGGGACACAAGTCTTTGCTCTCTGAGAGTATCTTCCATTAAAACAAGGATTAAGACTTCTTGAAAAAGATTTTATCTTTCTTATCTGAAGCTCTGAGAGTATCTTCCATTAAAACAAGGATTAAGACCCTGTCGAGGGCTTAAGTTTTTAATTTCGGGCATCTCTGAGAGTATCTTCCATTAAAACAAGGATTAAGACTGTCGAGGGCTTAAGTAAAAATTTATTTCGGGCATCCTCTGAGAGTATCTTCCATTAAAACAAGGATTAAGACCTTTTGCAGCAGTAAGTACTAAAGCAGATACGATACTCTGAGAGTATCTTCCATTAAAACAAGGATTAAGACATAAAAAGCATTAATCAACTTCTTATTATAACTCTGAGAGTATCTTCCATTAAAACAAGGATTAAGACTCATATCTGTGAAAACATCATTAATATCTCTAGGACTCTGAGAGTATCTTCCATTAAAACAAGGATTAAGACCAAGTTTTCGATGATGACATTTTGTGTACTTAACAGCTCTGAGAGTATCTTCCATTAAAACAAGGATTAAGACTTTTAACTTCTGCGTCTTTGCAGATGTAACCTGTCTCTGAGAGTATCTTCCATTAAAACAAGGATTAAGACGTAATTTCTTTATAGAGATATTTAACTCCCGTCGGACTCTGAGAGTATCTTCCATTAAAACAAGGATTAAGACACCTAAAATAAGTTCATTCTTCTGATAAGGTGTACTCTGAGAGTATCTTCCATTAAAACAAGGATTAAGACTAGGTCTTTGGATCTTCGACCCGAACTTTTTTTTACTCTGAGAGTATCTTCCATTAAAACAAGGATTAAGACTCGTAATAATCAGCAGCATAGTCGGCTGTAAACCTCTGAGAGTATCTTCCATTAAAACAAGGATTAAGACGGTTTTTGGATCTTCGACCCGAACTTTTTTTTATCTCTGAGAGTATCTTCCATTAAAACAAGGATTAAGACTATCTCGAATTTATTACAGAGCAGCTCTATAAGACCTCTGAGAGTATCTTCCATTAAAACAAGGATTAAGACTTTCAGTAAGGCGCGTGCGCCGCGCTCACTACCGGCTCTGAGAGTATCTTCCATTAAAACAAGGATTAAGACTTCTAATTACTTGCTACTCTACTAAATTAGAGTACTCTGAGAGTATCTTCCATTAAAACAAGGATTAAGACAGCAAGATTTTGAAATAAATCTGGGAGAACTGAACTCTGAGAGTATCTTCCATTAAAACAAGGATTAAGACGAAAACATCCTTAGCATTAGATAGAGCTATCATCATCTCTGAGAGTATCTTCCATTAAAACAAGGATTAAGACAGTTCGTTAAAGTCTGATAACGCTTCTGGTCTCTGAGAGTATCTTCCATTAAAACAAGGATTAAGACTAGCTGTATCTTCTTTCTTGACCCATGTTTCAAGGCTTCTCTGAGAGTATCTTCCATTAAAACAAGGATTAAGACGGCTGCGGTCTCTTCGACCCGAATTTTTTTTTATTCCTCTGAGAGTATCTTCCATTAAAACAAGGATTAAGACTAGGTTGCGGTCTCTTCGACCCGAACTTTTTTTTATTCTCTGAGAGTATCTTCCATTAAAACAAGGATTAAGACACGTGTCAATGTTGCCATAAGTTTTGTTTTTATCTCTGAGAGTATCTTCCATTAAAACAAGGATTAAGACTACCAAAAATGTGGGAAGCATAGCAAGAATACGACTCTGAGAGTATCTTCCATTAAAACAAGGATTAAGACTCAGGGAATACACGAGAAAGGTCGAAAGTAGCGACTCTGAGAGTATCTTCCATTAAAACAAGGATTAAGACACTGAAAAATTGTTCATTGCGTTCATAACTTTATTTTTTCTCTGAGAGTATCTTCCATTAAAACAAGGATTAAGACTTCTTCCAGTATTCTTCTAAATATTCCTTAAATTCTCTGAGAGTATCTTCCATTAAAACAAGGATTAAGACCATTGTTTTTTTGTTTAATTGTTAGTTTGTTAATAGGTCTCTGAGAGTATCTTCCATTAAAACAAGGATTAAGACCCTTGGTGTAGCTCTCTGGCTTGAAAAAGCCCTCCTCTGAGAGTATCTTCCATTAAAACAAGGATTAAGACTCATTCCGTTTGCATCTGTGAAATATACTCTACGCTCTGAGAGTATCTTCCATTAAAACAAGGATTAAGACAAGTTGTCGAAATCTGATATGATTTCCTGTACTTCTCTGAGAGTATCTTCCATTAAAACAAGGATTAAGACCTCGCTAATTCTACCAGTACCGATAGATGCCTTTGCGCTCTGAGAGTATCTTCCATTAAAACAAGGATTAAGACTTAGTCTCATTTATTTGTGCTATATAAATTTTCATAATCTCTGAGAGTATCTTCCATTAAAACAAGGATTAAGACACCACATTCTCGCAGTCACCGTCTATAATGTCATACCAACTCTGAGAGTATCTTCCATTAAAACAAGGATTAAGACTTGTTTTTAAGATTTCTATATAAATTTCCATATAACTCTGAGAGTATCTTCCATTAAAACAAGGATTAAGACTTATATCTTTCCTCCGCTTCGTTTTGGATGTTTTCTCTGAGAGTATCTTCCATTAAAACAAGGATTAAGACCTCCCTTCTGACTTGTATTTTGTTTCAACCCCTCTCCTCTGAGAGTATCTTCCATTAAAACAAGGATTAAGACGTAACAGATTGTAATGTTTTTGCGTTAACGGTGACTCTGAGAGTATCTTCCATTAAAACAAGGATTAAGACGAAAAGCCCTTAACTTTTTTGATATTCATAACAATCTCTGAGAGTATCTTCCATTAAAACAAGGATTAAGACCCTTAAAGACTTTTTTTAAGTCTTCTTTGCTACCCTCTGAGAGTATCTTCCATTAAAACAAGGATTAAGACAAACCTGCAATAACACTTAGTCCAGCTGCTAACATCTCTGAGAGTATCTTCCATTAAAACAAGGATTAAGACTTTGCTAAAACGCGCTTTGCGTCCTCAACCTTTCTCTGAGAGTATCTTCCATTAAAACAAGGATTAAGACTCTGCTAAATTGATTGTCATTGTTCCCATATCTCCTCTGAGAGTATCTTCCATTAAAACAAGGATTAAGACATAGGTTTTTTGGATCTTCGACCCGAACTTTTTTCTCTGAGAGTATCTTCCATTAAAACAAGGATTAAGACCTGTTTTCCAGAGTAGGTTCATATCTGCAAAAACATCACTCTGAGAGTATCTTCCATTAAAACAAGGATTAAGACACAATCACTTTTAAACTATATTGATAGTCTCGTGAACTCTGAGAGTATCTTCCATTAAAACAAGGATTAAGACCAGACCGACAAGACGGGCGCCGTCTTTCATGCCTCTGAGAGTATCTTCCATTAAAACAAGGATTAAGACAGCATATCAACAGGTGAAGAAAGGCTTACTTTTCTCTCTGAGAGTATCTTCCATTAAAACAAGGATTAAGACTTCGACCCGAACTTTTTTTTATTCCGGTGTAACCGTCTCTGAGAGTATCTTCCATTAAAACAAGGATTAAGACCTTCTTTCTTGACCCATGTTTCAAGGCTTAGAATCTCTGAGAGTATCTTCCATTAAAACAAGGATTAAGACGCCTTTTAATGTCATGCTCAGGACAGAGACCTTAGATCTCTGAGAGTATCTTCCATTAAAACAAGGATTAAGACTGAAAGCATTCAGGACAAACACGGCTTAAATCGAACTCTGAGAGTATCTTCCATTAAAACAAGGATTAAGACTTGTTAAAGGTATCTCTTAACTTTGTAAACTCTGAGAGTATCTTCCATTAAAACAAGGATTAAGACAGCACTTATAATGTCTGAAATCTTCTTGTCAATTCTCTGAGAGTATCTTCCATTAAAACAAGGATTAAGACTCTTCGACCCGAACTTTTTTTTATTCTTCCGGTCTCTGAGAGTATCTTCCATTAAAACAAGGATTAAGACACTTGAAGAGTGCCCAAACTTTCTTCATTGCTTCCTCTGAGAGTATCTTCCATTAAAACAAGGATTAAGACTCAACGTTGTCCTCGTCTTCAAAGTATTTCGGACCTCTGAGAGTATCTTCCATTAAAACAAGGATTAAGACCGCTAATGGAGAAGTCAAGGCATTTGAAAGCACTCTCTGAGAGTATCTTCCATTAAAACAAGGATTAAGACCCTTGAATATTGCGTTAGACTGATACGTATAGCTCTCTGAGAGTATCTTCCATTAAAACAAGGATTAAGACATAATTAATTTCGGGCATCCTGATTCTCAACCTTACTCTGAGAGTATCTTCCATTAAAACAAGGATTAAGACGCGTCTTCAAATGTTTCAACGATAACCACAGCATCCTCTGAGAGTATCTTCCATTAAAACAAGGATTAAGACTGTATAAGTGCGTTCACCGCACAGAAAACGAATAACTCTGAGAGTATCTTCCATTAAAACAAGGATTAAGACTGTATAAGTGCGTTCACCGCACAGAAAACGAATAACTCTGAGAGTATCTTCCATTAAAACAAGGATTAAGACCTACAGCGTAATCGCTTGTAACAGGTTGTAACGTCTCTCTGAGAGTATCTTCCATTAAAACAAGGATTAAGACCGTCTTCAATCTTTAAGACTGATTTAATAACGTTTACTCTGAGAGTATCTTCCATTAAAACAAGGATTAAGACATCAAGACAAACAAAGTTGTCTTTATTCTCTTTGACCACTCTGAGAGTATCTTCCATTAAAACAAGGATTAAGACACAGGGGTTAACGTTTTAGCGTTAACGGTAAAGCCTTCTCTGAGAGTATCTTCCATTAAAACAAGGATTAAGACTCTATTTCTAATCAGTGTTATGAACATCTAAAAAAGCTCTGAGAGTATCTTCCATTAAAACAAGGATTAAGACTTGCCATGCGCTCGAGTTCAGCATGCTTAGAATCTCTGAGAGTATCTTCCATTAAAACAAGGATTAAGACTGGTAGGAATGGTCATAACGCCTGGCAGATTGCACGCTCTGAGAGTATCTTCCATTAAAACAAGGATTAAGACACGTAGTTGTCCTTAGGTAAGACATTAATGCCTTCTCTGAGAGCATCTTCCATTAAAACAAGGATTAAGACCTTTCAGCATAAGGTTTTGCAGACAAGTAGGTTTACTGCGGCTTTCGTAAAAAGGCAGCATAACCCAAAGAGATATCCAACGTACAAAGCATTGGTAACGGCTTTGTCTTTTGTAATTACATGTTTCTTAATCAGAAGTTACTATCCCTTCCATTCCTACAAGCAAATAACAAAATAAGTAATATAAATGTTTTTGACTTATAGAAGTTTTTTCGTAACTTTGCTCTCAGAAACAAATTAAAATAAAGATTAGAACGTTATGCTTACATTAAAGCTCATCAGTGAAGAAACTGAACGCGTCATCAAAGGACTGGAGAAGAAACACTTCAAAGGTGCACGTGAGGCAGTTGAGAAAGTATTGGAATATGACCGTTTGCGTCGTGAGACTCAGCAGAAGCTTGACACAAACAAGCAGCAGCAGAATCAGCTCTCGAAGCAGATTGGTGGACTGATGAAAGAAGGAAAGAAAGACGAAGCTGACAAGATAAAGGAAGAAGTAGCACTCTTAAAGTCTTCTGACAAGGCTCTCCAAGAGATAATGGATATGGCACAGAAGGATATGACAGACGTGTTACTGACGATTCCTAACATCCCTAACGAGATTGTACCTGAAGGTAAGGATGCAGAGGACAATGTTGTTGTAAAGGAAGGTGGTGAGAAGCCAAACCTACCTGCTGACGCTTTGTGCCACTGGGACTTGCTAAAGAAGTTTAACTTGGTAGATTTCGACCTCGGTGTGAAGATTACTGGTGCTGGTTTCCCACTCTATATCGGTAAGATGGCACGCT
>ERZ772960.1107-NODE-1107-length-22302-cov-5.224255_pt1 | contig 22302 bp, 17 predicted proteins | sample MGYA00580678_ERZ772960 | MGnify/ENA primary metagenome ERZ772960 (study PRJEB29015, sample SAMEA2737930) | human oral metagenome | biome: human oral; feature: human-associated habitat; material: dental | place: China | collected 2059 ... | reverse complement strand
ATAATTTCTCGCCCATTTCCTTGGCGGTTTCAATAGTGCATGGGGTTACGGGGGCATGGCGGGTGGCAGGCTTTGGGGTGGCTGTTTTTTACGAAACCGTGTATGGAGTGTGTTGGGGGGGTGGGGATTGCTTATTCTGATAGCTTGGTGTAGGCTTTGCGGATTAGCTGTGCCATGAGTTTTCTGCGATTTGCAAGGAAATCTTTGTAGGTTAATGTTTCGAAGTTTAGGGGCAGGGCGTTTTGGTGGCAGGCTTTTTTATAGTTTTCTTCTCCCAGACGGGTACGATAGGAGCTGATGTAGGTTGCTGGTGGATTGTCGGAAATATCAATGTTGGTGGAATAATCCAAATATGTATAGTTGGCTATTTGGTTTCTGTCGCGGTCGTCTTTTATGCCAATGGTGGCCAGATAGTGTTTGGGGAATATGTGATGAATCTCTATTGATGATTTAGTTCCGTTTGCTCCGGTGATGAAATATTTGGAAGTAGGAGTGGTGCTGAATAGCATAGGGTAATTCAGTATGTTGAGCGATGCTACGTATCCACGCCAGATGGGGGAGGTTATGGAAGAGGTTTCTAAATCGTTGAGAAGGTTGTACTTGAAATAATCATCAGTGAAATTGTTACTGATTTCGTTTTCAAGGAAATTAACGAATTCATTTGCCGTCGTTATCGATCGAAGGTCTGCGAATTGACGTTCTACCATCGATTCAGGAGAGTCGGTATAATAACCACGGATTGTTACCATGAACACCCATTTTCGCATGAGCTTATTAAGGCGGGTACTTTCTACTTTATACTCTTGTTTTCCAATGAGATAAAGCATATAGGAGAAGATGATCGCATTGTCTGATGAGATCAGCGAACTATTTAAATATCCTGCATCGGCCACTATATTCATAAAGGCGTGCCACAAATTGAGATTTGTAACGAGTGGTAGCGAATTACGGAATTTATCGAGGTTTTCCATTTGTGTTTCTTCAGAAGACTTGCCTGTTTTCAAGTCTTTGCCGCGTAGAAGCATGTAGGCGTATCTTAGGCGGGCACGCTTGAATGCCAAGCCGACTGTGGCACGAATGATATGGACAGGATCTACTTCTATGATATGATTGTACGAGGTCTTCTCTTTTGCGATGCGCGAGTCTCTGCAGAAATTGTTGATTTGCTTGTACAGTTGATTGTCATACACGGAAAGAAGTGTCTCGATAAAATTCTTTTCCGTCAATTTCTGTCCTCCAGAGTTTACTCTCACAAAGATGTCGGCAACATCTTCTTCGCTTGCCGTCGCTTTGATTTCCAAGGTAGGCAGTGTATAATCCGCGAGATTGAGCAAGTTGTTAATACTGTCTTCTATTTGTATTTCCTCATCTTCCGTCAGTTCCGCCAGCCCATCCCTCATACGTCGCTCATTGAGTTGTTTTATATACGCTCTGCGAACTTTGGTTATCGTGTTGTTATCTTTGGCTGTAAATACATCGCTAATGATGCTTATCCATTCAGGAGAACGTTCGTAAGCCTGCGACCATACGGCGAACTCGCGTTTCAGAGGGTGATAAGAAATCTTAATGTTTCGTTCCTTGTAGTTTACGTCTTTAATTTTTACGCCTTTGATGGCCGCCAACAATGCTGTCAAGCGTTGTTGGCCATCTATTATCAAGTCTTTCGGTACAGAGAAAGTCTTGTCATTACTACCAATTTGCCTTTTATTCTCAAATTCCGCCGGCGATTCCCATAGCATAATAAATCCGATAGGAAAGCCTTTTAGCATTGAATCAAGTAGTTCGCGAACCTTATTGTCTTTCCAAACGAACGGACGTTGTAAATCAGGCAGTCCGATGCGTCCCATTTGTATATCAGTCAATAAGTCACCAATTCTTCTATTGATAGGATTAAATAATTCTTTAGCCATACTCTCTGTTTTTTATTTCAACGATAAAAAGTAGATAAATAAATGCAAAGTTAGGAATAAATTTTGTAAAACTCTAGCTAATAAGTATTGGTAAGTTCAATTATGCCGTGAATTTGTGTTTGTTACTCCAGTGGCCGTACATTTTGGATAGTAGTGGTGTGGAATCTGTGTCCTGATAATTAGACGTAAAACTCTCATACTATCTATAATCATGTTTTTCGGATTTGCTGTGTGGTGTTCGCTGGCGTCGAAGTTTATGCACAATGTTATGAGGATAAGTTACTCATTCCTTTCTGTATTGTATACATGAAATAAGAGGAATTGGAGGCTTGTATGTCATGTAGACTGTTTTTTTGTCAAGCTATGGAACATCGAGCTATTTTTGTAGAGCAATGTTTTGAAACCCTGCCGCTTGCCGATGAAAACAACGAAGAATGGTATAATGAGGCTTGCCAACAGCGCTTTCAGGGAGCCATTGAACAATTGTCGCCCAGGCGCAAAAAGATTTTTCAACTCAAACTTTCGGGCAAGTATTCTAACGACGAAATCGCTCAAAAACTGCATCTGTCGGTCAACACCGTCAAGTTTCAGTATTCCCAATCACTCCGACAAATCAAAGCCATCATCGGCGATTTTATGCTGTTTATTATTGCCGTCGATACCCTTTCGTTGCTTTCTCTCGCGCTGTTTTAACCCTGTTTTCTTATGTAAGTGCAGGATAAGAAACGATGGTTAACCATGATCGGCAGGCGTCATTAAGTTTTAATCAGCATCTAGTCCTACTACAGACAACATCTCATCCTACTACAGATCCATACAAAAATATGTACCCACCGTCCATAAAAGCAGATTTATCGCATTACCTTTCGCACGCTGCCATCGTTATTGCGCACAAGGTTCAGTCCGCGTCCGGGTTGCGCCAAACGCACACCCTCTATATTATAATAGGTGGCAGGTTGGGCAGATGTAGCTGTGTTGACGGCAATACCGGTGGTAACATCTTCCCATTCGAGGTCGTACTCGTTGGGTTGTGGGTCGCCATCAAGCAACTGACTGATGTGCGTTACCAATCCCTCGGCGTTTCGGGTGAAAGTAAAAGCGGTGTTTTTCACCTCTTTCACAGGGTCGGTGCCTCCGTAAACCTTTTCGTAAGCAGCAGTGTAAAGATGCTTACAAAGGGTGCCGTAGGCTCCTTCGCGTATTTGCCCGATGGGTGGAAGGCCTTCATAACTGAGGATGCCGGTGAGCGACGAGAGATAAGCACGAATTTCTTTGTTGTCGTTGGCCATGTCGTATTCATAGCGGTCTTCGCTCATCAGATTGCCGTTGTAGAAGGTTTTGACGGTCGCGATGTCGCCGTTATTCCACGTTATGTCTACGGTCGTTACATCGGTATTATGGTCGTTGGTGTGCTTGATGTGAACCAACTGCTGCTGGGCGTCATAGTCGTATTCGAAAATATCATTGTCCGGATTGCCGTTGATGTTGACTACATCTTTCACAACAAGCCCATTCTTCAGGGTAGATGTCCAAGTGTCGGTCGTCGAGGGGTTGTTGTCCGTCACACTTTTCATCACGATTTGATGGGTATTATAGGTGAAAGTGAAAACGTAGATTTCTTGTTCGCCGGTGTCAGACGACCAGTCGGTTTGAGTGAAAGTAAGCAGTTTTCCGTCGGCGCGATACTTCATTTCAGCCCAGTCGGCGCCATCTTTCATTTTCACCAAACGTTTCTCTGTCTGTGCCATTGCCATGCTTGCGAAAAGGCAGAACACGATACTTAATGCGTAAATTCTCTTCATATCAATTTGTTTTAGGGTTTAACTAATTGTCTCATCTTGTCTCCATCGCGAGGCTCAAGTGCTTTGTTTTCGTCCGTCGAAGCACCCGACGATACGCTTGCACGGCCTATCACGTCGTTATATATATCATTTAAATCACGTGCAAAGGTAGCGTTTTTTTATAAAGCAAGAAAGAGATGCTTTATCATTCGTCGCCCCTATCCTTCATCCTTCATCACTTATTCGGTTTCCACGTAGTTCCCATCTTTGGTATCTACTCCTACTTCAGATGACATCTACTCCTACTTCAGATAAGATGTAGTCCTACTTCAGACAAGGTGGCGTTTGTATGTGGCGCAGATGGCTACAACAAGACCAATGCTTTCACACGCTGATAGAACGACAAACAACCTGACCGTTCATCAGACAAAATCCGTACAGGATCTTATGGCCGATTTGGGATGAAAAGGAGGGTACCGATGACGGCACCCTCGCAGACCTTTTTCGCAAGTAAGTATTAGCGGACGATAACTTTCTCTACCGTTCCGTCTTCATATTTGAGGATGTTGATGCCTCGTTGTTGTTCTTTCAGTTTCTTGCCGTCGATGGAGTAGATGGCTACCACTTTCTTGGTTGTGCGAGCGTTTTCTATGCCGGTGGTTGCAGCCTTCACTTTTACATCGAAGGTGGCGGTATTGAACTGTCCGTTGGAGCAATACCTGACGGCAATCATACCCTGCCCCTTTGCGTTGGGTGTGAAGTGAAGCGTGTCGTTAGAAACGTATGCACCTTTCACGTTGTCGGTGGTTTTGTAGACCCACTTTATCATGAGACACTCCATGTTGTCTGCATCTGATGCCATGTCTTTGAGCGAGAGCTTCACCTCTTTGCCTACTTCGGCCTCGATGGCATTGGACTTGTAACCGGCATCTCTCAGGAATGAATGGTTGTACTTGGGCAGTGCGTTGTCGGGGAACATGGGAATGGAGGGGAACCAGTACTGCTTCTTGAGCGGCACGCACTTGATGCTGTCGCCGTTTGTATCGGACTCTACAATCTGGTAAGTGGGGTTGCCGAAATCGATGTACTGCGACATGATAGACTTATCGGTGACGGGATGTATGCGGAACGAGCAACCGTACATCTTCCATTTGGTGGCTTCGATGTCGATGAACTTGGTGATTTCGTTTTTATCGATGTCGAACTTGAATATCATCTTGTTGGAGAACCATGAATTGCGTCCGCCGTTCCAATAGAGTACGTTGTTTTGGGTGGAAGCACAGAAGCCGTCGGGTGTCCATGCGTACCACGAGTTGCCCGGGCCGAAGAATTTGTCGTCAATGGGCATCACGGTGTGCTGCTTGGTCTTCGGGTCATAGCATTCTAAGAACTTGTAGGCTTGTCCCGAGCCGGAGGGGTCGCAGACAGATAGCCAGAGGCGGCCGTCTTTAGAGGCAACGACCGAGCCGAAGCCCAAATCTACCGGCTTTCCTTTCTTGTTCTTAACGACAGTCAACGGTGTGATGACAGAGACCAATGTGTCTGCATCGGCATCGACGACGAGGAGACCTTTCGACTGGTGCACGGCATAGACGTAGTCATACATTCTGACCATGGAACCAATCTGCCCGTGATAGAGGTCGTTGGGTTTTGTTGCTCCGGTCTTTTCTATGGCTTTGGTGAATTGCTGTTTGCCAATATCATATACGAGAATGCCGGACGATGTACCCACATAGACTTTAGAGGGCGACACGCCAACGCATCCGCGGCCGTCGGCCTTGTTGGGAAACTCCTTGAATTGCACTTCAATCTTCATCGTCTTCTTGTCGAGCACGGTGAAGCGGGCACCCACGACGTCCTTTTCGCCCGGGTCTTGGTTTTGCTTGGAAACGCAGAACACTTTGTTTCCCCAAATCATAGCATATTGGTTGGTGCAACCGAGAGACTTCCCCGGATTGTTGCTTTTCACCGTTTCGTACTCTATGTTCCAATCGTCGTCGAAATGGTTGATGGTAGAATTGCGGTGCCCGTACCAGTCTTCATTTACGAGGAAGAAACCTTTGGAATAGTCGTGGGGCGTAAATCCCGCTCCGGCACGCGTGGATGCAACAGGCGTGATGGGTACGTTCTTCAGCTTGGCAAGCCTTATGGAGTCTTCTTTACTCAAAATGTGAAGCCGTTGCGACTGAAAGGTCGGCACGGATTGTGCATAACTCTGCATGGAGAAGAGTGCTCCGATGCTTAGCAGTATTAATTTTCTCATAGTTGTGAAGTTTGATTAGTTATAAATTGAAAAAGGTCTTTCTCTCGTTAGTGTCTCTGCCGCTTGTGGCAGAGGAATCAGACATTAGGTTTTCCTAAGTTCAGGTCGATGAAATAGGAGAACTCGGTAGACGTTTCGCCTAACCATCCGCAATACTGATTCTGGCCTGTCTGCACCTTTACAAAGTCGATACAAGGCAGATGCACGGGCAAGCCGTTCTTGTCTACGGCATTGGATATGTCAAACGAATTCTTGTCTATCTGGGCATTGGGATGATTGTCTACGTATCCCCAGTCGAAACACCATTGTACCCAATAGGTGCCGGAGCCGGATTTGTCTTCTGCGTTGGAAGGCAACTTAGAGCAATGAAACACCAAATCTTCTTTAATCCATTCGGGATAGTAAGATTGGTTGTGGAACTGATTCTTGTAAACATGTCCTTCGTGCCCTCTGTTATCTTTCCATGGACAATAAAGGGTATCGGTCATCATTCCGTCGGGGACGGGTTCGTGCTCCGTCGGGTAAGAGTAGGTGATTTCATAGGTTCTGTCGGTCTGGGCAAAGGCCGAACCCTTCAACTCGTACCATTCATCGTCGGGCAAGCCGTTCTTGTTTCTATCCATAGATACGTAGACGATGCCCGACTCGGAAGAGCCACCCTTTGGGTCATCAGGGTCTAACATGTCGGAATAGAAAGAGTTGCCTTTGATATAGAAGTCTGCGCCCTCCTTATTATATATGGAATGGTCGAATCCCATCACCACATAACCGCCGAAAGCTCCAAGAGAAATGAGAATGTCTCTTCTCAGACAATTGAGTACCTTGGTGTTCATATCCCGTTGCGTGTCTCCCTTAACGTATTTAGGCATGATATTGACAAATTGCCCGGGTGCCGGCCGATAATCAAAGACCTGTGTCACGCGCGACTGATACAAGGGCGATTCCTTATGCACATTGATAGTAAACTTGTGACTCAGCTTCTCTATCCCGTCGTCGAGCCTGTATTCAAGATTGTAAGTGCTCTCTTGGTCTTTGATAAAGAAAAATTCCTTGGAGGTGGAAAGGAGGGAATCGCCATGGTCGGTATGGAGAATCCACTGATGGGAACCCTCATAAGGCGACTTCAACTCCAATTTCTTAAAGCGCGGGAGGTTGTAATAATCTCTTAACCCCAATGAGAGATTCTCGTAGTCATCACGGTTACAGGCTGTAACGAGCAACGACAGGAACAAAAAATAATATATCCTTTTCATACTCTTTTTACTTAAAGAAACACATATGCCCGGGAATATCACCGGTTCTTACTTCCCATTTCAGCTTCCCCTCTTTAGAATAACACCTCAGCGTACCGGAGGAAACATAGTTCTTTGCATCGGTTACATAGATGTCTTTCGTGACGGGATGCACCTTGATACCATACGGAATTGTAATCGTAGACTGTGTGCCATCTGTGATAAAGTTGTCCGTGACTTTCTTCTTCGTCTTGATATTGATGATTCCGTAGGAAATGGTATTCTCCTGCGTGTAATTAGACCACGCAACGGAATAATAGTAGAGAGAGTCTCCCACAATATCGAAGTTGGTAACAGGGATATTCAATGGCTTGATTTGGTCATAGTCAAAACTCCCATTTGCCTTGGTTATACAGAATATGTTGGAAGGAGTGTCCTCATAATCTCCACGCGAGGTGAGCCACATCTGTCCGTATTTATCGAATTTAAGATGATGGAGGTTGATAGCCACATGCACTTGGTCTTCATGTGTCATGTGGGTATTGTCTTGCAAAGAAATAACGGAGAACGTGTCATCATAGTTTGGTGCCATGTAGCCACCGGAGTTAGCAACGTAAAGTATGTCACCATACACCGCCATTTCTTCTGGCTGATAGCCCACTTCACATCGTTCCGTAATCTTATAATCGAGTGTGTCTATTCTGTAAACGGCACCCTTTTCGGCATTGGGATTATTCAATGATACGGGTGCAACGTATGCAGAGACATAGATGCTTCCTTTGTGGGCAACCAAGTACCGGCAGTTGGGAATGTCCACTTTTCCAAGCGAAACACCCGATTTCGCATCGAGAATCTCCAATTTGTTAGAACAGTTGATGACAAGATAGAGCTTGCTTCCATAAATAAGGCAATCGTTGCCCACGTCTCCTAACTCCTTTATCTGATGCGGATTTCTCTCCGAATAAAGATTCCGGACATAGTATCCGCGTTCAAAGTCCAAGTAATCGAGCGATGCCTTGTTAGAACCCATGTTGCCCTCATTTAAGAGATAGAGCCCTCGATAGGTCTTGTCTTGAAGGTCTTTTACTATCTCATACTGAGAGGGAACCACCAATTCATCTTCACGACAAGCATACAGCAGAAGAGCAACTGCAAATAAAAGCCATACCTTTTTCATAAAGTTACATTGAGTGTTATACGATAGTTTCTCTTAGGCATCGGATAGTTTAAGATGACATCATAATCTTGCGCAAACAGGTTGAGAACTTCCAACTGTACCCGATACCCCACATCTTTGATTTTAAACTCTTTCATGAGAGACATATCCGATGTGTACCACGGCTGGGTATAGTTGTAGATAATGTTTTCCTGCTGGTTGTAGCGTTCTCCGGTATAAATGAATGAATAGTTCAAATTCCATCCCTTATACGACGACTGAATGATGGCAGAACCGGAATGATGAGGAATATAGGGTATCTGATCTTTGTAATAGGTGTCTGTAGGATTGGTCACGTCGATAGCTTGCTGGTAGGTATACTGAAACTTAGACGTAATTGTCCAATCTTTTAGCGGTGATACGGTTACCGACATCAATGCATCGATGCCCTTAATCTGCACCTCGCCAAGGTTCAACATCGTCCAGCGGAACTGTTGCCCCTTAGGATAAGCAATAATCTTATCTTTCACCTTATTATAATAAGCATCTGTTCTGAGTGAAAAGTTCTTGACAAATCCCTTGAAAGTCTTATTCAGGAAAAGCCCTAAATCATATTGTGTCGTATATTCCGGATTCAGTTTCGAGTTGCCAATCTCCGCATAATAGAGGTCATTAAAGGTCGGCATTCTGAATGATTTCTTGTAAAATCCATTGACGGAAAGCCATGGCAGGAACTGCCAAGAGGCAATGAATGCCGGCGCATAACTCGTTTTATCTTTCGGGTCTTGAATCAGCTTAATCTTGTCTTTCACAAAATTGGCCACCAAAGAGGCCTGCAGATGCAAGTTTCCCAAACTGAGCGAGGAAGCAACAGATGCAAAATGCGACATTCTCCTTGGATAAGGGAACTTCAGCATCTCTGCGTCCATCTTATTCCAGAGGAAATCGTAAGAAGCGGAAATCGACCAGTTATCAAAAGGTTGATAGAGGTAAGCCGTCGAGAGGTAAAACTCTTTCTGCTTATAGAGGTTGTCAATCATCACGACAGTCGTATCTTTGTTCACATATTTGGTAAGATAGTATGCATACTTGGATTGCAGTTTAAACGAATGTTTGTCAAGACTCTTCGTAAATCTAAACTGTGCAAAAGAGTTATTATCCCACTGTCGCTCCCCGCGTCGCCATACATTGTTTACGATAGCTCCCGGGATTCCGCGTTCGGAAGTATAGTTATAGAGCTTTATGAAATATTCTCCTGTGAAAAGGCTGCCAAACAATGATGCTTCCGTATGCAATGCTCTGATGTCGCCATTGTGGCGTACAGCCGTTGTGTCATAAACGATTTCGCCCGTCCTCGGTGCTTTCCTTCGATACCGGAACTTGTATTCACCACTCGAAGAAACCCACTCTGTGGAAAGCGACATCGATGTTAAAGGCGATAGTTTTAAGTCTATACCCACGAAAGGGTTGATAAGGTTAAACGAGCCTCTTCTCAAGGATACATTCAAGTGGTAGCTTTTATTGCCGAAAGTCGGTCGTCGCGTAATGAGATAGATAGATCCGGAAGAAGAAAAGTCTCTCGCAGCTTGGAATATCTGCGACTTCTGTCCGTTGTAAAGGGAGATGGATTCAAGGTTAGCCAATGAAAACTGTCCTAAATCCACTTGCCCGTTCTGCACGTTTGCCAACTGAACGCCATCGAGAAAGACACCGACATGATTCGTACCCATCGACCGGATGTTCACCGTCTTTATACCCCCGATACCCCCATAGTCTTTTATTTGTACACCGGCAAAATAGCGCAATGCGTCAGAAACATTAAGAGAGTTCAGATTTTTCAGTTCCTTGCTCGTCAGCGTTTGTGGTTTAATGACCTCTGTGTTCACCTTTTTCCCCAATACGAGTACTTCTTGCAGGTTGTTCACAGAGTCTACCTGTGCCATTGCCCACAAAGGTAACAACACGAATGACAATAGAATCGCTTTCTTCATTGTGAATGCTTCATTTGCGTATCTCTCCCCGCTGGAGAGATACTGTTCTTATGTTAGTTGTTGAATATGACTGTTGTCTTTTTGCCTCCTGTCCATATCTGCTTCCACTTATCTTGATAAATGTCCCACAAATAGGCTTTCGTCTTTTTGTCTTTAGCAAATATCGCAACGGCCTGCGGTATTCCGTCGTGGAAAGCAACGTTGGTCAGTTCGCCGTCATCGGGCAGTTTGACCTCTTTGGTTGCTTTCACATAGTCCTTTGTGAAAGCAAGTTTGCTGCCATCGAACCAAACGGTTTCCTCTTTGCCCGGATACTGTTTGTGAGCGAAAAGCATGTTTTCAAACGAGCGCTGCAACTTGCCGTCTTTCACGGAATAGATTTCATCGCCCTCTTTACTGTTCACGAGAAACGCATCTTCACTTCCTTCATTCCACCTTTGCACGCTCTCAATCCGGTGTACCCTGTATTCCTTTGACGTTTTCTCTCGGAAGCTATAAACATACAGGCCGATAGAGGTGTTGTTCCAGCCCACTACATAGTCAGGATATACGATATAATTTCCCGAATAAGAAAGGTTAATTCCCTCAAGGCTGTTGATGATTCTCTGGCTGGGTTCCAATCCTTCCGACATGTCTATTTCTCGGATATTATTGAAGAAACTGAACATGACTCTTCCGTCATACGTTACAAAGGCACCGATAATTTGCGAATAAGACGGTACACTCGGGCTATGATGGTAATCAAAGGTCACTTCTTTCAAGAGTTTCAAATCTTTTCTGGAATAGAGTTTAACCCTTGTGTAGGCATCTTGGTCTGCAAAGTTGTCTCGTTCATACCAGATAAGCAGGTAGTCTCCCGTAATGGCATAGCCGGTCTCCACTCCAATGTTGTCGAACGCATGGGTCTCCACTTCCTCACCTTTCCAGTTAAACACTTTCAAGGAAGCCATATAGCATTCGGCTTCAACAAGCTTCATGTCACGTATTTCTACATGACCGGGATTAAAGAGGAAGTAAGTTCCTTTGAAGCCCTCGAATATCGTTCCCAACGGGATACCGTTTACTGCATAGAATCCATACTGTTGCAACGGCTTAAACGCAGCTGGTTCTTTCGTCGATTGAATATTCTTTTCAGGGGTTCCGGCGAAAGCGTTTGTACCCACCTGCGGCACGGTATTCAATTCAAAAGATGCCAGCCGCCCGTCGCCTTCAAACGCTTTCTCACCGATAACGGCAAGTTTGGGTGCTTTCACCTCTTTGAGGTTTTCGCACTGTTTAAAACTACCCGCACCCACCTTGGTCAGATTCAATCCTACAATGGCTCTTATCTGTGGGAACCCTTTGAAAAGAGAATCGGCCACTTCGGTGATGCTTTCATCAAGAACGAGTACCGAATCTTTAATCATCGACTCATCCACAGCCACCAGAACGCCGTTTTCAACTACTTTTTTCGATGGTTTTTCACTCTCTGAACATGCGGCAAGCAATGCGATGCAGGCCACAAAAAAAATTTTGACTCTCATAGTATTTATTAATGAATGAATGTTTATGCTTATTAGGTCTTTTAATTCCTCTCAAATTTATTTTATTATTGCAAAGGTAGAAACTTTTATGAAAACAGAGAAAAATTTTAGGACAAAAAACACAAAAACTTTTCTTTACAAAAGAATGGGCTTTCATGGAAGCCGTAAAATGATCGATTTGGGGTGAATGAACATTTGTGATTGAAGGTTTTTGCAAGTTGTATAGACAATTTTATTTGTCATATAACTTTCATCAGAGGCAAAAAAGATAATAGGAAACTGAAGGGGAATTATGGATTTATTTCCGTAACTTTGCACACATAACACTGACACCTATTTAATATATACGATATGATTCTTTTCTTTCACACCCACTCGAGAAGCGTAATTGCCACAGAAGTCGACCACATGCCGGATGCGGATGAAACGGGTAGGCTTTGCTGGTTGTTCGGCGATGCCCGACCGATGGGCAGTAACAGGCAGACCGGTTGGTTTGTCGGACCGCGCAGAGAAATGATTACCCCATGGAGTACAAGTGCCGTAGAGATGACCCAAAACATGAATCTCCACGGCATTTCGCGTATAGAGGAATACGTGCCCGTAGCGGGAAAAGAGGCGGAACACGACCCTATGTTGCAGCGACTGTACGACGGTTTAGACCAAAACATCTTTACCACAAACCATCTTCCCGAGCCTATCAAACAGGTGGAAGACCTCGAAAGCTACAATGAGCAGGAAGGATTGGCACTCTCCCGCGAGGAGATAGCTTACCTCCACGATGTAGCCCGACAGCTCGGACGCCCGCTGACCGATTCCGAAGTCTTTGGATTTGCACAGATTAACTCCGAACATTGTCGGCATAAAATCTTTGGAGGCTTGTTTATCATCGATGGAAAAGAAAAAGAATCATCCTTGTTTGCTTTGATTAAGCGAACCACCCGCGAACATCCCAACAGTATACTCAGTGCCTATAAAGACAACGTAGCTTTCGCCCAAGGCCCCGTGGTAGAGCTTTTTGCCCCCGAGTGCTTCACAACAAGCGATTATTTCCACATCAGAGACATCGAGAGCGTTATCTCTCTGAAAGCCGAAACCCATAATTTCCCCACTACCGTGGAACCTTTCAACGGAGCAGCTACAGGCACAGGAGGCGAGATAAGAGACCGTATGGGCGGAGGAACAGGCTCTTGGCCTATCGCCGGAACAGCCGTTTACATGACGGCCTATCCGCGTTTGGGCGGTGAAAAGGAGTGGGAACACAGCCTGCCCGCTCGGCCGTGGCTCTACCAAACACCCGAACAAATACTCATCAAGGCCTCGAATGGCGCCAGCGACTTTGGCAATAAGTTCGGACAACCGTTGATTGCCGGCTCCGTATTGACGTTTGAACACGGCGAAAATGCCGAGAAATACGCCTATGATAAGGTGATTATGCTGGCCGGAGGCGTAGGCTATGGCACGCGGAGAGACTGCCTGAAAGGCACACCGAGGAAAGGTAATAAGGTGGTTGTTGTGGGTGGCGACAACTATAGAATTGGTCTCGGCGGCGGCAGTGTCTCCTCCGTAGACACCGGTCGCTATTCCAACGGCATAGAACTGAATGCCATTCAGCGTGCCAATCCGGAGATGCAAAAGCGTGCCTACAATCTTATCAGGGCATTGACCGAAGCTGCCGAGAACCCCGTGGTATCTATCCACGACCATGGTTCTGCCGGACATTTGAACTGTCTCTCGGAGTTGGTGGAAGAATGTGGCGGCAGGATAGAGATGGACAAGCTGCCTATCGGCGATAAAACCTTATCGGCCAAGGAAATCATAGCCAACGAAAGTCAGGAGCGAATGGGGCTTCTTATCGACGAAAAGCATATTGACGAGGTACGCAAGATTGCCGAACGCGAGCGTGCCCCTCTGTATGTGGCGGGAGAAACCACAGGCGATGCCCACTTCTCGTTTGTTCAGGCCGACGGCAAAAAGCCTTTCGACATGGACGTAGCCCAGATGTTCGGCCATTCGCCCCAAACGGTGATGGTAGACAAGACCGTGGAACGCCGATACGCCGCTGTGGAATATGCCCCTATCGACTGTCATACAGAGACTGCCTCAGCCGATGCCCGACGCCTCGATGCTTACCTGCAACGCGTGCTCAGCTTAGAGGCTGTGGCCTGCAAAGATTGGCTCACCAACAAGGCAGACCGTTCCGTAACGGGCAAGGTGGCACGTCAGCAATGCCAAGGACAGCTCCAATTGCCCCTCTCCGATTGCGGAACAGTGGCTTTAGACTATCGTGGAAAGAGCGGCATTGCCACAGCTTTGGGGCATGCCCCTCAGGCCGGTCTTATCTCCCCCGAAGCCGGCGCGGTGTTATCGGTGGCTGAATCACTCACCAACCTTGTATGGGCACCTCTTAAAAAAGGGTTGGAAAGCGTGTCGTTGTCGGCCAATTGGATGTGGCCTTGTCGTTCGCAAGAGGGTGAAGATGCACGTCTCTATGCTGCCGTAGAGGCTTTGAGCGACTTCTGTTGCGAGTTGCAAATCAACGTTCCCACAGGAAAAGACTCCTTGTCGCTCACCCAGCAATATCCCAACGGCGAGAAAATCATCTCTCCGGGCACAGTGATTGTGACAAGCGGTGGCGAGGTCAGCGACGTAAAAAAAGTGGTATCGCCCGTATTGGTCAATGACAAGAACGCCTCGCTCTATTATATCGACTTCTCTTTCGATGAGCAACGATTGGGCGGAAGCGCCTTTGCACAGTCGCTCGGTTTTGTCGGCGACGATGTGCCCACAGTGCGGAATGCCTCTTATTTTGCAGATTGTTTCAACACATTGCAGAGCCTTATCGAGAAAGGATGGGTACTTTCCGGTCACGACATCAGTGCCGGCGGCCTTGTGGTCACGCTGCTTGAGATGTGTTTTGCCAACGTTGATGGCGGCCTTCATATCCATTTGCACGATATTCAGGGAGCGGACATCGTAAAGATGCTCTTTGCCGAAAATCCGGGGGTTGTCATTCAGGTGAGCGATACTCATCAAACAGCCTTGCGCGAACTGTTCGACGAGGCCGGCATCGGTTACGCCAAAATAGGCTATCCCACACCCCACGAACGCACGCTGACCATTAAGAAAGAGGCTTTTACCCACACATTCGACATCGATGCCTTGCGCGATGTATGGTACAAACCCTCTTATCTGCTCGACGAAAAGCAGAGTTTCAACGGCTGTGCCAAGCAACGGTACGACCACTACAAAGCCCAGCCCCTCTCGGTACACTTCAACCGCAACTTCACAGGCAGGCTTTCACAGTATCATCTCTCGCCCGACAGACGTAATAACACAGGCATCAAGGCGGCTGTCATACGCGAAAAAGGCACCAATGGCGACCGCGAAATGGCTTACGCCTTATATCTTGCCGGCTTCGATGTGAAAGATGTCATGATGACCGACCTCATAACGGGGCGCGAAACGCTGGAAGACATCCGGCTGATTGTATTCTGCGGCGGGTTTTCCAACTCCGATGTATTGGGTAGTGCCAAAGGTTGGGCAGGCGCATTCCTTTACAATCCCAAGGCCAAAGAAGCCCTCGAGAGGTTTTATGCCCGTACCGATACCCTCTCGTTGGGCGTTTGCAATGGATGTCAATTAATGGTAGAACTCAACCTCATCAACCCTTCGCACGAGAAGAAGACCCGCTTGCTGCACAACCGCTCTCAGAAGTTTGAAAGTCAATTCCTTGGAATAGACATACCGAAGAACAGCAGCGTGATGTTTGGTTCTTTGAGCGGAAGTCGTCTTGGCTTATGGGTAGCCCATGGCGAAGGCCGCTTCGAGTTGCCCGAAGCAGAAGAGAAATACTGCATTGTGGCAAAATATGCTTATTCGGAATACCCGGGCAATCCCAACGGCTCTGACTATGGGGCGGCAGCTATCTGCTCTCCCGACGGACGGCATTTAGCCATCATGCCCCATCCCGAGCGCGCCATATTCCCTTGGCAGAATGCTTTCTATCCGCGCGAACGGAGCAACGACGAAATAACGCCTTGGATGGAAGCCTTTGTCAATGCACGTATTTGGATAGAACAACATGCCCGATAGAAAACAGCCTGCAAGCAACTGCATATCAATACGTTAGCAAGACGATGGAAGAAGCTGTGCTTTTACATGCTTAAAGCTATCCTTTTAGGCTGTCAGAGCTATGCTTTTACACGCTTAAAGCTTAGCAATGACAAAAACGGAATACAACCCGCCTCTCGTCATCCCCGAGGAACCACGCTTTTAAAACATGAACCGGAAACAATGAACAATATCTATTGGCAGAGTTTTAAAACCTTTTTCAAGATTGGCGCATTCACCCTTGGCGGCGGATACGCTATGATACCTATTATTGAAAGCGAAGTGGTAGACCGCCACAAGTGGCTCAACAAAGAGGAGTTTATCGACCTTATCGCCGTTGCGCAGAGCTGTCCGGGGGTCTTCGCCATCAATATCAGCATCTTCATAGGCTACAAACTGCGGAAACTCAAAGGAGCTGTCTGCACGAGTTTCGGTACCGCGTTGCCCTCTTTTCTCATTATTTTGTTCATCGCGATGTTCTTTCATAGATTCCAAGACAATGCTGTGGTAGAGTCGATATTCCGCGGCATACGTCCCGCCGTGGTAGCCCTCATCGCCGTGCCCACATTCAATCTGGCCAAAAGTGCAAAGATTTCGCTCATGAATTGCTGGATTCCCATCCTCTGTGCGCTACTCATCTGGCTCATGGGTGTGAACCCTATTTATATGATTCTGGCAGCTGCCGCAGGTGGATACCTGTATGGCAAGTTCGTAAAACCCACGGAATCCTGACGCGTTATGATATATTTGAAACTCTTTATCACATTCTTTCAAATCGGCCTCTTCGGCTTCGGAGGCGGCTATGGCATGCTTTCGCTCATACAAACGGAAGTGGTGCTACATCACAAATGGATGACATCGGCCGAATTTACCAATATTGTGGCCATCAGCCAGATGACCCCAGGCCCCATCGGCATCAACTCCGCTACCTATTGCGGCTATACGACCGTGTACAACGAAAGTGCCAATACGCTTGCCGCTATCATGGGAAGCGCGATAGCCACCTTTGCTCTGGTGCTGCCATCGCTTATCTTGATGATTCTTATCAGCAAGATGTTTATGAAATATATGAACACGCCTGTAGTGCAATCGGTGTTCAACGGGCTGCGCCCTACTGTGGTGGGACTGCTTGCCGCAGCAACGTTGCTGCTCATGAATGCCGAGAATTTCGGCTCGCCGGTGGACAATCCGTGGCAGTTTTGGATAAGTATCGCCCTGTTTGCTGCAACCTTTTTCGGTACGAAAGTGGTGAAAGTAAACCCGATTCGCATGATTGTCTATGCCGCCTTTGCCGGCCTGCTGCTTCTGTACTGATAGCTATAACCCTTTGATACACCGGTCATGAAACGAATCTCCGCTGTCTTTCTTTGCTTCAGCATCGCGCTTGCCGCAACAGGTAAAGACCTTGTGCCGGCCAACAAAAACAAGAATGAAGACCCGCGCGCTTTGCGTTTGGAATATCCGAAACTGAAGAACGGCAGGAAAAACCTGCTCATTGTCCATACAACGGCTGACTATGGCATCAATTTCAGCTTAGAGTGGAACTGCCGGAAGAAAGCCAACCGGTGGACATGTTACGAGATGTACGACGGCAATACCTGCACAAGCGGCCGTCGCACAAACACTTTCCGAGAGGATAAAGCTATTCCGAAAGAATACAGAACAACCCTTTCACAGTATGCCGGCTCAGGTTTCTCGCGCGGACATCTGTGCCCCTCGGCCGACAGGCTTTGCTCTCGTGAGCAAAACGACCAGACCTTTCTGCTCAGTAACATGCAACCGCAATATCAGAAGCATAACGGCGGACTGTGGAGTAAGCTCGAAGCACAGGTAAGAAAGTGGAATAACGCGGCCTTCAGAGACACCCTCTATGTCGTAAAAGCTGCTACCATAGACCATAAAAGCCAGACTTACGGATACACAAAGAAAGGTCTGCTCATACCAAAGTTCTTCTATATGGCTGTGCTTTGCAAGAAAGGAAACACTTACAAGGCGATAGGTATATGGACGGAACACAAGAACGAGCGGGCGAACGGCAAACAGTTGGCACAATATGCCATCAGTATCGATGAATTGGAACAGCGCACCGGCATCGATTTCTTTTGCAATCTGCCCGATGAAATAGAAGACCGCGTGGAACGGGAACTCATCCCGGAGGCGTGGGGATTGAAGTAAACGGATGTTGAGAACTTACCCGATGGACAACAAAAGAATAAAAGGCTATACCAACGCTATCGTCTCTGCGGCATCATTTGGGCTTATTCCGCTCTTTTCCGTGCCTGTTCTAAAGGAGGGAATGCACTCCTCCACAGTGCTCATCTATCGGTTTTCGTTCGGTTGCTTCATCATGCTTGTCATGCTGATGCTGAACCATACGCGTCTGAAAATTCATTTCGGCGACTTTCTTCGCATACTGTTCCTGTCGTCGTTGTATGCTGTTTCGTCCATCAGTCTTATCGAAGGATATAAGTATCTGCCAAGTGGCATCGCCACCACGCTGCTCTTCTCTTACCCCGTATGGACGTCTCTTATCTCTGTTATCTTTCTTCGCAAATCCTTGTCGCTGAGCATGGTGCTCGCCATAGGGCTTGCGGTGGGCGGCGTAGCTATGCTGTCGGGGGTAGGAAGCCAAGGAGGCGTACGCTCATGGACGGGCTTGGTACTCGAACTTCTTTCGGGTTTTAGCTATGCTGTCTATATGGTGGCCTTTCCGATGTTAAGGATTCGACGCATGGGAGCTTTGAAACTCAACTTCTTTATCTTCTTTTTCGCCATGCTCATCATCGCCCTTTACACATGGTTTACTGAAGGGCGAATAGCCTCGGTGGGCTCTTATTCGGCATTATGGCATCTCTTTTTGCTCGGATTGCTTCCCACAGTAGTGAGCAATGTTACACTGATTAAATCGTTGAAGCAGATAGACAGCACCAGCGTAGCTGTGTTGGGTGCCTTTGAACCCATGACCGCCATGTGTGTGGGCATCATCGTTTTCGGCGAGCCACTCACCTTTTCTGTCGTTGCAGGCTTTGCTCTCATCCTCGTCTCCATGTTGATGCTTATCTTGAAAAAGGGATGATTTCACTACAACACCCATCTTTTCGATAATCCATATACGATAAACATACAGGTGAAAAATGAAAGATTTCGCAGCAATAGACTTTGAAACAGCCAACAATGAGCGCAGTAGTGTGTGCTCGGTAGGCCTTGTTATCGTGCGAAACGGTGCCGTTGCAGACACGTTTTATTCGCTGATACAACCCGAACCCAACTATTACAGCTACTGGTGTGTGAGAGTTCACGGGCTTACACATGCCGATACGGATGCCGCACCCGTATTTAGCGAGGTGTGGAAGCAGATAGAACCACTCATCGAAGGTCTGCCACTTGTAGCACATAACAGTCGTTTTGACGAGAGCTGTCTACGTGCCGTGTTCCGTGTTTATCAAATGGATTACCCTGATTACTCCTTTTTCGATACCCTAACAGCAGCCCGTCGCACTTTCCCTCATTTGTCTAATCATCAACTTCACACAGTGGCTACCGAGTGTGGCTATGATTTGAAAAATCATCATCACGCTTTGGCTGATGCAGAAGCATGCGCGTGGATTGCAAGAAAGATATTGTAGTAAGATTCATCGTCGGTCTTTATGTCGTAGTTTTTTATCTTTCCTTTTGTTTTATACAAAACTTTTTTCTTATCTTTGCCGACTAAGAATCTGCAAAAAGTGTAGAACAACGGGAAAGAAAAGCATAAAAGTTAGCAAAAAACACTATTTAATCATACTCTTTTAAACATTCAATGCTTATGAAAAAAGGACTATTACCTTTGTTTGCCGGTTGCCTTTTGGCAATGACGATGTCTGCAACGCCGGTGTTACAGGCCGCAACAGACGGCACCGTCACTGTGAGACGTGCAGGTGGTGGCTCATTAACCATCGAACACGAGAAGTTCAAACGGGCTGAAGGAAAGCTCGGTGAGACGACAATCGTTGGTAAAATTCATGTAAAAGCGGAACAGATTACGACACCGGTGCTTTTCGATTTACGTGGAAAACATGCGTCGCAATTCGCTGTTTCGCCTGCGAAAATCGAGCCCGGAACAAGCGAAACCGATGTCACCGTTACCTATGTACCTACAACAGTCAATGTGCACAAGGCAACATTAGCTATCGATTGTACCTCAATACCTGAGCAATCACAGTTAATACACCTTGAGGGCGTTGCTTATGACCCTGCTAATCCGCCGTCGGTAACGACTACTTCCAACACGCTCTCACTCTTTACGTGTGAAGAAAAGAAAACAACCGAGCAGACCATAAATGTCACTTCCGCCCACATGGCTGACAATGTGTACATCACAATGGCACAAAAGAAGGCTTTCCGCGTGAGCACTTCGTCGATTTATAAGAACATTTCTTCTAATCTTAGGGTAACATTCGCCCCATTGAAGACAGGAGAATACAAAGATACCATCATCGTTTCTTCCTATGGATTGGTAACGCAGCGCATTCCGGTGGTAGGGAACGCCACTGCCGCCACCGGTGTAGAACAGAAAGAAGGCGTAGAGTTGAAGCTGACCGATGCTAACCCGCTGACATTGCTCAACGAGCATTTCGATGGTGTAACGAAGAATAAACCACTGCAAATAACGGGCTGGACGAACTCCGCCGTTGTGGGTAAACGAGCTTGGTGGGGCTTTGTCTCCCCATCTTACGACCCGCTTCCCAATGAAAGTATGGCCAAAGTAACACCTTTCGACTCAAAGGTGGAACAGGGAGAAGAGACACCTTGCGAGATGATGCTTGTCACCCCGCCGCTCGATTTCGTAAATGCCAAGTCAAAAATGCTCACCCTTCGTGTGCGAGGAGACTACCTGCAAGACAACCAAACCGATGAGTTCAAGATATACTATATGGATATCAAAGACGGCGACATATATAAAAACGAAATCACCGGCTTCAATCTACCCGATACGAAAGATGAGTCGGGCGAATGGAACGAATACCATCTCAATCTCGAAGGACAGCCCATCCACGATGTTTTCTTCATTGGCTTCGGCTTTAAGAGCAAGCGTGGTGTTACCAACTCTGCCACCTATTACATCGACGACGTATCTTTCGGACGTACCGACCTGCCCGTCATCACACCCTCTGCTACCGAATTGGCGATGAATGCCATAGCGGGAAAAGACAATGTGAGCGAGGCCATCACCGTTACTACTAAGAACCTGACCCAGCCGGTTACGCTAACTGTCGGAGGCCCCAATGCCAGCAAGTTCAAGGTAGACCCCAAACAAATCTCCAAAGACGGAGGGTCATTCAAGATACTGTTCCGCTCCGACAAGATTGGCGTTCATCAGGCATTCATCAAACTCAAGTCACGCGGTGCCGCCGACCAATACATTGTGCTCTCGGTGAATAACCAAACAGCCACCGGCATCCATTCTTTGTCGGCAGACGAGCTACCTGCCGTTGTCTACGACCTTGCCGGAAATGAGATAATGCGCTCAGAGACTGCCCGTTTAGATGTACTGAAAGCCAAGTTGCAACGTGGTGTCTATGTGGTACGCACCCAGCAAGGCACGCAGAAAATCACCGTCGAATAAGGCAATGATACACGCTGAATAAGCGCAAAGAAACGACCGGAAGAGGCATACAAAGCACGCTACAAAACGCATGGAAGACAGGCCAAAGCAAGCCTTTTCCCTGCTGTGCCGATTCAAGTGCTTAGCCCTCATTTTGTGAAAGCATAGCTTTTACGTTGTCATAGCATAGCTTCAACACCCTCGAAGCATAGCTTTTACACGTTAAAAGCTATGCTTTTTCATTTTTATTTATATGCGGTTGTATATCAATAGATTACGACAATCCCTCTCCTCTGCATCCTTCTCTCTTATCCGCTCTTCTTTTCGACACATCATTCATGGACATATATCCTGCCCGTTGCAGAGTGGCAGACAGTTGTGTCTTGCTTTCTCGCCGTCCTCTTCCTCCCTGAAACAAAGCTTTATCCTCATAAATAGGTATGTAAAAGGTTGTTATCGGAAGGAAAGGACGCCGTCCAACAGCGATTCACACACCTGTATCCGGCGCACACAGGGCAAGTGGCGAACCATGCGCAGCAGCATTTCTATACCACTCGTGCACAAGTGTTTCGGGAACAAGAGAGAGAAGCAAGTCTTCGTTTTCTCAACGACGAATGCCATGCTTATCGTCCGGTACGCGGAAATTTAATCGTTTTTAGGTATTGCGCGGTATGCCATAAACGCGTATTTTTGTGCCGAAATAAAACCTACAACTAAAATAAGAACGATATGAAAAAACTAACTTGGTTGGA
>ERZ772960.1104-NODE-1104-length-22323-cov-9.945123_pt1 | contig 22323 bp, 17 predicted proteins | sample MGYA00580678_ERZ772960 | MGnify/ENA primary metagenome ERZ772960 (study PRJEB29015, sample SAMEA2737930) | human oral metagenome | biome: human oral; feature: human-associated habitat; material: dental | place: China | collected 2059 ... | reverse complement strand
CCAAGGATCCGGGGCTCGACCGCTCCCTCCTCGGCAACGGTGTTTCGACGATCTTCTCCGGCTTCTTCGGCTCAACGCCGAATACGACGTACGGGGAAAACATCGGCGTGCTCGCCATCACAAAGGTCTACTCCACATGGGTCATCGGCGGGGCCGCCATCTTTGCCATCCTGCTCTCCTGCCTCGGCAAACTCGCCGCACTCATTCAGAGCATCCCGACGCCCGTTATGGGCGGCGTCTCCATGCTGCTCTTCGGCGTGATTGCCGCCTCCGGCATCCGCATTCTTGTCGAGGCAAAGGTGGACTACAACAATCCGATGAACCTCCTCCTCACCTCCATCGTCATGGGGGTCGGCGTATCGACCGCGAGCCTTACCATCGGCACGGTCACGCTGCGCGGCATGGCACTCGCGACCGTCATCGCCATCATCCTCTCCATCTCCTTCCGCATCATCCTCGCCCTGCGCGGTCAGGAACAGAAACAGAGCGAGTAATGGAAATCACGGTTGACCTGCGCGCAGATGAAACATGCCCCGCAAAGGCGTACCTGATGCGCACGCGCGGCATCTCCTCGGGGCTCTGGAAACGGATCAAGCACAGCGGAACATTCGCCGTGAACGGCGTGCCCGCGATTGCTGCGCGCACGATGCTGCGTGCGGGTGACATTGTCTCCTATGAACTGCCCGTCGTCTCCTCTGTCACACCCGAACAGCTGCCGCTCACGATTATATATGAGGACAACGATCTCCTCATCATCGACAAGCCCGCAGGACAGCTTGTCCATCCAACGACGCGGGAGTCGCGCGGTACGGTCGCGAATGCCGTACTCGGACTCTATGCTGCGCGCGGCACAGCGCTCGACTTCCACCCCTGCCACCGCCTCGACCGCAACACAACGGGGCTGCTCCTTATCGCAAAACGTCCTGAAGTGCAGTACCAAATGGCAAAGCAGGACACGCTGACACGCACGTACCTTGCGCTGATCGCGGGACAGCTGACACCGACGGAGGGCACGATCGACGCGCCCATTGCACGCGCGCTGCCGAGCATCATCCTGCGCCGCGTTTCCCCTGATGGAAAACCGGCGCGTACGCATTACAAAACGGCGTGGACAAACGGTAGACATACACTCCTGCGCCTACAGCTTGAGACGGGACGCACCCATCAGATCCGCGTCCACCTCGCCCACATCGGGCATCCCCTGCTCGGCGACGACCTCTACGGCGGCAGCACCGCACTCATCGCACGCCATGCCCTCCACTCTGCGCAGCTCACACTCACGCACCCGCGAACACAGGAAACGCTGACGGTAACAACGCCACTGCCCGAGGATATGGCAGGGATTGTGAGGCTTTGTTCCCCATGAATTGAGCACCTGACGGATACTTCCTCTCCGTCAGGTGCCTTTATTTAGAAAAACGTGTATTTTTATTTGAATTCATCTGGAAAAACGTGTAAAATAATCATCAAAACCCAAGAAAAACGTGATTTGCTATTTTCCAAATGAAAAAAGGATGGTGATCCTATGAACCGCAACGCAACACACGCTCTGCTGCACTGGAAGACCCGTCCGGATCGGAAGCCTCTCGTTCTGAGAGGTGCGCGTCAGGTGGGCAAGACCTGGCTAATGAAAGAATTGGGGGAAACCTATTACAGCAACTTCGTCTATCTCAATTTCGATGAAGATGATGCGTTGACCTCCATCTTTGAAACGAACAAAAATCCTCACCGCATTGTGGAATTGCTCTCGCTGGTTGCAGACGAGAAAATCGAGCCGCATACGACACTTCTCATCTTTGACGAGATTCAGGAATGCCCGGCAGCATTAAACGCGCTCAAATACTTCAAGGAAAAGGCGAACGATTATCATGTGATCGCTGCAGGGAGTCTGCTCGGCACATTGCTTGCCGCTCCAAAATCCTATCCCGTCGGCATGGTCAATCTCCTTGACATCCACCCGCTGACCTTTGATGAATTTCTCGATGCAACTGCCCCCCCTCTTTATTCATATTATGAAAGCATACAAAAAGAACAGTTCATTGAGGATGTCTTTCATCAACGTTTGCTCGATGCCTACAACAATTACCTCATCATCGGTGGGATGCCGGAATGTGTCTCCTCCTGGGTAACCTATAAAGATCCTGCCAGGGTATCAGAAGTTCAGCGCGAACTCATTACAATCTATGAAAATGATTTTTCCAAACACAACGGAAACGTCAACAGTGGACGCATTCTTCTCGTATTCCGCAGCATTGTCTCACAGCTTGCCAAACCGAACGAGAAGTTCATGTACGGTGCTGTCCGCAGCGGAGGCAGAGCGCGCGAATTCGAAGAAGCAATCGAATGGCTTGTGTCCGCAGGTATGCTCAACCGTGTCTACAATGTCTCCAAGCCGGAGCACCCCCTTGCCGCATTTGACAAACGCGATCAGTTCAAACTCTTTGTCTTTGACACAGGGCTCCTAAAGTATATGGCGGGGATCGATAACAGTGCGATTCTCCTCAAAAGTGACTACCAGTTCAAAGGCCCATTGACTGAAAACTACATATTGCAGCAGTTTCACGGGCTGTTTGCATGCGAGCCCCGCTATTACAGTACAAAGAACAGTGAAATAGATTTCATACTGCAAACAGGCAGCGACATCGTCCCCGTAGAGGTCAAGGGCGGCGAGAGCAAAGCTGCCCCCTCATTCAAGAGGTACATTGCCGACCACAATCCAAAACACGCCCTACGCTTTTCAAAGCGCAACTATCAAAAAGATGGTGCAATCACCAATATCCCCTTGTATCTTGCAAGAAAAACGGTCGATTTCCTGTGAAACAAAACGGCGCAGACGGAAATATTTCCATCTGCGCCGTTTTCATCTATTCGGCACTTACTTGCTTGCGCCGAACCACTTCTGATAAATCTTGTCGTATTCGCCGTTCTCATGCAGCTTCTTGAGAGCCTCGTTGACCTTCTTCTGCAGCTCGGCGTTGTCCTTTGCCATCGCGATGCCGTAGTCCTCTGCCGAGAGCTTATCCGCTAGCGACTTCACGCCGACCGCCTGCGACTGGTTGATGTAGTAATCATTGACGGGACGATCATTGACGACAGCGTCAACGCCGCGTGCCTTGAGCTCCATAAAGCAGTCTGCGGGCGTATTCAGCTCGGTGACGGTAACGCCCTCCATCTCCTTGACCATGTTCGCACTCGTTGTACCGATCTGAACGGCAACCTTGTGCCCCTTCAGATCCTTGAACGACTTGATCTGCTCCTCATCGCTGCGCACAACCATCGTGAGTCCCGACTGATAGTACGGATCGGAGAAGTTCACCTTCTGCTTGCGCTCGTCGTTGATCGTCATTCCACTGATGATCACGTCGATATTCTTTGCCTGCAGTGCAGGAATGAGTCCATCAAAGCCGATGTTCTGTATCTCCGCCTCTCTGCCCATCTCCTTTGCAACGGCACGGATGAGATCCATGTCGAAGCCCTGATACTCCTTCTGTCCCTCATCCTGGAACTCAAACGGAGCAAAGTCAATCGCCGAGCCGACACGGAGCACCTTGCTCTCCTGCTTTGCTTGATCTCCACCGCCGCCGCAGCCGACGAGGGCAAGGCTCACGAGAGCGCCGGTCAGCACGAGTGCCAATTTCTTCAGTTTCATAGGGAAACCTCCTCAAATGAGATAAAATCAAAGGAGGGACGCTGACAATACAGCAATCCCTCCCTAGAAGGAGGCAGAACCTCCTCAAAAAGACTTAGAAACGTGCTGCGCGCTTCGCGTTGAAGCAGTCGCGGCAGTAAACCGGACGATCCGTCTTCGGCTCGAACGGGACTTCCGTGTCCTTGCCGCACTCGGCACAGACCACATGGAACATCTGACGCTCGCCGCTGCTCTGCTCGTCACGACCGCGACGACGCTTGTCACGGCAGTCACGGCAGCGTGCCGGCTCGTTCTCAAAGCCCTTCTCTGCGTAGAACTCCTGCTCACCGGCCGTGAACACGAAGTTGTTGCCGCATTCCTTGCATACGAGTGTCTTGTCTTCAAATGCCATTCTTCCACAATCTCCCTTGAATAAATATAGAGTCTCTCCATTCGCCGAACTGGGAAAGCGTTCACTGAGATTATGGTACGGCAAAGCCTGATTACATAAACAAGGCTTCACGCGTTCATTGAACGACTATCAGGTCTTGAGGAACGGATTTCAACGCTCTGTATTATACAGATGTTTTTCATAAAGTGCAAGCATTTTTTCTATGTCTCATGATATCCGTCAAAACAGGTGCTCCTGCACATCCAGCCAGCTCTCCTGCCGCGCCGTGTGCACGCGGTCACCCGCCTCTCCGTGACCGATGAGGAAGGGGGACGCGGGGTCGTGGCGGCGACGATTTTTTATAACACGGGCAACGTGTGTATTCGCGTAACAGTAGCGGCACAGATGCGGACAACTGTCGTACGCACCGATGTCCGCGCCGAGGTAGCAGTCGCACTCCTTGCGCTGCCGTGCATAGTGCGGGAAGTTCAACCTCCGTCCGAGAGCGCGCTCGTAGATGCGCGGCGTCATGCAACCGCCCATATCCGCACCGAAGGCTGCAAGCTCCTCTCCGCCACCGCAGGGATAGACCGTCATTCCATGCGCGCGTGCCGTCTCGACGATGTACGCACCGAGTTCCATGCGCTCTGCGTGCGTGACCTCGCGCGACTCGGGGAAATTGCGCCGCGTCTTGGCATAGCGCATGAGGAAGCTGATGACGACCATCTCCGTCGCCCCCGCAAGCTCTTCTGCCATCGTTGCAAATTTCCGTCGGTGCCAATCAATCGTATGTCGTTCGTCGATGATAATGGGATCGTAACGCCAGCCGACGGCACGCACGCCAACAATTGCCGATAGCTGTCGAAAGGCACGCGCGACCTCCTCCCATGCGGGCACATGCGGCTCGACGTCTCTGCCATAGGGTGTAATCGTGACATACCAGAACTGTCCGAATGGAGCGAGGAGATCCATATACGGAAGCATGGGCGCAGGATTCTTCGTACAGAAAGCAATGAGATCGACAACGCGCGGGTCAAGGAGGTAGCGCGTGACCTGCGCCGCATCGTAGGGGTTACGCACACAGACCTCACCCGCACGCAGACGGTTCGCCAGCCACGGCGCATAGAATGCGGGAATGTCTGTACGCATCCCCGTATGCAGTATCATCGTCCTCTCCCTCCTTTCTCACAGAATAGCACAAACGCGCGCAAAAATAAATCCCCGACGATAATAGCCGGGGACTGATTCACACATAGTTTTCTTGACGCGACTTTCTTCACACCTTTCACATATTCATTCGGAACGCCTCGTAATCATCGACAGCCTCAAAAGCCGCCACATTTCCCAAAGCACGAAAATGCGCTCTGCCGCAGTGAATCTTCTCTTTTTCCACGGGGCGCAGGTGGTCAGCATCCACATTGCCCTTCGTTTCGATGACGAAGTACAGTTTCTCCTCTCCGTCGATGTCGAAGAGAACCGCCCAGTCGGGATTGTACGAGCCCAGCGGCGTACTGATCTTGAACCATGCAGGAAGCTTTGCGAAGTATTTCACCTCGGGGTCGTTTTCAAACGCATCTGCAAACTTCCGCTCGTTCTTGCTGTCATAGATGACATAGTTGTAAGGCGTCTTTTCGCTCTTCAGCAAATTGCTTTCGAGATAGCCCTGTAGCTCCTCCGAGGCAAAAAGCTCCTGCCGATAATACGCCGTATCACCAAGCCGCTCATAGCGAATTCCTGCAACGATCAGGGACTTCATAACCCTGCGGACGATCTTCGCCGTCTGCTCCATGAAACGCTGCGGATTCCGGCGGAATGCCTCCAGATGGTTTCCATGCGCATCAAAAGGCTTCCATGTCCCGTCTGCCTCGCGGCGCGTCCCCGTCAGGAGTTCCACGATCGTGCGGCGCGTGAGATTCGTCTCACGTAGCAGATACGCCACGACATCCGGCAAATCCCCCTCATGGGCATACGATTCACGCGCTCTGCCCGGATGGAGCGTCGCCGCCTGCACGCCGCCCTCCTCGATGGTCACTTCCGCCTTCGTCTGAATGATCTTCGCAGCAGTGACCCTCAGCTCCGCCGCCATCTCTGCACGGCACTTTTCCAAGAGTTCATCCGTAGAGAAATCCACATGATAGCGCGTCTTCCATTTGATCCTGTCCCAGAGTGCCTTGAAATCCTCCGAGAGAAACACTGCTTTGTTCAAGGCGAGCTTCTCCCTGTCACCTGCTTTCTGAATCCGCAGGCTGGTGCAGGCACGGCTGCAGACGGCTTCGATTGCGGTGCGGTACGGCATCAGCTCCTCGGGAAGGTGCAGCTCCTTCCGATCCAGATCATGGCGCAGCGCTTTCTGCACATTGCCGGCGGCATCAATATACGATTGTTCACGGAGAAAGGCGATGATCTCCTTCGCCTTTTCCAACCCCAGCGGTTTTTCTTCGCCCTGCTCCGACCGCAGGACGAGCGGTGCAAAATCGGAAAGCTCCAAGACACCGAAGCGAACGCCGTCCTCCTGATACTCCTTCTGCAAGGCGGCGGCAAACTCATCATAGCTCTCGTTCGCGATGACCGTGAGGATATTCACGCTCCGATCGTACTGGCGCTCGCCCTGCTGATCGACGCACAGCCTCAGCCCGCGTCCGATTTCCTGCCGCTTCTTGATTACGCTCGCCGTCTCGTTCAGCGTGCAGATCTGAAAGACATTCGGATTGTCCCAGCCCTCCTTGAGTGCAGAGTGCGAAAAGATGAACCGAATCTTGCAGTCGAAGGAGAGGAGCTTTTCCTTCTCCTTCATGATGAGATTGTATGTGCTGTCATCCGCCGTCGTCGTCCCAGACGTATCCTTCCACCATGCCGCATTCTTTTTCGTATTGTCTGCCGAAAAATAGCCTTCGTGCACGCACTCCGCTTCTTCTGCCTCCCCATGAAGCGCCGCACGCAGCTCCTTGTACTTCGGTTTGCCGATCAGCTCGCGATAGATTGCCTCGAACCAGATCGCATACTTCCCCTTGTGTGCCCCCGCGTCATCGTACACACGATAGTTCGCCACCTTGTCGATGAAGAACAGACTGAGCACCTTGATCCCCTTCGGCCGCAGCAGCATTTCCTTGTCGAGATGCTCCTCGATGGTTGCGCGTACCTGCTGACGCTTGATCTCATCTGCGTGAATCTGCCCGACTGCTTCATGCAGATGCAGCACCTCGGGGCGTGAGGTGAAGTCTACATATTCCTCGCCTGCAGCACAGTAGATGTCGTTGACGATATAGCCCGCATAGACATCGCGGCCACCCGACATCTCATAGAGGTCGTCCCCCTGATGCACCGAGATAATCTTGCGCTGAACACTTCCGCTCTTCATCTTCTTGTCGATCTCGATCCTCGCCGTGATGCGTGACCTCCTGTTGTCTACCGATTTCAGACAGAGATATGCGTCGTTATGTGCGTCCTGGACGGCGAAACTGTCCACCTCGATTCCCTTGACGAGCTTCCTGCTGAAGCTGTCGACCGCATCGAGCTTGTAGAGCTTGTTCTCCACGCGCACGGGCGTCGCCGAATAGCGCAGTGTGCAGAGCGGGTTCAGCGTACGCACCGCTTCCATCCGATTCTCTGTGCTAATCGTAGACTGCGGCTCATCGATGACGACAATTGGATTCGTCTCACGCAGCAGCTCAATCGGACGCGCCCCGCCAAACTTCTTATCATTGTCCTGATTGATGAGATTGATTTCCTTCTGAAAGGCGGCGATGCTGATAACCATGATCTGAACGTCCGTATTCACGGCAAAGTCGCGGATCTTCTCTATGTGGTCACTGTCGTAGACGAAGTAATCATACGTCACGTTGTGGTAGAGCTCACGAAAATGATCCTCCGTGATGTCGAGCGTCTTCTTCACGCCCTCCTTGATCGCATTGCTCGGCACGACGACGATGAACTTCGTGAAACCGTACCTCTTGTTCAGCTCCAGCAAGGTACGCAGATAGACGTACGTCTTGCCCGTGCCCGTCTCCATCTCGATATCGAAATGCAGCTCCTGTCCGAGATGCTCCGACTGCGGCAGCGCATGGCGCGCCTGGACGGCACGCACATTCTTCAAGATGTCCTCGGCATCAAGGAGCAGACGATTCCCAACACCTTGCTGAGGCCCGAAGAGATTCTGCCCTGCGGCAAATTGCTCTTCCGTGTTATCTGCAACGGTGAAAAGCGCCGGCTTCGCCGTCTGTCCCTGAAACACGTCACAGACGGCGGCAACAGCCTCCTGTTGATAGGTGAGGGAAGGATCGAATTGCAGCTTCATCATACACCCTCCTAGATCGACATAAAGGCATCTTCGTCGAGTCCTGCACTCTTGAGCGTCTCCTTGACGTTCGTTTTTTCCTGATCGGAGAGGAATCCCGTATCGCGGCAGACGACCTGCCACGTCTCCGGCTCGTATTCCTCATGCAGCTCGATCAGTGCCTCTGCCGTCTCCATGGAGATATGCGGATCGAGACAGATCATCAAAGCGCCTGCACCGATGATATAGATGGTCTGCCCGTGGATTTCGCGCTCCTCCACCTCATAGGAAAGGTCGAGTCCGAGCTTCAGTGCAATCTCATAGACGACATCGAGCTCCGTGCGGTCGGGCAGGAAGTTCTCCATACTCGCTTGCAGAGCTCCCTGCAAGTCCTCAGGCTGCGGATTCCATTTCTGCAAATTCGAGTTGTCAAGTTTGAACACCTTGAAGCCAATATCGAGCGCTGCCGCCCGCTGTGCATCCGCGCACTCCTCCTTGACCTTCTCACCTGCGCGCCGAATACGCTCCTTGCCGATCTCGCAGATATTCCGATAGCCTGCCTTGTGGGCTTCACTGCTTTCAGCCGTGGATTCCGGCAGCTGCACCATGATAAAGCGACGATTCCCGCCGTCCTCGGCGTTCAGCTGCATAACGGCATGGGCGGTCGTGGCGGAGCCGGAAAAGAAGTCTAATATAATATCATTATATGTTGTAGCCATTATCAAAAAGGGAATTATCAACTCTTTGGGTTTAGAAAAGTCAAAGTTGGCACGTTCTGCATGAAAAAGTTTTTTGATATCTTCTGTGCCTTTCGCATTGATATAGTCGTTATTGAACAGCGTTATAAATTGCTTTATTTTATTTTCGTTATTTCTTACTTTTTCATAAACAATATATGTGCCATTTGGACGCTGAGAAAAAATAGCATTATCCGCTTTCAATAAAGCAAACATCTTCTCCTTTCCAAGCCTCCATCGTCCTTCACTCCCATCGTTTCTAATGGGAAAAACATCTTCTCCATTAGGTCCGGGAATCGGATAGTACATCGAAGGAGAATCTTCTCTCCGTGAATCTGCACCCCATTTATTTAATTCTCTTCCTCTAGCATATTTCCCATATTCATCTTCACAATCGAGTGCTATTCCTTCTTGTACGATTCCTCCAAAAGAGATGTCTTCAATACTTTTCGCATAACATAAAGCATAATCATGAACTTGCTTTATGTTTTTTGATACTGAACCTCCTCGGATTGCTTCTCGAACAATCGTAGCAACAAAATTTCCTTCTCCAAACACCTCATCACAAATTTTCTTCAAATTCCCCTGTTCATTATCATCAATCGAAATAAAGATCACGCCGTCATCACTCAGCAGATTTCGCGCAAGGCGCAGACGTGGATACATCATATTCAGCCAGTCGGTATGGAATCGTCCGTTGCTCTCGCTATTTGTCCCAATGCGATGTCCCTCTTCATCCACCTGCCCTGTGATGCGCTTGTAGTTTTCGATATTGTCGCGAAAATCGTCCTGATATACGAAGTCATGCCCCGTATTGTAGGGTGGATCGATATAGATCATCTTAACCCTGCCATGATAGCTCTTTTGCAGGAGCTTCAAGACCTCGAGATTATCTCCCTCGATGTAAAGATTCTCGGTCGTATCCCAGTCCTTGCTCTCTTCCTTGCATGGGCGGAGTGTCCCCGTCGAAGGTGTCTGCGAGAGGCGCAGGGACTTTCCCTTGCCATTCCATCGGAAGCTGTAGCGCTCATCCTCGTCGTCCACATAGTCCCCCAAAATCTGGCGCAGAACATCGAAATCGATCTTCCCCTCCTCGAACGCCTCGGGAAAGAGCTGCCGCATGGCAGAAAGATTTTCTTCGGCAATGTTCAGTGATTCGCCCGTCAGCTTCTTCATGATTCGTCGCTCCCTTGCTCCATGACCTTCATTCTCTCTTGCTTTAACATCTGCAATCGCGTGTTGAGCTCCAACTTCCGATTGAATTGGCTTTCCTGCTTCATCCAACTTCGCAGACGCGCTATTTCCTTCTCAATGTCACTCAGTCTCTCGCATATCGCTCTAGCCTCATCGCCCGACAGGCTTTCAGCGGCAACGTCAGCACGCGCCAGTTTGCTTCTGCTCACGGCGTCGAACCACGCCTCATAGAGCGCGTAGAAATTCGAAGTGGGTGCTTTCCCAAGAGACAGTGCTTTCCAGAAATCGTCGTCCTCTGCCATCCATGCGGTCTGCTCCACTGCCGTCAAGGTCATGCGGCTACTGTCCGCCATGTTTTTTCGCAGCTTCCCCATCCGCATCTGTATCTGTTCGCCGTGCCGGAAGAAAAGAAGCATGGCGTACGGGATCGCGCGCATGATGATCTCGGCAAGGCGATCCGACTGTCTGACATCACGGAGAACGACCTCCATCACCTCGATCTCGCTATAGTCCCGCTCCTCGTCGGCATATGGCTGAAGGAAGGTGTTTTCCGTTTTGAGCGCATAGCGCCAGTAGATCTTCTCCACATGGTCAAACAGTTTTTTATCCGCAGCGGACAGATCTCCGTTGTCATAAAACTGCCTTTTCGCCACCACGCGATCGATACGGGCAGCCGTGGGCAGGTTCATCGCATTGTAGATATTCATTTGAGCACCACAAAAGAGACCAGCTCGAAATCCGCCATACCGTCGTCAACATTCTGAGGCATGGCCGTGCCGCCCTTGTGAAAAAGACTTGCCACGCCAACCTCCTGTTTCTGACCGATCAAATCCGCGATGGTCTTGGAGAGCAGCGCAGAGTACTGCTCCATATGCCGCCCGTTCTTGGTTTCTGCATTGAACGCATCCGCCAAGTCCTTTGCTACATTCTTCTGCCCGAAGCAGAATTTCTTGAGGTAGTCCAGTACCCGTTTTGCCTGTATAAAATTCGCTTCCACCCTGCCGTCTTCGGTGATATAGGCGAGGTAATAGGGAAAGAGCGGGTTTTGTTCCTTCGTCTGACGCGCCCCCTTGATCTGACGCAGGACGAAGATCACGCCGGGCTGCACCACGTCCCGCAGATTGTCGGAAATCCGCGCAATCGAATAGAGTCCGCTGGGCGCATGAGAGAGTTCTTCCTCGTGTTCCTTCATGTACTCCATGAGGTCGATCTTGAAGTCGTTGAAGGTAAGGTCAGTAATGGAAATACCGCCCGATATATCCTCCAGATCCACCACCTCGCTTTGGAGTTTCTGAAGCTGTTTCTTGCGGTACGCAAGGTCGTTCATTTCCTTCGATTTCTGCTCGTCGATGATGTTTTCCTCGCCTGTGGCAGAGACATCCAGCAGCACCATACGCCCCTTGACGCGTGCAGCGAGGTCGATGTACGCGTCCAAGTCCTCCGTCGGCCAGAAATTCACGAGCTGTATCACGGCATTCCGCGAGCCTATGCGGTCGATGCGTCCGAAACGCTGGATGATACGCACAGGATTCCAGTGTATATCGTAGTTGATAAGATAGTCGCAATCCTGCAAATTCTGCCCTTCTGAAATGCAGTCCGTCGCAATGAGCACGTCGATCTCGTCCTGTATCTCAGGGAATATGTTTTTCCCATCCTTCGAACCGGGCGAAAACAATGTCAGTACCGTATTGAGATCGGAAAGCCTGACGCTACGTTTCAATGTGGGCGGAATCGGCAGGGTGGATTTGTTATGCTCCGATCCACCTGTCACCAAGGCTGTATAGATGCCCACTGCCTCCATGCGCGGGGCAATCTCCTGATAGAGATATTCTGCCGTATCGGCAAAGGCGGTGAAGATGATGATTTTGCCGTTGCCGGGGTTGATCGGCTGCTCGATCTTGGCTGCAATCCGCTTCTTCAGTGTTTGCAGCTTCTGATCCCGCTCCGGCGTAATGGCTTTGGCACGCCTCAGAATCTCCGTCAACTCCTCCAGATCCTGCGCGAGATCCTGCCGCCACTTGATGAGATCCATGTCCTGCAGCAGGACTTTGACCTTGCTGCCGAAGACGAGATCCTGCGCTTCCGCGCCTTCCTCGTCGAAGTCCATTTCTTCGATATTCAGCTCAGGACGGTACTCCCCTTCGTGGCGGTCGATGATGTCCAGCGTGTCCGAGATGCGCCGAAAGATCTTCTCCACCGTCAGCACGAAGGAATGGATGGAGCTTTCCATGCGTTTGAGCAGATTCACCCGCATGAGATGTACCAGCTGGTTTTCGCGGTCGACCTGCTTGAATACGCTCTTACCACCCGCCACGCTCATATCATAACGTTTCTCGTAGGCGCGACGTTTCTCGGGGCGCACATAGCGCAGTGGCGCATACAGCCCCAAGGTCAGGCGGCGGATGATCTTGTTGACCTCGCCGATAGGCGGGAATTCTCCCAAGGTATCTATTTCCGCACATTCGTTGATGGGTTTCAACCGCGTTGGGAATCGTCCGATTTCCTCGATGTTGTAATATTTTTCGATGTGCTTGCGCGAGCGGGCGATGGTGAGCGTATCGAGGAGCTTGAAGTAATCCAGCTCCATCATCTCCACGAACCGCTTGGTCGTGCGTTCATGCTCCGGCAGTTCCGACCAGCGGTTGAACACGAGCTGTGCCTTGCGGAGGGTATATTCTATGCTTGGAATACCCGCATTCTTCAGAGCATCGTTCTTCCCCTCAGTGATGAAGGCAATCTGATTCTTGATGTCATTCATCCGATTGTTTACGGGCGTGGCGGAGAGCATCAGCACCTTCGTCCTGACGCCTGCCTTGATGATGTCCTCCATGAGCCGCTCATAGCGGGTTTTGCGTTCGTTATGCGGCACATTGTTTCGGAAGTTGTGACTCTCGTCAATCACGATGAGGTCATAGTTCTCCCAATTGAGCGTAGCGAGGTTGATCTCCCCGGACATCCCGCTGTATCGGCTGAGGTCAGTATGATTCAATACATCGTAGTTGAAGCGATCCGTGGAGAATATGTTGCGCTTGTCGTTCTGCGTGTAGATCGTCCAGTTCTCCCGCAGCTTCTTGGGTACAAGCACAAGCACGCGATCATTCCGCAGCTCGTAGTATCTGATAATCGCGAGCGCCGTGAAGGTCTTGCCCAACCCCACGCTGTCAGCAATAATGCAGCCGCCGTATTTCTCAATCTTGTCGATGGCGCCCATGACCCCGTCCCGCTGGAACTTGTAGAGCTTGTTCCATACGAGGGACTCTTTGATCCCCGTCTTGGTCTTAATAATGTTTTCCTCGGTCAGCTCCCCCAGATATGCCTCGAAGATGTGATAGAGTGCAATGAAGTAGATTGCTTCGGGCGCGTTTTCCTTATAGAGGACTTCCATCTCAGAGAGGACTTTTTCCGTCACGTCCTCCACAGCCGAGGGATTGCTCCAGATGCTTTCAAAGAGTTGGAGAAATCCCTGTGTCATGCCGCGTCCATACATACAGGTATTGGAGTCATTGCGTACCGACGGGGTCAGTCCAAGTCCGTCGCTGGTGAAATCCACCGTTCCATGGATGGCGACATCCTGCTCCGAATCTTTGTTTGCCACATAGGCAAGGCGCAACTGGGCAGGGTCTGTCTCTCTGTAGGATCTGATGCGTACCTTCCGCCGCAACCAGTCGGCGCACTCCTTGGCAATGGCGGACTGGGTCAGCTTGTTGCGAAGTTTCAGCTCGAATTCGTTGCCGGAGAGATGATTGCCCATATCACGAGGAGTAATATAAAACTCGCGCTGGAAGTCATTTTTCTGCTTGATGTAGGATGGCGTGGTGAAGATGAAGCGCATCTCCTCAATGGAGGAAAGTTCCTTCTTGAGCGCTTCATAGGCGTAGATTGTGAAATACGCAGAGATCACGGCGAGCTTCGCACCCGGTTGCAGTGCCTCCCGAAGCTCGTCGATGACACGTCCCTGCTGCTTGTTGTCCAGTATTTTCGGTGGCTGCAAAACAGTGCCCCTCCCCACACCGGTATGCGGCAAAAATACCATCGTTTTTCTGCCATGCAAATTTTTTAATTTTGAGAAGGAATCAAGGGGATTTGCAGCGAATTGCTACTATTATAATTATTAAAAACTCAGTGGAAGGTTTTGACGGCGGCAGAAAAACGATGCGTTTTCTGCCGTTTACTCATGTGTCCACTTGTGAAAGGTCGGCCGCGATACACCCAGAATACGTGCGGCTTCTCGCTCCGACACCTCTCCCGCCGTCCATGCGGCACGTATGTCTTCAAATTCCTTCGGCTTCATGAGGGGTTTCCTGCCGAACGGTATCCCCTTTGCCTTAGCTGCTGCAATCCCTTCCATTGTGCGCTGATGGTTCATGTTCCGCTCCATATGTGCTACATAAGAAAAGATCTGAATAACAAGGTTCGAGATGAATTTCCCCGTGAGATCATCGCCCTGCCTGTGGCGCGTGTCGATGAGCGGCATATCTAGAATGACAATGGACGCCTCCTTCTCACGCGTAATAATATCAAGCTGACGAATCATCTCATCGTAATTGCGTCCAAGTCTGTCCAAACTCTTTACCACCACCGTGTCGCCACTTGTGAGGCGCGCTATCATCTCGCTATAGGCAGGACGGTCGAAGTCTTTTCCGCTCTGCTTGTCAGCAAAAAGACAGTCCTCCGAGATTCCAAAGTCCTCCATTGCAATGCGCTGTCGATCATCATGCTGAAGTGCAGTAGATACCCGGATGTAACCGTAGGTGACTCCTTTGTTTCCCGTGACTGCGGCAAGTGTGCTCTCTGCACTGTGAATGTGGTTCATATCCATTGTGATTCCTCCAATCATAATGTAGAATACTGATACACCACAATTTTAGAACAATGAAAGGGATCGGTCACGTAAGCAAAACGCTCAGGATCGATCCCTTTGTAATATTCTTTTATTTTCACGCATAGAAAATCCCCGACCGCCAAAGCAGTCGGGGATTTATCTTTATATTCACTTAGAGATAGCGAATATAGATGTAGATGTTCGAGATGATGATGGTGAATGTCATGATCGGCAGAGCGATCTTCATGAAGCCGATAAAGGAGATCGGACGTCCGCGCTGCGCCGACATGGAGGCGACGACGACGTTCGCACTCGCACCGATAAGCGTACCGTTGCCGCCGAGGCACGCGCCGAGTGCGAGCGACCACCAGAGCGGATCGAGGTTCGTGAGTCCCATCTGACCCATGTCCTGAATGAGCGGGATGAGCGTTGCTACGAACGGGATGTTGTCGATGAAGGCGGAGGCAAATGCGCTCATCCAGAGGATGAGGATCGCGGTCGCCTCGACATCGCCGCCCGTTGCCTTGATTGCCTCTGCGGCGAGCATGCGGATGACGCCCGTCTCGACGAGTGCGCCGACGAGGATGAAGAGTCCGCCAAAGAAGAAGATTGCCGGCCACTCGATCTTTGAGAGTACCTTGACGATCTTCTCCTCGTCCTCTGTCGCCGTGATCAGCAGGAGAAGCCCTGCGCCTGAGAGCGCAACTGTCGCGGACTCGAGTCCAAGGCTGCCGTGCAGGACAAAGAATGTGATTGTGAGGAAGATGACCGCCAGGCATTTCTTCAGCAGCGCATGATCCGTGATCTGTGCATCGGCAGGCAGACGCATGATCTTATCCTGCAGCTCCGGCTGCGTATGCAATTCCTTGTGATACAGACCGATAAGTATGAATTGCACCAAGATAAAGATAATTACCGAGATGAGTGTCAGGTTTTCCACGAACGCCATGAAGTCGAGTCCGACGGCGCTGCCAATCATGATGTTCGGCGGATCGCCGATGAGGGTTGCCGTACCGCCGATGTTCGACGCGAGAATCTGTGAGATAAGGTACGGCATGACATCAACCTTGAGCTGAGAGGTGATGCTGAAGGTGATGGGCACGGTCAGCAGAACCGTTGTGACGTTATCGAGCAGAGCCGAGCAGACCATCGTGATCGTCGAGAGGACAACGAGGAGCGCGATTGGGCGCGCCTTGACCTTCTGTGCCGCCCAGATGGCGAGGAAGTTGAACAGCCCTGTCTCGCTCGTGATGTTCACAATAATCATCATGCCCATGAGCAGCCCCAGCGTGTTGAAGTCAATATGGTGGACGGCGGTCTCCTGATCGATGATGCCGAAGAGTATCATGAGCATTGCGCCAAACAATCCGACGATGGTGCGGTGCACCTTTTCGGAGATGATGAGCGCGTATGCGATGACGAAGATGACAATCGCCACAATCGTTGCATTTTCCATCATTACACATCCTTCTTCTCATTACGAGAAATCCATCACGTCGCCGTGATAATCACCTGCCGGCCCTTGCGCCGGATCTTGAGCCGATACTGCGGCACGCCTTCCTGTGCGAGCGCGAGTTTCAGCTCCAAGAGCGCACGACCAAGTTCGTCCACCTGCGCAGAGGTCAGCCCCGCGCGAGCAAGATCAGCAGGAGGTTCGTGCGCCGCCTGTGCGCGGGCGCGCTCCTCTGCCTGCCGCTCCTTTCTCAGCAGAACCTCGGAGAGCGTCTCCTCCTCTTCAAAGCCCTGCATCATATCTTTGTCGGATCTGTTCTTCGGTATCTTTGCCACGGCAAACCTCCTCATACCGCCTTTGTGCGGCATACACGCACGCCCTCGAAAAAGGACTTACTTCACCTTGCTCCAGGAGTCCTTGAGCCCGACGATGCGATTGAACACGATATGATCCGGCGTCGTGTCCGGGTCAACAACAAAGTAACCGACGCGCAGGAATTGATAGTGTGCTCCCGCCGCCGTGAGATGGACGCTCGGCTCTACCTTTGCGTTCGTCAGAATCTCAAGCGAGTGCGGATTGAGCGCATCGATGAAATGCTCCGGCTCCTCCTCGCCCTCAGGCGTATCGCGCAGGAGACTCTCGTAGAGGCGCACCTCCGCAGTGAGCGCGGACGCAGCGGCAACCCACTGGATCGTCCCCTTCACCTTGCGGTTCGCGGCAGCGCCACCGCTGCGCGTCTCGGGATCGTAGGTGCAGCGCAGTTCGATGATCTCCCCTGCCGCGTCCTTGACGACTTCCTCACACTTGATGATGTAGGCGTGCTTGAGGCGCACCTCGCCGCCCGGTTTCAGGCGGAAGAACTTCTTCGGCGCATCCTCCATGAAGTCCTCGCGGTCAATATAGAGCTCACGCGCAAACGGCACATAGCGCTGTCCGCCGTGGGTGGGGCTGTTCTCGGCGAGCAGATACTCCGTCTCGCCCTCGGGGTAGTTCGTGAGAACGAGCCTCATGGGGCGCAGCACCGCCATCACGCGCGGCGCATTGCGGTTCAGCTCGTCGCGCACGCTGTGCTCGAGCATGGCGCTGTCCACCGTACTGTTGCTCTTGGCGACACCGATCTCCTCGCAGAATGCGCGCACAGCCGCAGGCGGATAGCCGCGGCGGCGCATGCCCGAGATGGTCGGCATACGCGGATCGTCCCAGCCGCGCACATGTCCCTCTTCGACGAGCTGGCGCAGCTTGCGCTTGCTCGTAATCGCGCCCGAGAGGTTGAGCCGTGCAAACTCGATCTGGCGCGGGCGCTCCCCTGCGGGGAACCCCAGTGCCTCGAGCAGCCAGTCGTAGAATGGGCGGTGCTCCTCGAACTCAAGCGTGCACAGCGAGTGCGTAATGCCCTCGATCGCATCCGAGATTGGATGGGCGAAGTCATACATCGGGTAGATGCACCACGCCTCCCCCGTCCGATGGTGCGGGACGTGTGCAATACGATAGATGACGGTGTCGCGCATGACGAGATTCGGCGATGCCATGTCGATCTTGGCACGCAGAACGCGTGCGCCGTCGGGGAACTCGCCCGCACGCATCCGCGTAAAGAGATCGAGATTCTCCTCCACGGAGCGATTGCGGTAGGGGCTCTCCTTCCCCGGCTCGGTCAGCGTGCCGCGATAGGCACGGATCTCATCCGCCGTGAGGTCGTCCACATAGGCAAGCCCTTTTTTTATGAGTACGACTGCATATTCATACATCTGCTCGAAGTAGTCCGAGGCATAAAAGCGACGGTCGCCCCACGAAAAGCCGAGCCAGCGGATGTCCTCCTGAATGGAGTCCACATACTCGACATCCTCCTTCGTCGGATTCGTGTCGTCAAAGCGCAGATTGCACAGCCCGCTGTAGTCCTCTGCAACGCCGAAATTGAGGCAGATGGACTTTGCGTGTCCGACGTGCAGATAGCCGTTCGGCTCAGGTGGAAAGCGCGTGTGAATCCCCTCCGCGTGGCGTCCCGCACGCAGATCCTCGTCGATGATATTTCGGATAAAATTCGATGTCTTTACGTCTGCCATGGTATTCCCTCGATCTGTATAATTCCAATCAATCGTTCTGTGCGCAGCGACGCTCAATGTAGGCGCGCAGACGCGCGACTCCATCGGCAACCCCCTCCTGCGCCGGAAGGCTCTCAATAAAGGCGTCTACATAGCCACGTTCCACAATGCGGCGCAGCGTCCACATGAAATTGATGTCATAGATCCACATGAGCCGCACAATCTTGCGGTCGCCGTGCGTACGCAGACGGTAGTAGTCCGCCTGCCGCCCTGCGGCAAAGTCCGCGACGAAATCGGGGCTGATCTCCTGCGCCGCATCCGACGGCACGAAGTTCGGCGCCTTCTCCGCCCCCTCGGATGAGAGGAACGGCAGCAGCACGCGATAGATGTCGAGCTTGTCCGCGTCACGGATGAGCCTTGCAAAGAACAGTTTTCGCCGATCATCCGTCGGGGCAATTTCCTTCTTGTTGTGGTATTTGATGGCAAAACGGACGACATCGGCATCCGCAGGCGCGAGACGCTCCAAAAAGTCCACTTCTTCCGCGAGTACTTTCAATCCTAGATCCGCATGATCCTCCGATTGTGCATCGTTGAACGTCTGGTAGACGGCGTACTGACGGAAGCGCCCCACATCGTGAAAGAGTCCGATGATCTCGGCAAGTGCCATATCATGCGCATTGCATCCGAGATGCTTCGCAAGTGCACGCGCATTCGCCGTCACATAGCCCGTATGAATCTCTTTGAGACGGATCCCGATCATGACGTTGGGGTCATCCGTGCGGAAGGAGCGCATATATTCATTCATCCAAGCGTGCATTTCATGCAGTATCTTTTGCACCTGCGTTCCTCCTTTCACATACTATCATCTTCGTGCGCCTGATTCGCCCTGCCTCGGCAAGTCCGCCGCAGAACGCTGCGCATCACCCCTGCGATGCCGGCACATAGCTGTCGTCAAAATCCGTTGCAATGAGTGTCGCCTGCACCTTGCCCGCCATCCCCTCCTGCACGACGAGCCCCACGATGACGTTGACCTCAGGATGTGCCGTCTTATGGATGTAGTGCACCGCCTCATCCACATCGCGCAGGCTCATCTCCGGACCACCCGTGAGGTTGAGCACGACACCGCGCGCACCCGTCACATCGCGGTCGATCAGGGGACTCTCGATCGCCTTGCGCACCGCCTTCTGCGGGGTTTCGTCCGCGCCGATGGCAAGCATGGTGTCGCTGGACGCACTCTGACGGAAGATCGTCGTCACATCGGAGAAATCGATGTTGATCACGCCCGTGGTGAGGATCAGCTCCGCCACACACCCAACCGTCTGGCGCAGCACCTCATCCGCGAGGGAGAATGCGTCGATGAAGGAGAGATCGCGGTTGGGCGCGATCTTGAGAAGATTATCGTTGCGTATTGTAATAAAGGCGTCCGTATAGCCCTGCATTTGGACAATGCCCGCCTGCGCCGTCTGCATCTTGCGCGCCATCTCGAAGTGAAACGGCGTCGTCACCACGCCGATGGAGAGGATGCCCATGTCCCGGGCGATCTCTGCGACAACAGGCGCAACGCCCGTGCCAAACCCGCCGCCCATCGTCGCCGTAATGATGGCAAGATCCGCGCCCTCGAGCAGTTTGCGAATCGCCTTCTCCTCCGCGCGTGCCGCCTGCTCAGCGATCTCGACTCTGCCGCCCGTGCCGCGCCCGTTCGTCAGTTTATCGCCGACAGGCAGCACCGTGATCCCCTGTTTATACAGGGTTTTCAGCTGGCGCAGATCGGAGTTGAGCCCGATAAGCGTGATGTCCAGATCGTATTTCTCGCGCACACAGCGCACGATGTTATTGCCGCCGCCGCCCACGCCGACCACCTTGATCGTGATTTTCGGTTTAATAATTTCAGCTGCCGGCATGGAAAACTCCTTATCGAGGCAGGAATGAATTTGCGAACTGCTATTGTCCTGTGCGCCTTGGCATCTGCGTCATGAGAGCACCGCCGAGGAGGAGCACACAGCCGAGGATCTGAACACCGCTCATTGTCTCACCGAGGACGATCCAGCCTGCCACGGCGGCAAAGATCGCCTCCGTCGACATGAGGATCGCCGCCTGCGTCGGCTCTACATATGCCTGCCCGAGAATCTGGCAGGTGTAGGCAACGCCGCAGGAGAGAATGCCCGCGTAGAGAATCGGCACAGCCGCATGCCACACATCGCCCCATGCAAAGCTCTCGTAGATGGCGGCGAGAGCAGCACTGCCAAGCGTACAGACAATCATCTCCATAAAGCACAGCTCGATGGCGTCCACCGTTCGTGCAAAGCGGTCGATCAAGAGAATCTGCGCCATCCAAAAGAACGAGCAGATAAAGACAAGCACATCCCCTGTGTTCAGGGTGACCTCTCCATGTGCAGAGAGGAAGTAGACGCCCGCAAAGGCAAGGAACGCACCGCACCATTGGAGTATGCGGACGCGCTGTCCGAGCAGAACGGCAGCGAGCGGGACGAGCACGATGTAGAGCGTCGTGATGAATGCCGTCTTGCCCGCCGTCGTATAGAGGAGCGCCACCTGCTGCAGCGTCACGCCGACGAACATCGCAAGCCCGACGGGAATTCCCGCGCGAAAGCCCGAGCGAAACGTCCCCGCGCGGCGCTCCGCCGCACGCTTGCCGCGATAGGCATACCAGAGTGCCCACATGAACAGCGTACCGAGTGCAAAGCGGCATGCCGCATAGGTATATGGGCCGAGCCCCTCCATTCCGAGGATCTGGGCAACGAAGGTCGTCCCCCAGAAGAACGATGCCGCAAGCAGCATCAGATTCCCGCGCAGCTGCATCAATCAGAGCACCTTCGAGAGGAAGCTGCGCGTGCGCTCCTCCTGCGGGTTCTCAAACACCTCACGCGGCGCGCCCGACTCGATGATGCGCCCCTCGTCCACGAAGAGCAGGCGGTCGCCTACCTCGCGGGCAAACCCCATCTCGTGTGTGACAATGACCATCGTCATGCCCTCATTTGCGAGTGCACGCATGACATCGAGCACCTCACCGACCATCTCCGGGTCGAGTGCCGAGGTCGGCTCGTCAAAGAGCATGACCTTCGGACGCATGGCAAGGGCGCGTGCGATGGCAACGCGCTGCTGCTGACCGCCCGAGAGATTGTCGGGATAGGCGTCCGCCTTCTCCGCAAGCCCCACACGCGCAAGCAGCTCCCGCGCCGTCTTCTCCGCCTCGCTCCTTGCGATGTGCTTGACCTTCATCGGTGCGAGCATGATATTCTCGAGCACCGTCATATGGGGAAAGAGGTTGAAGCGCTGGAACACCATGCCGACCTCTTCGCGCACCTTGTTGATATTCGCTTCACTTGAGAGCGTAATGCCGTCGACAACGACCTCGCCCGCCGTCGGCTCCTCGAGATGGTTCATGCAGCGCAGCAGCGTGCTTTTCCCCGACCCCGACGGGCCGATAATAACGACAACTTCTTTTTCTGCAATAGAGAGGTCAATGCCCTTCAGCACCTCATCCGCACCAAACGCCTTGCGCAGTCCCTTAATTTCAATCATGAACGCGATACCTCCGCTCCAGATATGCGACAAAGCGCGAGATCGTCAGCGTCATCACGAGATAGATGACGGCGACGCTCATCCATATTTCAAACGAGCCATAGGTCTTTGCGATGATGAGCTGCCCGCGTCGCGTCAGCTCCTCGAAGCCGATGACCGACACGAGGGACGAATCCTTGAGCATGGCGATGAACTCGTTGCCGAGCGGCGGAATGACGCGCTTGAACGCCTGCGGCACAATGATGT
>ERZ772960.1099-NODE-1099-length-22367-cov-5.695904_pt1 | contig 22367 bp, 19 predicted proteins | sample MGYA00580678_ERZ772960 | MGnify/ENA primary metagenome ERZ772960 (study PRJEB29015, sample SAMEA2737930) | human oral metagenome | biome: human oral; feature: human-associated habitat; material: dental | place: China | collected 2059 ... | reverse complement strand
ATCTTGGTTTGCTTCTCAGTAACCAATGGTTTAATGATAAATGCCATAATCTAATATCTCCTTTTTACTTATTTAAGATTTCGTCAATAGCCTTCAACGATCTTTCGGTAACAAGCACAACATCTGCGTTCAAGACTTTATATGAATTGAGCGCAGTTGCGCGCATTACCTCTGCACGCTGAATATTACGAGCGGACAAATATACGTTTTTATTTACTTCCGGCAAAAGCAGAAGTGTTTTCTTGCCGTCAACTTTAAGATTTTTTGCAAAATTTACAAACTCTTTAGTCTTAGGTGCTTCGAAGTTGAAGTCTTCCACCACGATAACAGCATTCTCCTTAGCCTTATAAGAGAGGGCAGACTTGCGGGCAAGAACCTTTACTTTCTTATTCAACTTAAAGTCGTAATTGCGTGGTTTAGGACCAAACACACGGGCACCACCGACAAGCACAGGCGAGTTGATGTCTCCACGACGGGCACCACCGCCGCCTTTCTGACGACCCAGCTTGCGAGTAGAGCCACTCAGTTCGCTTCTTTCCTTCGTCTTGGCCGTACCCTGACGCTGTGCGGCCAGATACTGCTTGACATCCAAGTAAAGAACGTGATCGTTAGGCTCAATTCCAAAGATAGCCTCGTTCAGGGTTACCTTTCTTCCGGTCTCCTGACCATTGATATTTAAAACGCTAACTTCCATTACTTTTTGATTAAAACGGTTGAACCATTACATCCGGCAACAGAACCCTTGACAAGAAGGAGGTTGTGCTCCGGGATTACCTTTAACACTTGCAGATTCTGAGTAGTAACACGGTCACCGCCCATCTGCCCAGCCATGCGCATACCCTTAAAGACCTTAGCCGGGTAAGAACAAGCACCGATAGAACCCGGTTTGCGAGCGCGGTCGTCCTGACCATGAGTACTCTGGCCCACACCACCGAAACCATGACGCTTGACTACGCCTTGGAAACCTTTTCCTTTGGAGGTTCCGACTACATCGACAAACTTTGTGTCGGCAAAAAGTTCAACCGTAATGGTGTCACCGAGGTTATGCTCCTCGTCAAACTTGAACTCGGCCAAGTGCTTCTTCGGTGTTGTGCCTGCCTTCTTGAAGGTTCCCAGCAACGGCTTTGAGGTACGACGCTCTTTAGCCTCTTCGAAACCTAACTGAAGTGCTTTGTAACCATCTTTCTCTTCTGTCTTTACTTGGGTTACAACACAAGGACCAGCTTCGATAACAGTGCACGGAACATTCTTACCGTCGGCACTGAAAACGGATGTCATTCCGATTTTTTTTCCAATTAATCCTGGCATTTCAATAATAATTTAATCGATAAATAATCTACGTTCTGAAATCAGACTTTAATCTCTACTTCCACACCTGACGGCAATTCGAGCTTCATCAAGGCATCGACTGTCTTTGCGGTAGAGCTGTAGATGTCGATGAGCCGCTTGAAATTTGAAAGTTGGAACTGTTCACGGGCCTTCTTATTGACGAAGGTAGAACGGTTCACGGTGTAGATACGCTTGTGGGTCGGCAATGGAATAGGACCACTGACGATAGCACCTGTAGCCTTAACGGCCTTTACAATCTTTTCTGCTGACTTGTCAACCAACATGTGGTCGTAAGATTTCAGTTTGATTCTGATTTTCTGACTCATTGTTTTGATATTATAAGATGAATAAAAAGAAGCAAAGAGGTGCGCCGTTTAAGAGTCATTCGCTAAACAGCGCCTCTACGCTTGATAATGATATTTCTCTTGTCTTAGAGAAGTTCTGCATGACCATGAACCTCCTCAAGCACGGCCTTGGCAATACTTGTGGAAAGTGCCTCATGGTGATCATACTCCATGGAAGATGTTGCTCGACCGGAAGTGATGGTACGCAGAGCGGTCACATAACCGAACATCTCTGCCAACGGAACCATGGCTTTCACGATACGGGCACCGCTGCGAGCCTCTTCCATTCCCTGAACAAGACCACGACGCTTGTTCAAGTCACCGATAACATCACCCATGTTCTCTTCAGGAGTAACAACCTCTACCTTCATAATCGGCTCCATCAACACAGGGCCTGCCTTTGGGCAAAGTACTCGGAATGCCTGATGAGCCACCAACTCGAACGACAACTGATCGGAGTCTACAGGGTGGAAGCTACCATCGGTCAACGTCACCTTCATACCGGTCATTGGGAAACCACCAAGGACTCCGTTACGCAGACAGTCTGCAAAGCCTTTCTGCACCGACGGAATGAACTCCTTGGGCACGTTACCGCCTTTGACCTCGTTGATGAACTGCAAGTCGCTTTCTGCGAAGTCTTCGTCCTTCGGGCCGATAGTTACATCGATACAAGCAAACTTACCACGACCACCAGACTGCTTCTTGTAGGTTTCGCGGCTCTGTGCCGTGCGTGTGATGGCCTCTTTATAGTTCACCTGCGGCTTACCTTGGTTACATTCTACCTTGAACTCGCGTTTCAAGCGGTCGATGATGATATCCAAGTGGAGCTCACCCATACCTGAGATAATGGTCTGACCACTCTGCTCATCGGTACGAACAGTGAAAGTCGGGTCCTCTTCGGCCAACTTGGCAAGACCGTTATCCAACTTAGCAACGTCTGCCTGGCTCTTCGGCTCAACAGCAATGGAAATCACTGTATCGGGGAAAGTCATAGATTCCAGTACGATGGGCGCTTTCTCATCACAGAGTGTGTCACCCGTACGGATATCTTTAAAACCTACACCTGCACCGATATCGCCCGCATCAATAGAATCCATCGGAATTTCCTGCTTGGAGTTCATCTGGAACAAGCGACTAATGCGTTCTTTCTTGCCCGAACGTGGGTTGTAAACATAGGAACCGGCAGCAATCTTACCGGAATAAACGCGGAAGAACACCAAACGACCCATGAACGGATCAGTAGCTATCTTGAATGCCAATGCCGAAGTGGGCGCATCCTCTGAAGGTTTGCGGTCTTCTTCTTCTTCTGTGTCAGGATTCGTTCCCACAATAGCCTGCGTATCAACAGGTGAAGGCAGGAATGCACAAACATAATCCAACAAAGGTTGAACACCTTTATTCTTATAAGAAGAGCCCAACAACATGGGGCAGCATTCCATGGCAATACAACCCTTGCGAATGGCACGCAACAACTGCGCTTCGCTGACATCCTTGCCATCGAGATAGAGCTCCATCACCTCGTCATCGAAGTTAGCTGCACCCTCAACGAGCTTCTCACGCCATTCAGCTGCCTCGTCTGCAAGGTCGGCCGGAATATCTTCTACATCATATTCAGCGCCCATCGTCTCGTCATGCCACAAGATGGCCTTCATCTTGATCAGGTCCACAACGCCTTTGAAGTTCTCTTCTGCACCAATAGGAATCTGGATAGCGATAGGATTGGCACCCAGAATATCCTTCATCTGCTGAACAGTCTCAAAGAAGTTGGCACCCGAACGGTCCATCTTATTCACATAACCGATACGCGGAACGTTATACTTGTCGGCCTGACGCCAAACAGTCTCTGACTGTGGCTGAACACCATCGGCAGCCGAATAGGTTGCAACGGCTCCATCAAGCACACGAAGCGAACGCTCTACCTCTGCGGTGAAGTCAACGTGTCCCGGAGTATCAATCAAGTTAATCTTATATGACTTGCCCTCATAGTTCCAATTACAAGTGGTCGCAGCCGAAGTAATCGTGATACCACGCTCCTGCTCCTGTGCCATCCAGTCCATTGTAGCTGCACCGTCATGCACTTCACCAATCTTATGCGTCTTACCGGTGTAGAAAAGAATGCGCTCCGACGTGGTTGTCTTGCCGGCATCGATGTGAGCCATGATACCGATATTACGAGTCAAATGTAAATCGCGATTTGCCATTTTCTTTTTACCTTTATTTGATTAGAATCTGAAATGAGCGAATGCACGGTTAGCCTCGGCCATGCGATGCATGTCTTCCTTGCGCTTGAACGCACCACCCTGATTGTTGTAAGCATCCATGATCTCGGCAGCGAGTTTCTCTGCCATAGACTTTCCACCACGCTTGCGGGCAAAATTGATCATATTCTTCATCGAGATACTCTCCTTGCGCTCGGGACGAATCTCGGTCGGCACTTGGAAAGTGGCACCACCGATGCGGCGGCTCTTCACCTCAACCTGCGGAGTGATGTTGTCCAAGGCCTGCTTCCAGATTTCGAGTGCTGGCTTTTCTTCCTTGGCCATCTTCTCTTTCACCGTATCAAGGGCTTTGTAGAAAATCTCATATGATATGGTTTTCTTGCCATCATACATCAAATGGTTCACAAACTTAGAGACCTTCTGGTCGTTGTAAACGGGATCCGGGAGGATCACACGCTTCTTTGGTTTTGCTTTTCTCATTTTGTTTTGAAAAATAAATTCTGCATGGGGCTGTCATTCATGTTCTTCAATATCCGCACCCGGACATTTACTCAACCTGTTATCAACAATTCTCCAGCAAAACGTTTTTAATAAAATATCAGTTTGGCAATTTACTTCTTACCTGCCTTTGGGCGCTTAGCACCATACTTTGAACGGCGTTGCGTGCGATTAGCAACACCTGCCGTGTCAAGTGTACCGCGAACAATGTGATAACGCACACCGGGGAGGTCTTTCACACGACCGCCACGAACCAACACAATGGAGTGCTCCTGAAGGTTGTGGCCTTCTCCCGGAATATAGGAGTTCACTTCCTTCTGATTTGTCAAACGCACACGGGCAACCTTACGCATTGCCGAGTTAGGCTTCTTAGGAGTCGTCGTATAAACACGAACACATACGCCGCGACGCTGCGGACAATTGTCCAATGCCGGCGACTTGCTCTTGTCTACGATGTCCTTTCTGCCCTTTCTTACTAACTGTGAAATAGTAGGCATAATTTTACTTTTTTGTTTATATATTTATTTTATTTCTTATCAATATTTATGAAACGGCTTCCGACAAAAGCACATTTCGGGCTGCAAAGGTACGAACAAATCTTCAAACTACCTAATTATAAAGATAGCAAAAAGTCTACATCTTGGCTTAATTTACAAGATATAGACTTTATTAACATTTATTCAACCGCAAATACCGACCTAAATGCTCACCTCCCCCCACCCAAAGGGAGGGAAAATGGATTGCAAGTAGTCTGTACTCCCCACATTGGAAGGGGCCGGGGGAGGCTCTACGACTCCGTTTCCGGCATCTTGAACGGCGCAGCCATACGGGGTTGCTGTTCCGGAATCACGATTTTACCAAATTGCTGTTCATAGTTGTGGACATTCTCCTGCAAGGCTTGCAAGAGCCGTTTGGCATGTTCCGGTGCCATCACCACGCGCGCGCCGACCTCCGGTTTAGGCATTCCCGGCAACATGGTTGCGAAATCGAGCACGAAGTCTGAACTCGAGTGCGTAATCAACGCCAAATTGGCATAGACTCCCTTGGCCACTTCCGGCCTCAAATCAATCTGCAGTCCCTGCTGCTCATTGTTTTCATTTTCCATATTGGTAATTCGTTTTTATAAAGTCATCATTGTCAACCATAAGAAAGAAGCGAAATTTCAAGAAGATGCCTTCTCGTAGGTTTCAACCAAACTCTCCACAAGTTCGGTCGTCCTTTCTTTTGGTGAGGATAAGGGGGTAAGATCGTTCTACTTTCCTCGCCTTTCATGCTCCCGTTCTTCCTTTTGGTCCTGAATGTGAAAGTAGATTGCCCACCCGATAAACATTGCCAGCACAGCCAGCATCATAATATTTGCAGCCATCACTATTTTCTCCTTTCTTCTTTATTATCATTTAGAAAATACAAACCTAATAAAACTAAACCTATAACAACGAAAACCGGTATGATAAAATCATACCATGCCCATTGTTCCGTTCGCTTGAACCATGTAGCAAGCAGTACCGCCGTAATCATATACTTGGCGATATCCAATGCCAAATCGCCCAACTTTTCCTTCCTTTTGGTATTCATGCTGCAAATATAACACTTTTCATGGAAGCAAACAACAAACCCGTCAAGAAAGTTTCTCAATGACCAAATGACCGCAACTTTGCCATTTAACACCAAAAGTCACAAGTTTAACGAAAGGAAACGAGGAATTTATGACCCGAAAGCGACAAGATGATGACTGGCCGGCAGGACCAAGCCTCGCTCCATCAGCCCTATCGCTTTTCCATCTCAGCCATTCTGCACGGTTACTTCAGTCTTATTGCGTCGTAAAATGGGTCATGTTGCGCGGCGAAATGGCTGAGATTGCAAGCCATATAGCTATCAACGAGTTACAAACTGTCCTCGTGTGGCAAGCGGTATCGGTCGTTCAGTTCCGGCAGGTGGCCGGATTTGCGCATCTATTTGCGTGCCCGGACCATGCAATAGATGCCGAGAACAACGAAAGGAATGCTGAGGAGCTGGCCCATGTTGAAGAGCATGCCCGACTCGAAGCCCACCTGAATGTCTTTGGTGTACTCGATGAAGAAGCGGAAGGCGAAGATGAGCGTGATGCAGAGGCCGAAATAGAAGCCTTTGCCCACGGGAACTTGCCTGCGGCGATAGCAATACCAGCCCACAAAGAAGAACAAGGCGTAGGCCAAGGCCTCGTAAAGTTGGCCGGGATGGCGCGGATATTTGTCTACTTTCTCAAAGATAAAGGCCCATGGAACATTGGTCACTTTGCCGATAATCTCGCTGTTCATCAGGTTTCCGAGCCGAATGAAGCAGGCTGTGATGGGCGTAGCAATGGCGATATCGTCCAGCAACTGCCACAGTTTCACCTTATATTTACGGCTATAGAGCCACAGGGCGACCATCAGACCGAGCGTTCCGCCGTGGCTTGCCAAGCCTTCGTAGCCCACGAAATGCCACGAACCGTTGGGCAAAAGCTTGAAGGGAACGAGCATTTCGAGGAAATGTGTGCCCGAAGAAAGATAGTAGTCGGGTTGGTAGAAGAGGCAATGTCCGAGTCGGGCTCCTATCAATATGCTCAAAAAGCAATAGACAAGGAGTGGGTCGAACACGTTTTCTTCCTGCTGTTTCCCGTTCACTACCACCGTCCGCACGGCGATGTTCTGATGGTAGAACAGCCAACGTACCATGAAATAGGCACCGACAAGTCCGATGAGCCAGCATACCGAATACCAGCGAATGCCCCAATTTCCTATCTGAAAGAGATAGATGTCGGGGTTCCAAATGATGAAGTTCAGCATAAACATAAGAAAAACACTATCCCACCCAACGGCTCTCGCCCCCTAAGACCCACCCCAACCCTCCCGAAGGGAGGGAGCGAAGCTTGCAAGGGCTATTCACGAAAGTTCATCGGAAGTGGAACATAGCATATATAATAATGTGAATTACGGTTTGATAGACATAGCTAATATATTGTTGTCACGAAGCATATGATATATAACAATGTGAATTGCGGGATAATCTCTTCAAAGCAGTGCCCCATCTCCCGCAAGTTCAGATGCGCTTTCTTTGGGCATGGGGGAGGCTTTGCAAGCGAGTACTCCCTCCCTTTGGGAGGGTCGGGGTGGGTTTTAGGGGTTCAGGGGCGGGGGAGGCTACACATTAAACCTGAAGTGCATGATGTCGCCGTCCTGCACCACGTAGTCCTTGCCTTCGATGCCGAGTTTCCCGGCCTCTCTGACCGCAGCCTCCGAGCCATACTTGATGTAATCGTCGTATTTGATGACCTCGGCGCGAATGAAACCTTTCTCGAAATCGGTGTGAATGACGCCTGCACACTGCGGAGCCTTCCAGCCTTTGTGATACGTCCACGCCTTTACTTCCATCTCGCCTGCCGTGATGAACGTCTCAAGATTGAGCAAAGCGTAGGCCTTTTTGATGAGCCGATTGACGCCACTCTGCTCCAGTCCCAGCTCTTCGAGGAACATTTGCTTGTCTTCATAAGTCTCCAACGAAGCGATATCCTCCTCGGTCTTGGCCGCAATCACCATGGCTTCGGCCCCCTCTTTGGCTGCCATTTCCTCCACACGACGCGAATAGTCGTTGCCTGTCTTGGCGCTTGCCTCGTCTACATTACACACGTAAAGCACGGGTTTCGTGGTCAACAGGAAGAGATCATGGGCCGCTTGCTGTTCGTCTTTGCTCTCAAACGTGACCTCACGCGCGTTCTTTCCCTGTTCGAGCACGGCCTTATAAGCCTCCAAGACCGTGCACATCAACTTGGCATCCTTGTTGCCTGCCGCGGCCGCCTTCTGCTGTTTGGCCAGCTGGCTGTCGATGGTTTCGAGGTCTTTCAGCTGGAGTTCGGTGTCGATGATGCTCTTGTCTTCGAGCGGATCGACCGCCATGCCGCCCTCACGCACGATGTTGTCGTCGTCGAAACAGCGGACAACGTGAATGATGGCATCGCATTCACGAATGTTACCGAGGAACTTATTGCCCAATCCTTCGCCCTTCGAGGCCCCTTTCACCAGGCCTGCAATATCGACAATCTCGCAGGTTGCGGGCACGATACGGCCCGGATGGACAAGCTCGGCCAGCTTGTTGAGTCGCTCGTCGGGCACGGTAATCACGCCAAGGTTGGGCTCAATCGTACAAAAAGGGAAGTTGGCCGACTGCGCTTTTGCGCTCGACAAACAGTTGAACAGCGTAGACTTGCCCACGTTCGGCAGTCCCACAATACCACATTTCAAAGCCATTTCTTTATCATTTCCATGCGCCGGCCTTCGTTTCAGCCGACAATCATCGTTGTTTCTGTTGCAAAAGTACACAAAAAATATAAAGGTGAAAAGGTAAAAAGGTGAAAAAGTGAAAAAGAAACGAAGAAAGAGGCCGCTTGCAAGCATGATGTGAGCCGTCGCTTTCAGGGCAACCGAGCATCAGATAAGGACAGTACGGAAAGTTTCAACCGATGGTACTGACAGTTCCAGCCTATGGAACGCACAGTTCCTCCCTATGGAACGCACAGTTCCAGCCTATGAAACTCACAGTTCCAGCCTATGGAACGCACAGTTCCAAAGCATGAAACTTTCTTGGAACACTGTTGCGCGTCGGCTTAGGTCCGCAAGACGGGCGCTCGGGACGCGTATAGCGGGCGTTTCGGGCACGTACGGCGCGTGCTTTTCTCCCCCACTCGGCGAGCGTTCCGCTCCCGTCTGCGGTCTCGTTTTGCCTGCGGCAGTCGGACCGGGACGTGGGAGGCGAGAAAAAAAACCGATATATTTTGGTTATAAAACCCGATTGCGTGTGTCTGACCTTTCTGACGGGAGAGAATGGCGCCACGGACTATGCAGCGTTTTCCTCGCCGACACGAAAAGCACGCCGGGGCAGACCACGCAAAGGAAGACCCGGACACGGACGCAAGAACGAGAACACAAACCTATAACATTAACTTAATCCGTTACTCTTATGTGTAGATTGATGAAGTCAAGATGGTTGGTCGGCGCAGTCGTCGGCGCGCTTCTGGCAGTGCCGCTTCAGCTGATGGCCCAACAACAGAAAGTGTCGCTCAAGCTCAGTGGCGTGAGTCTGAAACAGGCGTTGAGCGAAATCGAGAGGAAAACGCAGTACAAGTTCAGCTATCGCGACGCGACGCTCGACGGCGGCAAGCCCGTCACGCTGGAGCGCAACGACGTGACGGTGGCTTCGGTGCTGAATGAAATCCTTGGCGAGCGTGGGTTGGAATACCGACTGGTGGAGCCCGCGACGATTGTCATCTCGGTGAAGGCCGGAGCAGAGAAGAAAGACCGGAGGAAGATGCGAACGGCCGGCACGGTGATTGACATGCAGGGCGAACCCGTGGTAGGCGCGACGGTGCAGGCCGTGGGAAGGCGGAACAGCGGCACGGTGACCGACGCGGCGGGACGGTTCGTTCTCGACGTAACGGAAGGCGAACAGGTCGAAGTGAGCTATGTGGGCTTTCAGACCGTGCGCGTGCGGCCGAAAGAGCACATGACCGTTACGCTCGTTGAGACGCAGGAGTCGCTGAATGAAGTGGTGGTCGTGGGCTACGGTACGCAGCGCAAGCGCGACTTGACGGGTGCGATTGCCTCGCTGAAAGGCGACGAGATGAACTTCGACGGTGTCTCGTCAGTGGCACAGTCCCTGGGCGGCAAGGCGGCCGGCCTCTACGTGCGCCAGAATAGTGCGCAGCCCGGCGGCGGCATCGATATCCTCGTGCGCGGTGCGGGCAGTGTCAATGCGGGTAACGACCCCTTGTACATCGTCGACGGCTTCCCCGTTGCCAAGCTCGACCAGCCCGACGGCGGCGACAAAAAGATGAGTCCGGGCACGCAGAGTATCCTTAACTTCCTCAACCCAAACGACATCGAGTCGATAGAAGTGCTGAAAGACGCCTCGGCAACGTCCATCTATGGTGCGCGTGCGGCCAATGGCGTGGTCATCATCACGACCAAACGCGGACGGACGGGCAGCGCGAAGGTGTCTTATTCCTACGACTTCTCGTCGCAAAGATACGCAGACATGTACGACCTGCTGTCGCTGAAAGAGTGGATGCGGGTGCGCAATGACATGGCGTTGGAGACGTATATGTGGAACAATCAAGTGGCTCCCTACGGCACGAAGACCATGGCCGAGGCGGCGGCTCACCCGTATAACGGCGTTCAGCTGCGCTATCCCTATACCGATGCGCAGATTGCGGCTGCCGGTGAAGGTACGGACTGGCTCGGACTGATCACGCGCAACGGACGTATCCACGAGCATAACGTCAGTCTGCAAGGCGGCAGCGACAAGACACAGTACATGCTGTCGTTCAACTATTTCGACCAGAAAGGCATCGTGAAGAACTCGGGACTGACACGCTACACGCTGAAAGCTAATATAGACCAGAAGTTCCTCAATATCTTCAAAGCCGGCCTGAACCTGACGATGACGCGCATAGACAACGACAATACACAGCTGGGCGATGCACGTTACGAGAACTCGGGCATCATTCGCTCGGCCATTCAGATGAGTCCGGAAGTAAAGGCCTACGACGAAGCGACGGGCACCTATCCCGTCAACCCGTTGCTGGCTAAGCAGCCGAACCCGTATTCTCTGCTGACGAACGTAGACCGCGGGCGCACCAACCGCATGGTGGGTAACGTCTTCGTCGAGGCTCGTCCGCTGGAAGAACTGCTGCTGCGTGGTGCCTTGGGCATCGACCATGCGCAGATAGACCGCAAGACCTATCAGCCGCGCACGACCGTGAACGGCAATGCTAACGGAGGCGTCGGCTACATTTATAATATGAACAACGACCAATATCTGGCCGAAGCCACAGCCACCTATCACAAGACTATCGCAGAACTCCATAACGTCAACCTTATGGTCGGCACCTCTTATGAGGAGTTCAACCATGACATATCAGAGTTGGGCAACAACAACTTCCTGACCGATGCGTTCCTTTTCAATAATATGAACGCCGGCACAGGTATCAAAATCACGAAGTCGAACGCGACGAAGAACAAGATGGAGTCTTACTTCATGCGCGCTTCCTACGTGCTCATGGACCGCTATCTCTTCACGGGCACGATGCGTGCCGATGGTGCCAGCGTGTTTGCCAAGAACAACAAATGGGGCTATTTCCCTTCGGTTGCCTTGGGGTGGCGAATCAGCGAAGAGCATTTCCTGAAGCCGGCGAAGTGGCTCTCTAATCTGAAGCTGCGCCTCAGCTGGGGCCAGACGGGTAATGCTGACATCGGAACCAATGCTTTTGCGAGCTTTGCCGCCGAGAACGCATACGTCAACGGCGAACACAAGACGGTGATTGGTGTGAAGAAAGGCAAGTTCGCCAATCCCGACTTGAAGTGGGAAACGACCACAGAGTGGAACCTCGGCCTTGACTTCGGCTTCCTGCGAGGGCGCATCAGTGGTTCTATCGACCTGTATCAGCGCACCATTTCCGACCTGCTCAACTATCGTCTTTTGAATGTCTACCAAGAGATTCCCAAAGTGATGTCGAACGTAGGAAAGACGCAAGGCCGGGGTATCGAGGTGATGCTCAACACGCGGAACATCGAAACCAAGAACTTCAGTTGGACAAGCAACTTCACATTCACGAAATACAAGGACCGTTGGAAGGAGCGCACGCCCGACTGGAAACCTGCTATCTATGAGCGTTATGACGACCCGATACGCCCCATCTACTCGCGTATAGCCGACCATATCCTGCAAGTCGGCGAGGCTCCCCCTGCCGCCCAGCCCGATTTGAAACCGGGACAAATTGTCATCAAGGACATTAACGGCTACAAGCGCGACGGTTTGGGTAATCCGGTGACTGACGAAAACGGACATTTCGTGCTGACGGGAGAACCCGACGGCAAGATAGATGATGCCGACACGAAGCTTATCGGCACAAGTGATCCCGGTTGGTTGGCTGGTTTGAACAACGTGTTCAGGTATAAGGACTTCGAACTCTCGTTCATGCTCAACGGTATGTTCGACCGTAAAATCAAAGACCCCACGATGGCTTTCTACGGACTTAATGCTTACGGCGTATCGGGGTCTGGATTAAACGGTTTGAGGACCAATCTCGAACGCTGGACACCAACGAATCCGTCGACAAAATATCCGAGTGCATTCTATGACATGGGGCGCGGGAAGAACTACACCTATGGCGACTATTTCTATCAGAATGCGTGGTTCATCCGCCTGCAAAACGTATCGCTGAGCTACAATCTTCCCAAGACTTTGCTGAGCAAGACCGGATTTATCAGCAGCGTACGCCTGCACCTGACGGTCAACAACCTGTTCGTGATTACCCCTTATGACGGTCTCGACCCCGAAACCGATGCCTACGAGGCAGCCTATCCCAATGCCAAGACCATCAGCTTTGGCATGAATATAACTTTCTGACACCTAAAAATGGAACTTATGAAAACGAAATATCTTGCATACGTGGCCGCTTTGGCTTTGAGCACCACGACGCTTATCGGTTGTGCCGACTTGGACCCGGTGGACTATTCCGAGCTGAACAGCGAACTTTTTCCTAAGACCGAGAGCGACTATGCTACGTTGGTCAACGAGTGCTATCGCTCTATCCGCTCCAGCTGGTTCGATGGTTTGTTTGCCACCGATGACCGGGGTTGCGTCGCGCTCAATGATGCGACGACCGAAATCCTGACCAACCGCACGCACATCTACAAGAAGCTGCATGACTTGAACTGGGACTCCACCGACGATTATCTGGTAGGGTTCTATTACACGGAGAAAGACCCTTCGGGCGGCGGCTACCGTGATGGTTTTGCCAACGACATCAGTCGCTGCACCTCAGACCTGGCCTACATCATGAAAGCCACCGCGTTGAGCGAGCCCGTGAAGAAGAAAATGGCCGCCGAAGTACGCTGCGTCCGTGCTTTTATCGCCTACACGCTCTACGACATGTTCGGTCCTTTGGTCATCGCGCCACAGGAACTGCTGGAGAACCCGCGCAACGACAGGCCATTGCCACGGCTGTCGCGTGAGGAAATGGTGAAGTTCATTGAGGAAGACCTGCGCTATGCTGCCGAAAATCTACCGTCGCCCACCGATGCCGAATACGGCAGGTTCAGCACAGGACTGGCCAAGATGCTGCTCATCCGCCTCTACCTGCACGAGACAAAAGTCGACAAGAGCTATTATAACAAGGTAGAGACATTGGCCCGCGAACTGATGCAACCGGCCAACGGCTACCAGTTGCAACCCACTTACACGAAGATGTTCGAGCTCAACGGACAGGGAAAAACCAACAAAGAAATCATCTTTGCCATTCCCGTCAACACAGAAATGGTGAGCTGGAACGACTGGCACATGTTCGTCCTTCCCTCCGATTTCGGCAGCAACGGCATGCAAGGAGGCTATCACAGCCTGACGAGCACGTGGCATTTCTATGACAGTTTCGAGGCAAACGACACACGACGCACGTATCTTCTGGCCGAATACAAGAGCAAGAAAACCGGCGTGCTCGTGACCCGAGGCACTTATCCCAACCTCGACATTGGGCCCATTCCGATGAAATATGGCTACGATGCCGACCTTTTCAAGAACAGCGGGCGTAGCAGCATCGACCCCATTCTCTATCGTTATGCCGACGTCTACCTGTCCTTGGCCGAGGCTTTATACCGCAAGCCCGGTGCCTCTGCGGCCGAAAAACTGGAGGCCCTGACCTACATCAACGCCATTCGCCGCCGTGCCGGCATTGCCGACTTGGCCTATTCGAACATCGATACCGACGAAAAGTTCGTCGAACTGCTGCTCAAGGAGCGTGCTCATGAGTTCTGGTGCGAGAACGGACAGTATCGCGCCGACCTCATTCGGCTCGACAAGTTCGTCGAATACGCGAGAGACATCAACGGCTCTCCCTATGCCGACCGGACGAAAGAGGTATATCCGTTGCCGAAAATCGTCATCACCGACGGTAAGGGCGTGGTCGTTCAGAACGAGGGTTATGATTGAACGGACGACATGGTGAAGCGCAGGGAGCCCGGCTTCGGGGCGTTCAAAACGAGGATTACGGTCGAACGCCGGCTGCCGCTTCCGGAAAAGTACAGTCGTTTCGTCAGAAAAGTACTATCGTTTTATGGAAAAAGTACTATCATTTTGCCCAAAAAGTACTATCGTTTTAACTGAAAAATACTATCGTTTTTCAGAAAGGTATATACCTTCTTCGAAAAAGGTACGTACTTTTCGGATAAAACGTCCGTACTTTTTAGTGAAAACGTCCGTACTTTTCAGGCAAAAAGTACGTACCTTTTTCGAAGAAGGCGCTATCGCCTTTAGCAAAAGGAGTTTCGGGAATCGGATTTTCGGCGGACAATGCAGGTTTTTAATGTATCATTCTATCGGAAAAGATTTATGGATCGACGTGGTTTCTTGAAGCGTGCGACGGCATTAGGCATGACGGTTGCCCTGCCCAAAGTGCTGTTGGGCACACCTTCGACAAAGCAGACGACGCAACCGCAAGTCTCAGGCAAAAAGTTTTGGGCCTGCTTGATGCACCTTTCGTTTAATTTTGCCGGCCAAATCAAGTTGTACGGCGGGCTTCGGACAGCATTCGAACCCGACATTTCTGTGTGGGATGCGGCCGTCGAACGCATGGCAAAAAACCATGTGAACATGCTCTTTATTAATCTTGACGACTCGGTGGCATGGCACAGTCACCCTGAAATATCCTTGAAGAACGCGTGGACGCATGAGCAATTGAGGGTGCAGTTGGCCCGAATGCGCAAGCTCGGGATAGAGCCTGTGCCGATGTTCAACTTCTCCACGACGCACGATGCGTGGTTAGGCAAGTATTCAAAAATGGTGTCATCGGCAAAGTATTATGCGGTTTGTAGCGATTTGATAGCAGAGGCCATCTCACTTTTCGATGCGCCCCGCTTTATTCATTTCGGCATGGACGAGGAGCGGATCGACTATCAATTGTCTGATTACATCGTGATAAGGCAGCAGGAAACATGGTGGGCCGACTTGTATTTCTATATCGGCGAGGCTCTGAAACGAGGCGTCAGACCTTGCGTCTGGGCTGATTATGTGTGGCATCATCCCGATGATTTCTTCAAGATGATGCCTAAGTCCGTTGTGCAATGCAACTGGTGGTATACCGAGAAGTTCACCATTAGCGACGTTGCTATCCGTTCTTATCTTGATTTGGTTCGCGAGGGTTATGACGTCATGGCCACCGGAAGCTTCGATCAGGAAAACCCTAAGAGCATCGGGAATACCGTGAAGTTTTGTGGTGAACATATCGACGGTTGCCATCTGCTTGGCTTCATACAGACTTTCTGGAAACCTACGATAGAGGCTTATCGTGCGCCTATTCTCGAGGGAATAGACTTGATTGGGAATGCACGGACAGAATATGAAAACAAAAGAAACGCACGGATATGAAAGATAACAGACTGGTTTGGGGTTGCTTGATTCATCTCAGTTTCAACATGTGGGAGGAATATATTTGGCCGGGACGACCGTTCCGGGGGTATCGCCCCGACTTAGAACTGAGCGAACCACTATGGAATGATGCCATCGAACAAATGGGCAAGAGTGGCGTAAACATGGTTGTTATCGACTTGGGCGATGCCGTCCGCTATCAACGCCACCCCGAAATCGCCGTCAACGGAGCGTGGTCGGTGGCCCGACTGAAGCAGGAATTGCGGCGGATACGGTCGTTAGGCATCGAACCGATACCCAAACTCAACTTCTCGGCCGGGCATGATACATGGATGAAAGAGTATTCCAAGATGGTCTCAACAGATGAATACTATCGTTTCTGCTCGGATATGATTACTGAAGTGTGCAGTATTTTCGACCGTCCGCGGCTGTTTCATATCGGTATGGACGAAGAAGGTTACAACATGCAGCGCACTTATAAGCACGTAGTGGTACGTAAAAACGAAGCTTGGTGGCATGACTTCATGTTCTTGGTAAAGGAATGTGAGCGTCGTCATGCACGGGCTTGGCTCTGGCCCGACTATATGTTGTGGCATCAACCCGACCAGTTTTTCAGCAAAATGCCTAAGTCTGTGCTGCAGAGCAATTGGTATTATGACGAGGAATTCAACCCGGAATGGGACATGGTGAGGCAGTATATAGACTTAGAGAAACATGGTTACGACCAGATTCCGACTGGCAGTTATCATTTTGAAAACCCCAAAAGTATAGGCAACACCGTGGCCTTTGCAGAGAAATATATCAGTCGCGGGCACCTCAAAGGCTTTTTGCAGACGTGGTGGAAACCTACAATCGAAGAGAATCGGGAGCGCATTCTGAAAGGCATTGCGTTGATAGGCGAGGCCCGTAAAGCCTACGAAGAACAACATTCTTAAAATAATTACTGATGAAGTATTTAGTCTTTATTCTTCTTTTCTGTTTTAGCAGCATCTTCATTCGGGCTCAGGTGCCTCGCAGTGAGGCCGAAGACGTGCACCATGTAATGTCCGCAGCCTATTGGAAGATGTGGAATGACACGCTTCAAAAGGCTATTGACCATGGTATCGAGCAGTATCGGAAGGCCACGGCAAGCATTGATTTGCCCGATGTGAAGCCCGGAACGGCCATTCAGGTGAAGCAACTGACCCATTCATTCCTCTTCGGAGGCAATATATTTGTCTACGGACAGCTGGCCACTCCAGCCATGAATAGCAAATATGAACACACATTTGGCACGCTATTCAACGCAGCAACAATCCCTTTTTATTGGAAAACTCTCGAGCCGGAGCAAGGTAAACCACGCTTCGAAGCGGGCAGTTCGTATGTTTATCGCCGCCCCCCGACCGACCCGATTGTCGATTTCTGCAATCAGAAAGGCATCATGACAAAAGGTCATGCCCTTGTTTATGGCTTGCGACTGCATGGCCATCCCACTTGGATGCCTGATGATCGCAATATAATGGACAGCCTTTTCTGTCGCCATATCCGGCAACTGGCACAGCGATATGGCGACCGAATTAAGCTTTGGGACGTTGTAAACGAACCCATCGACCAAGCCAATCGAGGACTGATGCCCGATGATTACACGTTCAAATGCTTTCAATGGGCACGCCGCTTCTTCCCATCTTCGGTGCAATTGAACATCAATGATGTGGATCTTCACAGTCCGATAGAACTGCATCGCCGTTATGCAGAACTCACACGGAACCTTTTGAGTCGCGGTACGAAGATAGATCATATCGGTATCGAGATGCATATTTTCGACCCATTAGAGGCTTCTGACATCGCAAAAGGAAAGGACCCTTATATCTCTCCCGCGCTTTTGAAGGCGAAACTCGACTGCCTGCGCGCAACCGACTTGCCCATCCATATCAGCGAAGTAACGGTTTGCGCACCCGATACGACGGCACATGGCAAACTGATTCAGGCCGTCATTGCCCGCAATCTCTATCGTTTATGGTTCAGTTATCCCACGGTTGAGGCCATCACATGGTGGAATGTGGTCGACGGCGGAGGTGCATCGGGCGAGCCTTCCTACTCGGGCATCTACGACAAAACGATGAACGAGAAACCTGCCTATGCCGTTCTCGACGGACTGATCAACAAGGAATGGAAGACTTCTTTCGTGACCCGACTGAACAAAAACAGGCGGTTGACATTCCGCGGCTTCCGTGGTAAATACCTGTTGGCGTGGAAAGACCGGCACGGAAAGCTGCAACAGCGGACAATCATCGTTGAATAAACCAAGTAAGTAACTGTTTGAAAACCACCGAAATGAAAAAAAACACACTGTTCTTATTGTTCTTCTTGTGCTCAACCATCGTGACAATGGCCGATAACAGCATGGCGGGCGTTCGCGGCCTCATCATGCGTCGCGTGCCGTGGTTGCAGGATAAAGTCGTATTGGAGCCTTTGCCGGCTGCCGATAAGACCGAGCTATTCACGCTTTCTACCCGTGATGGCAAGTTGGTCATTCAGGCTTCGGGTGACAATGTGGCCTGCATGGCACTGAACTACTATCTTGAGAACTATTGTCATCGGTCAATGTCGCACATGGGCGACAACCTTAAACCCGTTCAAAGCCTGCCGGAAATCAAGGAACCACTGACCAAACGCATCGAATTACCGCTGCGCTATGCACTCAATTACTGCACGTTTAACTACACGATGTCGTTCTATCAGTGGCAAGATTGGGAGCACGAACTCGACTGGATGGCCTTGCACGGCGTCAACTTGATGTTGATGCCCGTCGGAATGGAGAAGGTTTGGCAAAACACATTACGCAAGTTTGGCTGCACAGACGCACAGATTCGCAACTTCATTCCGGGTCCCGGCTACACAGCTTGGTGGCTCATGGGCAACCTCGAAGGCTGGGGTGGGCCCGTTTCACAGGACTTTATCGACGCTCAGTCACGGCTTGGACGACGCATTCTCGACCGTATGGCGACACTGGGTATACAACCTGTGCTCCAAGGATTTTATGGAATGGTATCGAGAAGCATTCGCGATCGCTACCCGAATGCCGTGATGCCGCAAGGAATGTGGGGCTTTTTTGAGCGTCCCGACATTCTCAAACCCACCGAAAAGCTGTTTGATGAGATGGCCGATACATACTATCGGGAAATCAAAAAGCACTATGGAACGGGCTTTCATTACTTTGGTGGCGACCTGTTTCACGAGGGCGGACAGACCGGAACGCTCAATGTGGCCGACTGCGGACTGGCAGTTCAGCAGGCCATGCAGCGCAACTTCCCTGGCAGTACGTGGGTATTACAAGGCTGGAGTGGCAATCCCAACCCCCTATTATTGACCAAACTCGATCGCAAAAAGGTGTTGGTTGTCGACTTATTTGGCGAGAATGACGAGGCTTGGAACCGTACGAAAGCCTATCAAGGTACGCCATTTCTCTGGTGCATCGTGTCCAATTTCGGTGAGCAGTGCGGCATGTATGGCAAGCTGCAGCGCATTGCTTTGCAGATAGACAAGGTGCGAAAGAGTGATTATAAGGCCTATCTCAAAGGCGTGGGTATCATGCCCGAGGGCATCAACAACAATCCTGTGGTCTACGATATGGTACTTTATGCACCGCTGACCGACCGGAAAATCAATGTCGAAGCGTGGCTCAAGTCGTATATCACCTATCGTTATGGCTCCTATAATGCCGACATCTATGCCGCTTGGCTCATCTTTTTGCAGACTGTTTACGCCAGTGTTCCCGAGAAATATGGGCTTCCCGAGAGTGTATTCTGTGCCCGTCCGGGCGTCAAAGTGACGCAAACTTCTTCGTGGGGAGTCAGGGCCCGATACTACGATATGGACTTTTTCAAAGAGGGTGTAAGGCTTTTCTTGAAAGCAAAGACCAGTTTTGAAGACTCCGAAACCTATGCTTATGACATGTTCGACCTGCTGCGTCAGGTGCAATCAGACAAGGGAAACCGAGCCTACGACGACATGATTGCAGCCATCGATGCCAAGAATCCGGATCGGTTTGAGCAGACTTCCGACCGTTTTCTTCATGAGTTGCTGCGCCAAGATACGCTTCTGGCCCAAAGCAAAGGCTTCACCTTAGAGCGTTGGTTGGGGCAGGCAAGCCGCTCCGGAAAGACAGTTTACGACCGCGACCTCGCTTTGAAGAATGCCAAGATGCAGCTGACATTCTGGGGACCCGACTGGAATCCCACCACAACCGTGCATGATTATGCGGCCAAGGAATGGGCCGGTATGCTTCGAACGCTCTATTATGAGGAGTGGAAAATGTTCGTCGAGGCTTGGAAAAAGCGTGTCCGTGGCACGGAAACCATTGAACCCGACTACTATGGTTACCAAATATCGTGGTGCAAAAAGCCTGTTATTTATGACCCACCGCGGCTCGATCGGGCGCAAATGGAGGCACTGATAGCCGAAATTCTGCGATAGAATGAACCGCAAATGAAACTGATTTCGTACATTTGTACATGAAAGTTGAAGTTGCCATGAACGATAAATTAAACTTAATTATAATTCTTATGAAACAGAAGATGCCCTTTAAGAGAAACCATTTCTTGAAATTATTGCTGTGTGCGGCCCTGTTCTTGCCACAGTATGTGTGTGCCCAATTCGATTGGCCTTACCATATAAAGGATGGAATTGTAAAGACCAAGGTCCCCGAAAGGGCTGCAGGACAGCAGCATGTACTCAACCTGAAGTGCGAAAAACTGCCCGTTGTGCGGGTCGCTTTCATTGGTCTTGGCATGCGGGGACAGCTGAGTGTGGAGCGTTGGTTGCATCAGGAAGGCGTTCAGATTGTTGCCCTTTGCGACCATGAGCAGTCACGTGCCGACCAAGCCAACGAGAGATTGCGCAAGGCAGGCTTCCCTCCTGCGGCCGTTTATAGCGGAGCCGAGGGCTACAAAGAGGCGTGCAAGCGCAATGATGTCGACTTGGTTTTCATCGCAACCGACTGGGATCACCACTTCCCGACGGCTCAATTCGCCATGAACAACGGCAAACATGTGGCCATAGAAGTGCCTTCTGCGATGAACATGCGCGAGATTTGGGCACTCATCAACCTGTCGGAAACGACGCGAAAGCACTGCATGATGCTCGAGAACTGCTGTTATGACTTCTTCGAAATGAACACGCTCAGCATGGCACAAAAGGGACTTTTCGGCGAAATCGTCTATGCCATGGGGGCCTATCGCCACGACCTGACACCCTATTGGGACGAATATTGGAAAGGAGGCGCACCCAAACTCGGTTGGCGATTGGATTATAACATGAAATATCGCGGTGATGTTTACCCTACACATGGCCTCGGACCCGTCGCACAGCTGCTTAATCTGCATCGTGGTGACCGCATGAAGACGCTCATTGCCATGGATACGAAGAGCTTTAATGGCCGGAAACTCGCGTCAAAAGGCCTTGGTCAAGACGTAAAAGACTTCCGTAATGGCGACCAAACGGCCACACTTATCCGCACAGAGAAGGGGAAAGTGCTTGAAATCCACCATAACACCATGAACCCACAGCCCTATAATCGCATGTATCAGATAACGGGAACGGAAGGCTTTGCCAATAAATATCCGATTGAAGGTTATTGCCTGACGAAACCAGCCATGCAGCGCGCAGGGGTCAATCGCACGGGAAACTACGAAGAAGGTGAGGATTATATGTCGAAAACGGACATGGCGACGCTGATCAATAAATACCGAAATCCGCTCATCACCAAGTACGAAAAGCGCGCGAAAGAGGTCGGCGGACATGGCGGAATGGACTATATCATGGACTCGCGACTCATCTATTGCCTGCAACATGGGCTGCCGCTCGACATCGATATCTATGACTTGGCAGAATGGTGTTGCCTTGCCGAGCTCGGAAGCATCGCCATGGACAATGGCAATCTGCCTGTAGAAGTGCCCGATTTCACGCGGGGTCATTGGAACGAAGTGCAAGGGTTCGGTTATGCTTTCGCCTCTCCCGAGGAAGAAAAAGCCCAAGATGAGGCCAATCATGCGTTCACCATGAAACTGAAAACCACCGCTGAGAAGCTCTGGAAGAAGTACGATAAGGCGCATGCAAAGCGGTGATATTCGCAAAGGATATCCTTGTTTGACTTGCATTTGCCTGTAAATTCAATTATCTTTGTCGTGGGGAAAGTCTGCAATGGCTTTCCCCTTTCTTCGTTTTTCCGCGTTATAGCAAGCAAATCATAGCTTATTCGTATTCAAATGCCTCTTCCCTCTCTTTCTCTTCCTGCGGGGATAACGTTTCAATCTCACCCATTTCACCGTGCAATCTCACCCATATTAGCGCGCAATATGGCCCATATTGAACGGCAAAATGGCTGAGATTGCAATGCAAGGTGTAAGTGATTGATTATCAATGGAGCCAACCCTCCATTCCATTCGACTGCATGTAGGGACCTTAGCTTTGAACTTTGAGCATTGAACATTGAACTTTATGATTTGTTGACTTTGAAGTTTGAGTTTTGAACATTGAACTTTAAGATTAGCCAAATGATAAGATA